>WOYI010625042.1_pt1 | contig 26502 bp, 28 predicted proteins | sample 6423411 | NCBI WGS metagenome assembly WOYI01 (sample SAMN13441803, study PRJNA592873) | oil field metagenome | biome: oil field; feature: oil-well bore; material: oil-contaminated soil; isolation source: oil-contaminated soil from oil-well borehole | place: Germany: Wietze | collected 2016-10-18 ... | reverse complement strand
TAAAATAAAAAAAATAAACTTGTAAATAAAGAATATTTTTTATCTTTAAAGCCCGTTTCTTAGGGGTGAAAATTCGAATAAAACAAATAAAAATAGCTAAGTATGGAACTAAAAAAATCGCCTAAAGCCGATCTCGAAAGCAAGAGAAATACCTTTATCCTTTTAGGATTGGTTCTCGCGCTTGGCATTACACTTCTGGCTTTTGAATGGACCACCAAACCCAGCAAAGCTGAGTCTCTCGGACAAATTCAGGCCCAGGAAGTTGAAGAAGAGATCATTCCGATTACCCGTGAACAGCAGGTAAAACCTCCACCACCGCCACCGCCTCCAAAAGTTGTGGAGATGTTGACCATCGTGGATAATGACGTGAAAATTGAAAACGAATTGGAAATCGAAGATTCAGAAGCTGATGAGAACACCATTATTGATGTTGCTCCGGTAATTGAAACTACTGAAGAAGAAGAAGCTGAAGAAGCACAAGTATTCTTTATTGTAGAAGACATGCCTGAATTCCCCGGTGGCGATTTGGCTCTACGTAAGTATATCGCCACCGCTATCAACTATCCTGTAATTGCTCAGGAAAACGGAATCCAGGGGAAAGTATATGTAACCTTTGTTGTTGGTAAAGACGGAAAAGTAACCAATGCACGTATTGCAAGGGGCGTTGACCCATCACTTGACAAGGAAGCACTTCGCGTGGTAAACAGCCTTCCAACCTGGAAGCCTGGTAAACAGCGTGGTAAACCGGTTAATGTTTCGTACACTGTACCGATTAACTTCGTGTTGCAATAATACAAAAAGACAATATCTTTGCACTCCTGTTTCGAATGAAGCAGGAGTTTTTTTATGATTATACATGAGCCATGATTGAAACAGCACCGATTACAGAAAAAGCAGTGATAGTAGGGTTGATCAACTCTAGTCAGGATGAGCGCCAGGTAAAGGAATACCTGGATGAACTCGAATTTTTGGCCGACACCGCCGGTGCTGAAGTACTGAAAAAATTCACGCAGAAACTGGATGTGCCAAACAAAGCTACTTTTGTTGGCCCCGGAAAACTCGAAGAAATCGGGAATTACATAAAAGTAGTGGAAGCCGACACCGTTATCTTCGACGACGAACTCTCGGCTACTCAACTCCGCAACATCGAACGTGTGTTGGAATGCAAGGTCCTCGACCGAACCAACCTTATCCTCGATATTTTTGCCAAGCGCGCGCAAACCGCGCATGCCAAAGCACAGGTTGAGTTGGCACAATATCAATACCTTTTACCACGGCTGACAAGAATGTGGACCCATCTCGAACGCCAACGTGGGGGGATTGGAATGCGTGGCCCGGGTGAAACCCAGATCGAAACCGACCGAAGAATTATCCTCGATAAAATTGCCCGTTTAAAAGAACAGCTCAAGAAAATTGATCAGCAAAAATCTACCCAGCGAAAAAACCGTGGGAAAATGGTTCGCGTGGCATTGGTAGGATATACCAACGTTGGAAAATCAACCATTCTGAATATGCTGGCAAAATCAGAAGTATTTGCCGAAAACAAACTGTTTGCAACGCTCGATACCACAGTCCGGAAAGTGGTGGTCGATAACATCCCATTCTTGTTGGCCGACACCGTTGGATTTATCCGCAAACTCCCGCATGGTTTGGTAGAATCGTTTAAATCGACACTGGATGAGGTACGCGAGGCCGACATTTTGTTGCACATCGTCGATATTTCACACCCCGGATTTGAAGAGCAAATTGAAACAGTTGACAGCACCCTGGAAGAGATTGAAGCAGGCGACAAACCAACCATTTATATTTTTAACAAGATCGACGCGTTCAGCTACGAAGCCAAAGACGATGACGACTTAACCCCGCGTACAAAAGACAACTTTACACTCGAAGAATGGAAAAACTCGTGGATGGCCAAACACAATCCACCGGCACTCTTTATTTCAGCCACTCAAAAAGAAAATATTGAAGAATTCAGACAACGTCTTTACGACGAGGTAAAGATTATACACGCGCAGCGGTTCCCGTTTAACGATTATCTCTACGAAATTGTGGAAGAATAAGTAACTTATTTATCGCACCCTTCATCCCCCTTTTTATTCAGACATACCGAATATAAATCGGTCCGTCGGTCTTTTAAGTTGCGAACAGAACCAAATGTGTGCAATTCCTTTAGCAAATCAAGATCGGCATCGGCTACCAAAATCATTTCGGTATTGGCTGTTGCTTCCGCTTTAATTCCATTGGCTGGAAATGAAAAATCGCTTGGGGTAAAAACTACCGATTGTGCAAATTGTATATCCATATTTTCCACCTTGGGCAAATTCCCGACCGATCCAGCAATGGCAACATAACACTCGTTTTCTATGGCTCGGGCACGGGCACAATAGCGAACCCTTGAATAACCATTTTGAGTATCCGTAAGAAATGGGACAAAAAGAATATTCATCCCCTGCTGGGCAAGAATCCGGGGCAGTTCGGGAAATTCAACATCATAACAGATCAACACACCGATAGGGCCACAATCGGTTTCAAATACTTCGATTGTGTTGCCTCCCGATAATCCCCACCATTTTGCTTCATCCGGCGTTACATGTATTTTCTCGTAGGTTTCGTAAGTTCCGTTTCTTCGACACAAAAACCCAACATTATAAAGTTTATCCTCTTTCAACTGGGGCATGCTGCCTGTAATAATATTAATGTTGTACGAAATGGCCAGTTTCAGGAATCGCTCCCTTATATCTTCGGTATATTCTGAAAGTTTTCGGATTGCTTCCGCCTCCGAAAGATGGTTGTAATCGGCCATTAACGGCGCATTAAAAAACTCGGGAAAGAGTACAAAATCGCTTTTATAGCTCGAAACCGCATCTACAAAATACTCGACTTGTGTAAAAAGCTCATTGATGTCTTTGTACAAGCGCATTTGCCATTGAATTAAACCCAAGCGAACAACCGATTTGTAAGCATTTGCTTTATCCGAGGTTTTTTGAAAGTAAATATTATCCCACTGAAGCAAAACTGCATAATCTTTTGATTCTTTATCGCCGGGCATATAACCCTTCAGAACCTTCTTCACGTGAAAATCGTTCGAAAGCTGAAAAGTAAGCGTTGGATCATAAAGTTCTTTAAATTTTACTTTTTGTATAAACTCCTTTGGAGTCATTTCACTGGCATGTAGATGGTAATTAGGGATACGGCCGCCAAAAATGATCGCTTTAAGATTGAGATTTTCGCAGAGTTCTTTTCGTGCATCGTATAAACGCCGACCAATTCTTAATCCACGGTAATCAGGACGGATAAAAACATCAATGCCATACAAGGTATTTCCTTTCGGATTATGGGTATTAAATGTATAATTCCCGGTAATCTCCTGGTAAGTATGGTCATCGCCAAACAATTCGTATTTTACAATTATGGAGAGCGCACATCCCACCACCACATCGTTTACCAAAACAGCCAACTGCCCTTCAGGAAAAATTTTAAGCAATTTCTGAAAATGTGTTTCTTTCCAATAAGCTCCGGGCCAGTTGGGATACGCTTCAATCATCGATTTTTTTAATTCCTCATAATCACCCTCGTTTAAAGGCCGTAATTCTACAGTATCAATTTGTTCCATAATTCCTTTTTTACTTTCGCCTTAAGTTAACAAATAAGTCCAAATATCAGGACAAAAAAACAAAAAGCCCGGCTTGACCGGGCTTTCATATATCTTAATGCAAAATGCTATTCCACTTCTCCATTTGCAACAAGCCATTCGGCAATCTGAACAGCATTCAGTGCAGCACCTTTTTTAATCTGGTCGCCAACGCACCAGAAAGTTATCCCTTTCGGATTCGCAATATCTTTCCGGATTCTTCCCACATACACATCATCTTTCCCGGAAACAAACAGTGGCATTGGGTATTGTTTTTTTGCCGGATTGTCGATTACGGTTAATCCCTCAAAATTATTGAAAGCAGCTTTTACTTCTTCTACCGAAATCTGTTTTTCGGTTTCCACCCAAATAGCTTCGGAGTGTGCGCGAGCTACCGGAATTCGTACACATGTAGCGCTCAATTCAGCTTCAGTGTGCATAATTTTTTTTGTTTCCCAGTTCATTTTCATTTCTTCCTTGGTGTAGTCGTTATCCAGGAAAACATCGATGTGCGGGATAATATTCATAGCAAGCTGGTACGGAAATTTACTGATGGTCGGCTCATCTCCGTTTGCAACCTCTTTAATCTGGTTTTCGAGTTCGGCAATACCCTGAGCGCCGGCACCGCTTGCAGCCTGGTAAGTAGCCACATGGATGCGTGTTATGTGAGAAAGGTCTTCGATAGGTTTCAGCGCTACTACCATTTGTATGGTCGAACAGTTGGGATTTGCAATAATATTGCGCGGACGATTTCTGGCATCTTCCGGGTTAACTTCCGGAACCACCAAAGGCACATCGTCGTCGTAGCGAAAAGCGCTCGAATTATCAATCATAATTGCCCCAAACTTAGTGATGGTATCAGCAAATTCTTTTGAAATACCGGCGCCAGCCGAAGTCAATGCAATATCAATCCCCTTAAAATCGTCGCCATGTTTGAGTTCCTTAACTGTCAGCTGTTTACCTTTAAATTCATAGGTGCACCCGGCGCTCCGTGACGAACCAAAAATCACCAACTCATCCATCGGGAAATTCCTCTCTGCGAGCACCTTCAGGAACTCCTGCCCTACGGCACCGCTCACGCCAACAACTGCAACTCTCATTTTTAATACGTTTAATAATTTAAAGTCCTAGCTATCAAAAAAGTGCGCTAAAGTTAGTATTTTGCAAATAATTGAGAATGTTATGGTACCCAATCTTCTAAAATTATTAACATTCCTGACTTTTATCAGTTCTGTGCAAATACAGGCTCAGGAAATCTGGCGCGAGAGTTTTTCTACTCCCGGGAAAGGAGTCTGGGGAAATGTGGCAGCCTCTTTCCCCGGGTCTGATTTTGAAAACATTACCAACTGGACACTCGATTATAAAAACATTACTCTTGTGGATGAAGATGATTATGCCAAAACAGTTTCCACTTCTGGCGGCCGGTTTGAATGCAGAGACATTGATGGCGAAGTGATCTGGCTGTCGGAGAAAATTGATATTTCGGAATATAAAAATGTGCAGATTCAGTTCTTTGCGCAGGAAACAGGAAGTGGGGACAACAAGGAAACCAAATATTTGAAAGCCTATTATACACTGGATGAACAACAGGATATTCTTTTTGAAATAAATGGAGAAAATTTCGGAAACTGGGGAACCGATACAGTAGTGCAATCCGCTTTAAATGGAAATAACCTACAAATAATTGTTCGAATGGCTAATTTCTATTCAGCCGATAAAGTAATCCTGGATGAAGTGGTAGTGAGTGGTGAAGAGAAGAACCCAATTGCAGTTGAACCTTGCGATGTGCTGATTAATGAAGTGCTTTTTAACCCGGTTCCTGATGGAGAGGATTTCGTTGAGATTTACAATAACTCAGAAAAACTGATTCCGTTAAACAAACTTTTCCTTGCATCGCGCGATAATGAAGGAGAACTTACGCAAATCTACTCGTTGGCCGCTGAAAAGATAGCTTTTAAACCCGGCACTTACCTTGCGCTAACCAAAGATACCAATGGCGTTTTCCCCTGGTTTACGATCGAATGTCCCAAGTGTTTTCTTCAAATGGATAAATTCCCTTCGTTTAACAACGATGAAGATAACGTGGTTCTGCTCAACAGCGATCTGGAAGTGACCGACGAACTGGCGTATTCCGAAAAAATGCACTTGCCTGTTTTTCAGGACCGCGAAGGAGTTTCGCTCGAACGGATTTCATTTGTTGAGTCGACAAATAATCCCAACAACTGGCATTCAGCATCTGCCCTTTCTGGTTTTGGGACGCCTGGTTATCTGAATTCGCAAGCTGCCGACGAACTGTCGGAAAGCGTTTCAATAGTTTTCGAACCCGAAGCTTTTTCCCCCAATGGCGACGGGTACAACGATTTTTATCGCATTCGTTTCGAACTCGATGAACCTGGTTATTTGTGCAGTGTGAAAATTTTTGATGCGCTGGGCAGCCCGGTGGTCACGCTCGCCCAAAATACTTTGCTCGGGACCTCAGCAGAAATAACCTGGGACGGCGCCGACGAAAGTGGCCGCCGACTCCGTCTTGGCGTGTACGTGGTTTGGGTCGAACTCTACGATCTTAAAGGAAATTTAAAACATTTCAAGGACGGTGTAGTTTTAACCGATGTTTTGGAATAGAAGCCCCTCCCAACCTCCCCAAGGGGAGAAGTTAAGATTTACCTGGGAATATTTTCATCCCAGCATTTTAAAAACAAATACCCAAGATACTTAGGTATTAATTTTTTTCTACCTTTAACACATGCAAAAAGAACAATTGTATAAAGGCAGCCTTTCTACCATCGTTTTGAAATTATTAAACGACAAAGGAAAAATGTACGGCTACCAGATTACCCGCGAGGTTGAAACCATTACTGCCGGCAAACTGGTGATTACCGAGGGCGCTCTTTACCCAACTTTGCATAAACTGGAAGCCAAAGGCTTGCTTAGCGTTGAAATTGAGACTGTAAACAACCGCCCACGTAAATATTATTTCCTGACAGAAAACGGGAAAAAAGAAACCGTAACCCTGTTGAACGAAATGAAAGCTTTTATCCGGAATATGAATGTATTGTTAAACCCAAAACCGGCTTAAATGAACCGAACAATTACACTACAAGAAACTGAAGAACTTTTAAAAGTGTGCAAGAACTACGGTGTATTTTTCTACGATGTCCAGATTGAAATCGTGGATCACCTGGCATCTTTAATTGAAGAACAATGGCAGAATAAACCAGAACTTGATTTCCAATCAGCAATGAATAATGCAGTTTCAATGTTTGGCAAAAATAATTTTACTGAATTTGCTCTTCAAAAAGAAAAAGAGGTTAGACGAAAATACAACCGTCTGCTTTGGAGCTATTTAACTGAGTTTTACAGATGGCCAAAAATATTAATTACCATTGCCTTTTCGCTTGGTCTGTTCATTTTATTTGAAATTTTCAACCAAACTGAAATTATGACTTTAGTTTATTCAGGTTTGGTTTTGTTTAGTTATGTAATTTATCTTCTCTTGATTTTCCCCAAATACAAAATTGCTGGCAGATATGGGAAAACATTTCTCTTAGTAGGAAGGCAAAGTCAAATCAATTCTATTATTATTCTTATTTTGCAGGTTCCAAATCTCATTCATTTAACTTTTAATGCATTGCATATTCAAACCATTGAAAACAAATTTGCACTGGCCGGCTTATCATTTTTTATCGTATTTCTGAGTATTTTGCTTTATGCCAATATATTTTTTCTGACAAAAAAAATAAAAGAACATTTTACAGAACAGTTTCCTGAATTTGCAAAATGAGTTGTTTTATGAACCGAACAATTACAAGCGAAGAAAGTCAATACCTCTTTGATTTTTGCCGCAAACATTACGTTTACCATTACGATTTACAGGTGGAACTTGTTGATCATTTGGCTTCGTCAATTGAAGAACAGTGGCACGAAAATCCGCAACTTGAATTTGAATCTGCCCTCAAAAATACCTTTAACAAATTTGGCATTTACGGGTTCAGCAAAATAAAGGAGCAAAAACAAAAAGAGCTGGCCCGGAAATACAAAAGACTGCTTTGGCAGTATTTCGTGGAATTTTATCGCTGGCCAAAAATGCTGATGACACTGGCAATGACTTTGGCGCTGTTTACCGTAGTAAAACTGGTCGATAATATTGCCAGGGTTTTGGCCCCTTACTTTGCACTGCTTGTTATTTTAGGATTTTTGTATCTTATTCTTATTTCACCTAAAAATTTAAAGATTAAAGGGATAGGGAATCAAAAATTTATGCTGATTGAATCTATGAAAAGTATACAATTGGCTGTAATCTTTTTAAGTCAGCTACCCATCTCATTTTTTAATATTCTAAGAGAATTCGAATACTATCAGATAAAACAAAGCTGGTTTCTTTTCTTAATTTCACTTTTTATTATCAGCTTTAACATTATTGTTTGGGGATACCTGATTTACATTCCCCAAAAAGTGAAACAACATTTTGTTGAGCAATTTCCTGAATTTGCTTTGTAACTTTAACTGTTGTCGTATTACTATCAAATAAACCGGAGTCTCAAATCTAAATATCTAAATACTCACGCTAAATAATGAAACGTAACTTCTTCTATTTTGCATGGCGCGAATTTGTGCGATCGGCCACACTCAACAAAAATGTTGCAACCAGGGGAGTCCTTATTTTCCTGGCCCTCTACTTCTCGTTAGTTGGAATTTTTTTAGGGTTTCAACTAACTGAAACGCTGGCTGATGTCCCGAATAAAATTGCAAGCTTCAATTCCATGGTTTTTCTTTATGCCGGGATGGATTTGATCATTCGTGTGATGGTACAAAACCTGCCTACTTTTGGCTTTCAGCCTTTTTTGATTATTCCCGTTAAAAGGAAACGAATTGCACATTACATGCTAAATAAATCGGTTTTGCATTTTTTTAATGTACTACCCCTGTTTTTATTGCTGCCTTTTACGTTCCGGATTGCGCTTAACGAGCTGGGAACAACGGTGCTGGCCGCCTGGTTGGCTTCACTGGTTTTAATGATTTTTGTAAACCATTTTCTGGCTATTTACATTAAGTGGCGCACCAACGAGTCAAATATTTGGTTCTACGGATTTCTGTCGCTGGCTGCAGGCATTTTTGCGATCAATTACTTTGGAATCCTGAATGTAAACGAAACCTACGGGAAAATCTTCGACTTTGTAGTGGCGCACCCAATCGCCGTTCTGATATTCCCGGTTCTGATTGCATTTTTATACCTGCTTAACCAACAATATTTATGGAACCGCTTTTACATCGACGAATTGTCGCAAAAGAAAAAAGAAGGGAAAATTTACAATTTCTCCTGGCTCAACCAGGTGGGGGAATATGGTAAAATGCTGTCGCTCGAAGTAAAAATGATCATGCGGAACAATCGGCCCAGGCAAACTGCATTTATGTCGGTCCTTTTTATTTTTTACGGACTTCTGCTGTATCGCGATTATAAGCCCGATGGCCCGGAAGTAATTATGGTACTGGGCGGTATCTTCATGACAGGAATATTCAGTATGATGTACGGGCAGTTTTTCCCGGCCTGGCATAGCCGTTACTTTCCGCTGCTGATGACGCAAAACGTCAAAATGAAACAGGTACTGCAATCGGCTTTTTTCCTGATGGCAATTACCAATGTTATTTTCTACCTGTTATCGCTTGGGTACATGTTCATCACCGCTCCTAAAGTTTGGTACATTCATTTAGCCATGATGCTTTACAATGTTGGCGTAAACACCTGGGTTATTTTCGCGCTGGGGTTGAACAGCCGAAAATCCATCGACCTCGACCAGAAAGCTACTTTTAATTACCAGGGAATGAGTGTCACCAACTGGCTCATTACGTTCCCGATTCTTTTTGGTCCGATGATCGCTTACGGATTGTTAAGTCTGGCGTTCGGAAAGATTGCTGCGTATACCATCTTAGGGTTATCGGGATTGATCGGGATTATCCTTCACCCACGGTTGATCGATTATTTTACCGGGCAGTACCTGAACCGGAAGCACAAAATGATAGCAGGATATAAAGCCACGTAACTGCCTCTCCCTAACCCTCTCCGAGGGTAAAGGAAAGAGCAATACATGAAAATATAAATTAAATTATAACTAAAAACATTCCCCTTGGGGGAATTAAAAGGGCTAATATGATACAAGTAAATAACTTACAAAAAGAATACAACGGAACCACCGTTTTAAATTTGGCTGAGTTGACGATCAACAGGGGCGAAGTATTTGGCTTGGTAGGAAACAACGGCGCGGGTAAAACCACCTTTTTTTCGCTGGTACTCGACCTCATCCGTGCCAGTCAAGGGAAAGTGTTGATCAACGATATTCCGGTGGCAAAATCGGAAGAATGGAAAGAGATGGTTTCGGCTTATATCGACGAGAGTTTTACTATTGGGTACCTGACCCCCGACGAATATTTCAATTTTATAGGCGAATTGCGCAACATGAACGGACCCGACGTGGCTGCATTTCTTGCCAGGTTTGCCGACTTTTTTAAGGATGAAATTATCGGCAAGAAAAAATACATCCGAAACCTTTCGAAAGGGAACCAGAAAAAAGTAGGCGTTGTAGGCGCTTTGATGGGCAACACCGATGTGATAATCCTCGATGAACCTTTTGCCAACCTTGACCCTTCGTCGCAGTACCAGTTGCGGAACATCATCAAAGAATACGGCAAACAAAATAACAAAACGATCCTGGTTTCGAGCCACGACCTCGATCATGTTGCCGATGTTTGTTCGCGGATTGTCATTCTCGAAAAAGGCGAGATTGTGCGCGATGTTCAAAAAACCAATTCGACACTGGCCGAACTCGAAGAATTCTTTACAGGAGTGAAGGAAGAAAAATCATTCCACGACAATTTATAAATTACCCGGTAACCCTCGTCCTGAAAATAGTTTAGGAAGCGCCGCGATTTTTCCTTATTTTTAAGCGAAAATCGTCAATCAATGGAACATCACGACCAAAATATTAAGCAGGCCTACTCCAAAATGGCGCAGCTGTGCAGCCGTTCGGAACAATGTTCGACCGATATCCGGAAAAAAATTATGGCCTACGAAATAGTCGAGGAAATTGTGGATGAGATCATCGACAAGCTGATCGAAGAGAAATTCCTCGACGATGAGCGATATGTACGTGCTTACGTTAACGACAAATTCAAAATAAACAAGTGGGGCAAATTGAAAATGCGCCATTACCTTCATGCAAAAGGTTTATCCAACGAAGTAATTGAAAAAGGACTGGATTGTATTGATGAAGAAAAATACAAGAACCTGTTGATTAAAACGATGAAGGCCAAGGCCAAAACCATTAAAAACAAAAACAAATTCGAGAAGATGGGACAAATCATCCGGTTTACACAAAGCCGTGGTTTCGAACCCGAGTTGATCCATCGGTACATGAATCTGGCTCTGGAATAAAATACCCCGAAGAAACACAGGAAAACTTAATATCCATTTATGAAAGAAATGAGGTTTGAATACAAAATTTCCCTCGCATATCTCCTTATAGGAGGACTATGGATTTTGTTTTCAGATCAAATTCTGTTTTACTTTACGGCCGACAGTACACTTCTAACGACTTTTCAAACATACAAAGGATGGTTTTACGTTTTGTCCACAGCGCTATTATTCTATATTTTTTTAAAGAAACACCTCAGCAAATTACGATCTACCGAACTTGAATTGGAAAAACACAAAAATCATTTGGAAGAGTTGGTTCTCGATAAGACCAGAAGTTTGGATGCAGCCATTTCAAAACTTAGCACAATTAATGAAGAATTACAGGAAAAAAGCACTTTAATAGAACAACAAAACAGTGAATTACAAAGAGCCTTGCAAGAATTGAAAGAAACCCAGGGCCAGTTGTTGCACGCCGATAAAATGGCTTCGCTGGGTATTATGACAGCAGGAATAGCCCACGAAATAAACAATCCGCTAAATTATATCTCGGGCGGAATTACTGGCCTTGAAAGCTATTTAAGCAAAGAAGAACTGGATAACGAGAAAATAATCCTGTTTATTGATAGCATTAAAACAGGGATCATTCGAGTTGGGTCGATTGTTTCAGGATTAAACCAAATGAGCAGAAATGTTGAAACATACGACGAAAAATGTGATATTCACAGTATAATCGAGAACTGCCTCTTAATCCTTAACAGTCAAATTAAAAATCGGATAGAAATTGTCAAAAACTATTCAGAGCTTGCACCTGTAACAAACGGCAACGTGGGGCAATTGTACCAGGCTTTCTCCAATATTTTGCTGAATGCCTGCCAGGCTATTGAAAACAGAGGGACTTTGACTATCTCAACCGAATTGTATGAAAACAATATTCTTGTCAAAGTAACGGATTCGGGATGTGGCATACCCGAAGAAAACCTCTCTAAAATTACGGATCCCTTCTTTACAACAAAAGAGCCCGGAATGGGCACGGGTCTTGGCTTATCAATTGCCTACAATTTAATTCAGGCGCACAACGGAAAACTCAGTTTTGAATCGGAAGTGAACAAAGGAACCATTGTTACCGTTCAATTACCCGTAATACCACAACAATTATGAAACCCAAGATTCTGTATGTAGACGATGAGCCTATCAATTTAATGCTTTTTGAGGCCAATCTTGATAGAAAATATGAAGTCCTGACAGCCGTGAATGGAAAGAAAGGTTTAGAAATTGTTGCAAGCCACCCCGACATTAAAGTGGTATTCAGCGATATGAAAATGCCGTATATGAATGGGATCGATTTTATTAAAGAAGCCACCAAAATCCTGAAAGGCAGTTTATTTTACATCCTCACAGGTTTTGAAATTACTGGCGAAATACAAGATTCGCTCGATTCAGGATTAATCCGAAAATATTATGGAAAACCCTTCAACCTTCATGAAATATCCAACGAAATTGAAGCAGTTCTTTGCGAATTGTGACGCTGTTATTGACAGGAAGAATGCGTACCAATAAAAAACAGATATTCTCGTTAAAAGATCGCATAAAGAGTTTCACTTACGCTTTTAGTGGTTTAAAAACCCTCTGGCAGGAAGAACATAACTTTCGTATCCACATTTTTGCTGCAATTCTGGCAATCGTTGCAGGAGTTATTTTTAATATTTCTGTAATTGAATGGTTGGCAGTAATACTTTCTGTCGGCCTGGTACTGACAGCCGAGATCATCAATACTTCCATCGAAAAACTGTCCGGCTTTGTTTCTCCTGAAAAACATGAAACAATTAAAAAAGTGAAAGACCTGGCTGCTGCCGGGGTACTGGTTGCAGCCACTTCTGCGCTGATTACAGGATTGATCATTTTTCTGCCGAAACTTCTTACTCTCCTCTCCCTGAACATTGAACTCTGAACTTTTCCTGCTACCTTTGGCAACCATCATTAAAAATATTTTTTACAATGATCTTAAAGGAACAGGTAAAAGACCTTGTTGAGCGCCGGGATGCGCTGAGGAGGCATCTTTGACTACGATGCAAAGTTGATCCAGTTAGAAGAAGAAGAACTTAAAACACAGGACCCCGAATTCTGGAATAATCCCAAAGAAGCAGAAGAACAAATGCGAACAATCCGCGCGATCAAAATTTGGACCGACGGGTATAAAGAGGTCAATACCGCAGTGGAAGATCTCCAGGTAGTGTTCGATTTTTTTGAAGCCGGCGAAGCCACCGAAGCAGAAGTCGATCAGCACTATTCTGAAACCATCGCGAAAATCGAAGAGCTGGAGGCGAAAAATATGCTTCGGAACGAAGAAGACCGTTTGGGAGCAGTTTTAAAAATTAATGCCGGGGCCGGTGGGACCGAAAGCAACGATTGGGCCGATATGCTTTTCAGGATGTACACCCGCTGGGCAGAACAAAACAACTACAAGCTTAAAATTGCCGATATGCAGGCCGGCGACGAAGTTGGGATCAAAAGCTGCACCATAGAAATTGAAGGAGAATATGCCTACGGTTACCTGAAAAGCGAAAACGGAGTTCACCGCCTGGTTCGGCTGTCGCCATTTAATGCGCAAAACAAACGAATGACTTCGTTCACTTCGGTGTATGTGGCACCGCTTGTCGACGACAGCATTGATATTGAAATAAATCCTGCCGATATTAGCTGGGACACGTTCAGAAGCGGTGGCGCAGGCGGTCAAAATGTAAACAAGGTAGAAACCGGCGTTCGCTTAAAACATGCGCCAACCGGAATTACTATCGAAAATACAGAAAGCCGCTCACAACTGGGAAACAAAGAAAATGCGTTGCGTCTTTTAAAATCGCAGCTTTACGAAATGGAATTACGGAAACGCCGCGAAAAAACAGCCGAAATCGAAGCACAAAAAAAGAAGATCGAATGGGGTTCGCAAATCCGGTCGTATGTGCTGCAACCCTACAAAATGGTAAAAGACTTGCGTACCAATTACGAAACCGGGAATGTAAATGCCGTGCTCGATGGGCACCTCGATGGATTTATAAAAGCCTACCTTATGGAATTTGGCGGCGAATAATTCCAAATCTGCACATCGTCTGTTTGGAAATATCGGCTGCTTTTATCATATTGTAAAACTACTTGTTCAATCACTAAAGTTGTGCATATGTTTTCAAACGAAAATTTCATCAATCGCGAGATCAGTTGGTTGTCTTTCAACGAACGTGTTCTTCAGGAAGCTGAAGATCCTGAAACACCGCTGTTCGAACGTATCCGCTTTATCGGAATTTTCTCAAATAACCTCGATGAGTTTTTCAGGGTTCGTGTGGCAACAGTGCGCCGAATGGTCGATATCGGGAAAGACGAAGAGAGCCTTTTAGGCAAATTGACTCCAAAAGAGTTACTCCATCAAATACTCGGGATTGTTCACGAACAGCAAGGAAAAGTGCAGGAAATATTTAAAAATATCCTGATAGAACTGGAAGCGAATAACATTCTCATGGTGGATGAAACCCAGCTCAGTGAAGAACAGGGAGTTTTTGTAAAATCTTATTTTTATGAAAAAGTACTTCCCAACCTGGTCCCTATCATGCTTGGGAAGAATAAATTCCCCTACTTGCGCGACCGTTCGGTTTACCTGGCAATTCGACTCTCGAAAAAAGAAGATCCCAAGGATGTAGCCTATTCGCTTATCCGGGTACCGGGACGTTCAGTCCCCCGCTTCCTTGTTCTTCCGCAAGTAAACGGAAAACAATTTGTTATGATGCTCGATGATATTATCCGCTATTGTTTGAACGATATCTTTTTTTATTTCGATTACGACCAACACGACGCTTACACCATCAAAATCACCCGCGATGCAGAACTTGATCTTGATGATGATATTTCGAAAAGTTTTATCGAGAAAATGAGCAGCAGCCTGAAAAAAAGGAAAAAAGGGAAACCGGTAAGGCTTCTGTACGATCGTTTTATGCCCGACGACCTGCTTCAGTTTTTACTTAAAAAAATGAAGCTGGCAAAAGGAGATGCGGTTCCGGGTGGTCGTTATCACAATCACAAGGATTTTATGAATTTCCCCGAAATCGGGAACCCGCAACATTATTATACCAACATGCCGCCATCACGTCACAAAGATTTACCACCTTTTACCAGTATCTTGAAAATGATGCGGCAAAAAGATATTATGCTGCATTTTCCTTACCATACTTTTAACCATTTTATCGATTTTCTGCGTGAAGCTGCCATCGATCCACAGGTACAGGAAATTGGCTTGACCATTTACCGTGTTGCCAGTTATTCAAAAGTGGTAAACGCTTTGCTTAATGCGGTACGAAACGGGAAAAAGGTGACAGTGGTAATTGAGCTGCAAGCCCGTTTCGATGAAGAAGCCAACATTTATTGGTCGAACAAATTACAGGAAGAAGGCGCCAATGTAATCAATGGTGTTCCCGGGATGAAAGTACACAGCAAACTGGCCTGGGTACAACGCAAGGAAGATGAAAAGATGCGCAATTACGCCTATATCGGAACCGGTAATTTCCACGAAGACACCGCCAGGGTTTATACCGATAAAGGCTTGTTGACGGCCGACCCAAGACTGGCAGACGAAGTGGAAATGGTTTTTAACTTTTTCAAGCAAAATTATTTGCATTTCGACTATGAACACCTGGTAGTGAGTCCGTTTGCAATGCGTAAGCATTTTGAAAAAAACATCGATCGCGAAATAAAGCTGGCCAAAAAAGGAAAACCCGCCTGGATGATTCTGAAAATGAACAGCCTGATTGATCCGGGGATGATGTTAAAGTTGTACGAGGCAGCCCAGGCAGGAGTAAAAATCCAATTGATTATTCGCGGAATTTTCGGATTGCAGATCGGTATCGAAGGATATAGTGAGAACATTACAGCCATAAGTATTGTAGATAAATACCTTGAACATACCCGACTATTTCTTTTTGGCGCCGATGGGGAAGAGAAAATGTACATCTCTTCGGCCGACTGGATGCCACGCAACCTGAACCGCCGGATTGAGGTTGCATGCCCCATTTACGATGAATCGATAAAAGCAGAATTAAAAGAACAGCTTTACATACAATTAAAGGATAATTCAAAAGCCCGGATCCTTGATCCTGAACTTCTGAATAAATATTCAAAAGGAGAAGAAGGTAAAAAATACAGGGCTCAGGAAGACTTTTACAATTACATCAAATCAATTTCAAATTAAAGGTCAGTGGCCCACCTATTGGGCAACCCGGGAAAAATCACTAAACCCGATAATAACTTAAAGATGAAAATTTATCACAACCCACGTTGCGCAAAAAGTCGAGCCGGACTTAAATACCTCGAAGAAAGCGGTCGTGAATTTGAGATCGTGAAATATCTCGAAGAAGGGATATCTGCCAAAGAATTGGGTGATATAATCGCACTCACGGGGAAGAAACCCTTCGACTTTGTGCGTACCCAGGAACAGGACTACAAAGATGAGTTTAAAGGAAAAGTATTGAGCGATTCAGAGTGGTTAAAAGTATTGGCCGAAAATCCAAAGCTACTCCAACGCCCGATTGTTGTTAACGGTGACAAAGCGGTTTTGGGAAATCCACCTGGAAGTATTGATAGTATTTTATAACAATCGCTGATTCTTTTAAACATTTTTCTGCTTGACAAAGGAAAAGTTACTAATTTGTCATTAGTATCATAAGTTGGGAACAATACATTGAACTGTATGAAATTCATGACTTTAAACATGCGGCAGCAATTTTAGCAAAAGAATTTACATATGAATTCAAAGATATTTGTGAAGCTTTATTACGATTCAGATTTCAAATTGAAGACATTCTACTTGCAGGAGGGAATGAGAGTACAATTCCTAAAAAATTTTCAACAATATTACGCCCATTGGAATGGAAAGAAAAAAATTTGAGTGCCGAATTAAATGTCTATGAAGTCAAAGGAACACGCGATAAAGAATTAAAAAGTTCCATACATCATGGCTCGCATAAAGTTGACTACCTTAAAGGAAGGGTAGCTTTTGATTTGGAATGGAATAGCAAAGATCAAACCTTTGATCGTGATCTCTATGCGTTTAGGGCTTTTTTTGAATATGATGCTATTAGCGTTGGCGTACTTGTAACGAGGAGTAATGAACTTGATCCGCTGTTTAAAGAATTAGGCGTTAACTCCAAATATGGAGCAAGTACCACACATATGGGAAAACTGATCCCAAGACTGGAGGCTGGGAGAAATGGAGGTTGCCCTGTAATTGTTTTTGGAATTACTCCAAGATTAATAGAAAATTAGAAATAAAATGGATGCATCAAAAGATTTTTTAGAATATTCACAGGGATTAAAATTCAAAACAATTTTGGCTGATCCTCCGTGGCAATTTCAAAACAGGACTGGTAAAGTTGCACCTGAACATAAAAGACTTTCAAGATATCCAACCATGACCTTGGATCGAATCAAAAATCTGCCAGTGGCTGATGTCTGTGAAGAGACAGCACATCTTTATTTATGGGTTCCAAATGCACTACTTGCTGAAGGGTTACAAGTAATGGAGAGTTGGGGATTTACGTATAAAACTAATCTTATTTGGTATAAAGTCAGGAAAGATGGTGGACCTGACAGACGAGGAGTTGGTTTCTACTTTCGTAATGTCACAGAAATAATCTTATTCGGAGTTAAGGGTAAAAATGCCAGAACATTGCAGCCGGGTAGATCTCAAGAAAATATTATTATTAAACAAAAACGTGAGCACAGCAGAAAACCGGACGAACAATATGCTTTAATTGAATCATGCAGCCCCGGTCCATTTCTTGAAATGTTTGCAAGAGGAAATAGACCAGGTTGGTTTTGTTGGGGAAATCAAGCGGAAGATTATTATCCTGAATGGGAGACCTACAAGAATCATTCGCAACAAAAGAAAATTATTACTGAAACTCGAAAACCTATCCAGAGACACTCAGCAGAACAATTGCAGTTATTAGAAAAAGCTGAAAATTATCTAAAGGAATCATAAAAGCAGGCGATCCCTCAATGCTATTATTTTAGAGAAAATTCAGCGGAAACAGTAACCTTAATATTTTTATCGGGCGAGCTGGTATCGTAAATACCATAAGCCGCCACATCGGTAGAGTAGGGTTCGGTAATCTGAAAAACCCCGGCATTTGCTGAAATTAGTTTATCAACTTTTAAATCGGTAGCGGAAACAATTTCTTCGGCTCTTTCCCTTGCATTTTGAGTGGCTTTGCCCAATAATTTCTTTTTAATATCGTCGAGTTCGGTACTAAAAAATTCCATGGTTGAATTGTCGAAAGTCACACCTTTTTCCACAAATAACATTGGATCAACCGCCAGCTTTTCCACGTTAGTTATCTGATCCGATACAATATAAATCCGTTGTGTCAGCGAGTAACCAATTTGTCCTCCCTGTCCGTATTCGCGGTTCACACTAATTGGAAAAACCTTGAATTCCGATGCTTCAATATCCGTCATTTTCCAAAGTTGCTCAAAATCGCGAAGCTTTTCGGCCATAACCCGGTACCCATTTTCAACACCGTTCATCGAAACCCTTTCAGACAAGGTAACCGACCATTTAACAATATTGCTTTCAAAAGCTTCAGTGGCATACCCAACAACTTTCACGGTTTGTGGTGCCTGCTTCGATTTTAGAACAAACCAACCGAATATCGAAAAAGCTATTACAATAAAAATACCTAAAATAGCAGCTGATGTTTTCTTCATTTCCAAATGTATTATTCTTTAAACCGTTTCTTTTAAAATTATAAAAGAAAAGATAGTGGTGTATATACTTCTCTTATTTCAACGAAAAAGATACAAAAAAACCGGCCACTTTTCAGCAACCGGCTCCAATATTTCCCTCTTCCAAAACCGGGAAGTTCTACAGTCCTAATTTTTCTTTTACCAGACCAGGGATTTCTGATGGCTCTTTGGCTACGGGAACACCTGCTTCGGCAAATGCCTTAATCTTTTCTTCAGCAGTACCCGAACCGCTCGAAATAATCGCACCGGCATGTCCCATTCGTTTTCCGGGAGGAGCCGACTGACCGGCGATAAAGGCAACTACCGGTTTGGTCATTTTTTCCTTGATAAAGCGGGCAGCCTGTTCTTCTGCATCGCCACCAATCTCTCCAATCAATACTACTGCTTTCGTCTCCGGATCGTTTTCATATCTTTCCAGCAGGTCGATAAAATACAAGCCCGAAACCGAGTCGCCACCAATGCCCACGCAGGTAGTTTGCCCCAAACCGCTTTCGGTAAGCATGTTCACCACTTCGTAGGTTAGAGTCCCCGAACGTGAGATCAAACCAACATTCCCTTTTTTGAAGATCATTCCGGGAAGGATCCCGATCAAACATTCGTCCACGGTAATCAAACCCGGACAGTTGGCGCCAATAAGTTTTGTATTATTTTGTTTAAGAATTGGTGTCACTTTTATCATATCCTGAACCGGCACACCTTCGGTGATACACACTACCAGGTCGACTCCGGCATAACTGGCTTCCAAAATTGCATCGCCTGCAAAAGGAGCAGGTACAAAAATTACCGATGCATTGGCGCCGGTTGCTTTTACAGCGTCTTCAACCGTGTTAAATACCGGCACACCCTCTACTTCCATTCCTCCCTTGCCGGGAGAAATACCACCAACAATGTTGGTTCCGTAAGCCTTCATTTTGCTGGCGTGAAAAGCGCCGTCGCGACCGGTTATACCCTGTACTATTACTTTTGTGTCTTTATTTATTAGAATACTCATGTTTTCTTCCTTTTTTTTTTGACAATTACTTCTTGCTTAACTCAATCGCTTTTTTAGCCGCTTCGCTCATTGTTTCCACAGTTGGCAAACCAGTGGTCTTAACAATTTCGAGGCCTTCCTTGGCGTTGGTCCCCGATAAACGGATCACGATCGGGATCTCAGTTTTGATCTGATCAAGCGCTACCACCAAGCCACGTGCAACATCGTCGCAACGGGTGATACCTCCAAAAATATTGATCATAACAGCGGTAACGTTTTTATCGCCGAGTAGGATATTCATGGCTTCCACTACTTTTTCAGGATTTGAAGAACCACCGATATCCAGGAAGTTGGCAGGTTCGCCTCCGTATAATTTGATCATGTCCATAGTGGCCATGGCCAAACCGGCGCCATTTACCATACAACCAATATTTCCATCCAATTTAATGTACGAAAGACCTTTGGCATTGGCTTCGATTTCTTTTTTCTCATCATCGTTCACTTCACGCATGGCCAGAATTTCAGCCTGACGATACAGTGCATTGTCGTCGAAATTCATTTTACCATCGATGGCGATTACCTTTTTATCCGGTGTTAAAACCAATGGATTGATTTCGGCCAGCGAGGCATCGGTATCCACATACAATTGATAAAGTTTCACGAGAATGGCTGCTGCCTGGCGTACTTCTTTTGGGTCGCTGAAAAGTTGAAGTGCAACTTTACGAGCTTGCCAGTCCATTAATCCCATGGTTGGGTCGATCGGCATTCTTATAATCTTTTCGGGCGATACTTTTGCTACTTCTTCAATTTCCACACCTCCTTCAGAGCTGGCCATCAAGGTAACCGATTTGGTATTGCGGTCGTTGATCAATCCAACGTAAAATTCTTTTTCAATGTCAACAGCATCGGCAATCATCACCTTATCCACAGTCAGACCTTTGATATTCATACCCAAAATTTTCTCGGCATGTTCAATAGCTTCGGCTTTTGTATGCGCCAGTTTCACTCCACCGGCTTTGCCTCGCCCGCCCACATGGACCTGAGCTTTTACTACTCTTAACTTGTCGTCTTCGCCTACTTTCTTTTTTACCTCGTCAACCGAATGGCAGACAAAACCGTCCGGCACAGGAATCCCGTACTTCTGAAATAAGTTACGGGCTTGATATTCGTGAATCTTCATTTTTAAAATTTATAGTTATCTAAAATCAGAGTTCAAACCTGTTTTTTAGTGTTCGAGCGGTGGTGAAAAAGATGCTTTTGTGTTCATTTTCAGCACTCTAATCAACCACCGAAAAACAATCGTTAAATGTATTAATTATTTGCCGTTAGAAACCAGTGATTTCTGTTGTTTTTTTATGACTTATAACACATTTACTATGTAACCTATGTCACATATTTACAAAAATCAAACGGAATAAAAATCAATGCTTAACCGGGTTTTAAAATTTCGTTTAGCTTTGCATACAAATTCATACGACGATGAAAGAAACAATCCGACAGGTTATTGAACATGAAGCGCTGGCCGTTCGGAATATTCCGGTTGAAGATGGCATGATCGACGCCATTGAGTTGATATACAGGCAGGTGCACCAGAAACGAGGCAAATTGGTAACCAGTGGCATGGGAAAAGCAGGGCAGATTGCCCTGAACATGGCTACTACTTTTAGTAGCACCGGAACGCCTGCAGTTTTTTTGCACCCCAGCGAATCGCAGCATGGCGACCTGGGTGTGTTGCAGGAAAATGATGTATTGCTGGTGATTTCCAACTCGGGTAAAACCCGCGAAATTATCGAGTTGATCGAGTTGGCAGAAAATCTGTACGCGGGTATTCCGCTGATCGTTATTTCGAGCAACCCTGAAGGTGTTTTGGCGCAAAGTGCCGATGCATTTATTTATACCGGAAACCCAAAAGAAGTGTGTCCGCTGGGATTGTCGCCCACAACTTCTACCACCGTTATGACTGTGATTGGCGATGCCTTGGTAGTATCGATGATGAATAAAATTGGATTTACCAACGAAGATTATGCCAAGCGCCACCATGGAGGCTATCTCGGAAGTAAGTCGCGTTTGCAGGCAAACAGTGATAAAGATAAAAAGGCAGGCCTGACTGAATAAGCCAATACTTAAAAGATGAGAGTTACCAGAGAAAATACGATTGGTTTGATCATTGATATCCAGGAACGATTATTCCCGGTGATGCACGAAAAGGAAAACTTGCTGCAAAATTGCCAAATCCTTATCCAGGGATTAAATGAATTATCTGTTCCACTGCTGGTTACCCAACAATATACACGCGGACTGGGTGCTACACTTCCCGAAATCAGTAAGCTGATACCGGGTTTTAAATCCATTGAAAAAACAACATTTAGCTGTTACGATGTTCCGGAAGTTCGTGAAGAAATAAAGGATAAAAGCGCGCAAAACATTATTCTTTTTGGGATTGAATCGCACGTTTGTGTGCTGCAAACTGCCGTTGATTTAAAAGAAGCCGGTTTTAACCCTGTTGTTGTTATGGATGCAGTTTCTTCCCGCACAACTCAAAATATTGAACTGGCAAAAGAACGCTACCGCCACGAAAAAATAATGATGACTTCCTACGAATCGTTGCTTTTTGAATTGACAAGAACTGCCGGGACCGCTGAATTCAAAACCATTTCGAAACTGGTAAAATAAAATATGTTGGAAGTGTGTGCCATAGCGTCGGGAAGTAACGGAAACTGTTATTACATTGGAAATAATTCTGATGCAGTTTTGATCGATGCAGGGATCAGCGCTAAACAGATTTTCCTCCGCATGAAGGAACGAGGCCTTGATCCGGCTAAAATAAAGGCGCTTTTTATTACTCACGAACATGGCGACCACATACGTGGAGCCAGGGTACTCGGCAAACGCCTCCAGGCTCCGGTTTACATTACGGCCAAAACCTACAATAGCTCCTATAAAAATCTACGCCCCGACTATCCGCGCTTTTTCACACCCGACAATACCATTCAAGTGGGTGATTTCCTGATCCATCCGGTACTGAAAAATCACGATGCAGCCGAACCCTGTTCGTTTCGGATTGAATATAAGAACCGCAACATTGGTGTATTTACCGATATTGGCGAGGCTTGTGATAACGTTAAAAGTCATTTAAATAAATGCCACGGTCTTTTTCTCGAATCGAATTACGATGAAAAAATGCTATGGGAAGGAAATTATCCGTGGCCACTTAAAAAGCGGGTGGCTTCCGGGGTAGGCCATCTGTCGAACAATCAGGCTTTTCAACTTCTGGAGAATCATGCAGGCGAAAACCTAAAGTTTGTATTTTTGAGTCATTTGTCAAAAGAAAACAATACGCCCGAAATCGCTTTAGAAAATATGCAGCCGCTGACACATCGTTTCGAAATTAAACTGGCATCGCGTTACGAAGCCAGCGAAGTGATAAAACTCTAATTATCATCAATAAAAAACCTCAAAATATCTTACGATACCCTGAGATTTTAAAATTGCTATTTTTATTATGTTAGTTGTTCAGCAAATTGTTGCTAAGCGCTTGCAAGGTCGATTTTTTGTGTGAAGTTGGCACCAGCACCGAAATATTGTATTTGCTGCCACCATACGAGATCATGCGGATAGGTATTCCGTTAAGTGCATTGAAAACTTTTGATGCAAAACCCTTTTCTTCCTGAATTATATCGCCAACAATGCAAACAATCGACATATCGGTATCAATTTCCACCGTTCCGAATTTATTCAGCTCCTTTTTTATCAATTCGATGTTGGTGGTATTATCAATGGTGAGTGAAACGGCCACTTCCGATGTCGAGATCATATCGATTGGAGTACGGTGTCTCTCAAAAATCTCGAATATGTTTTTCAGAAAACCATAAGCCATTAACATACGTCCCGAACGGATTTTGATGGCAGTTATTCCATCTTTGGCAGCTACCGCTTTGATTCCCTTTCCGTCTGATTTGTCAGTAATCAGTGTTCCACTGTCGGCAGGGTTCATTGTATTTTTTAAACGGACCGGAATATTCTGAATACGTGCCGGAAGAACCGTTTGGGGATGCAAAATTTTTGCGCCAAAATACGCCAGTTCGGCTACTTCGTTAAACGAAAGTTGTTCGATTTTGCGTGTGTTCTCAACAAATCGTGGATCGTTATTGTGGAAACCGTCAATGTCTGTCCAGATTTCAATCTCTTCCGCGTCGATGGCTGCACCGATTAACGAAGCGGTATAATCGCTTCCACCACGTTGCAGGTTATTGATATTACCATCCGCATCGAGACAGATAAAACCCTGCGTAACATAATATTCAGCCTCGCCCGCCTTTTCGATTACAGGCCTGATGTGTTCACGTATATAAAGCAGATCGGCAGCCTTGTCTTCATCAATTTTCATAAAATCGAGTGCTGGCAACAACCTGGTTACATAACCGTTTTCATTCATCAGCAAAGTAAACAACTGGGTCGAAATCAATTCGCCCTGCGCCAAAATCGTGTTTTCACCCACTTCTCCAAAACTCCCCGATGTAAACGACTTAACCGTATCGAAACTATCTTTTACAACAGCCAGCCCGGTTTTAATATTTGCTTCTGTTGAAAATAACTCATCAACTACTTCCTTGTATTTAGCTTCAAGTTTTCCGATCGCAATACTTGCGCTTTCCTTGTTCTTTTTATGAAGAAAATTTGATATCTCTACCAGGGCATTGGTAGTGCCCGACATAGCCGACAACACAACGATTTTCTTCTCACCGTCGGCAACCAATTTCATAACAGCCCGCATATTTGCTGGCGATCCAACAGACGTTCCTCCAAATTTTAATACCTTCATTTTAATCTCAATATCCTTTAAAATTTTGCGCGACAAATATGAATATTTTTAACTGATAAAAAAAGAATTAGCCACAGAAATGTATAATTATTCACAATAAATGAATATTTATTAGTCTAATAATAATTTCTCAGAGAAGAAATCCACCAGATCTTTTCCCGATTCGTGAACAATGCCGATAGCAGGCGCATAAACCACTGCTTCCACCCCAAGTGAATCGGCCTTTTCTTTTAACGCTTTGGCGTGTAAAGGATGGTGTTGTAATTCATCATCGTTGGTTGGGGTTCCGCCTTCACGGCGGTTATGCACAAAGAAAGGCGGTGCATTTTCATCCATCTTTCCCAGAAAATCGAGCTCTTCCCGAATCTCTGTCAGTGCCCAAAGGTCGATTCCTTCGGCCGATTTTAACCCAAAAGCCCGTGCAATAATAAGCTGTTCTTCCGGGGTCGTATGAAGCGGAAAATTCAGAATTTCTGGCCACAATAAAATATCATAAGTTGCTTGCGTGGCAAAAGCTCCTGCACAACATAATCTGGTCGATTCCTGTAAAATGGGATCTGTACTTTCCAATTCAGCCATATCATCCGAAAAAGCCAGCCACAGCGAAGTTCCCGCACCGGCTGATCCTCCCGAGCATGCTATCTTTGCTTTATCAACATTGTATTTTTGAGCGTTGAACCGAATATATTGCAGACAGCGCTTCGAATCTTTCATGCTCGAAAGGATGCCATACGGAGGTTGATTCATATAACGGTAATTTATACTGGCCACCGAAATTCCGGCCTCTAAAAACCTGATCCAGTCTTCCGAATCATAATACCTCGATTTGTCGCCACTCACAAAACCACCGCCATGAATATAAATTACAAGTGGTGTCGGCCGATCTGATTTCGCCAGCCAGATATCAAAAGTATTCCGCTCGTGCGTTCCGTATTTTTCGTTGCTAAAAGTGGCTTTCACTCCTGCTGCATTAACCGCTTCCAGGGTTTGTACTTCTTCCATAAAATGTGTTGTATTACAACAAATGTATAAATATTGACTGCGGTCCCAAAGAAACGCTCAAAATTTATTTTGAAAGACTATTGTTCAGAAGTTCCCAAAAATGGCGTGCTTTTCGGAATTAAAATAAATGGTAGAGTAAATATTAAAATTTTCCTTGTTGGTAGTGAGTTTGCGTTCCATATATAACACTGGTTGACCAGGTTTTAATTTAAGCAGTTGCCCGATTTTTTCGCCAGGCTTGATGGCTTTTAGTTGTTGTTCGCCACCTACAATTTCGATCTGGTAGTTTTTGCGCAGGATATCGAAAAGCGATTTGTTTTCAAACGAACGCTGTGTGATCCGCGGTAAAAACAAGTTGGGTAAATGGTTGACGTCGTAAAACACAGGTTCATTGTCGACATAACGGAGGCGCTCCATATAAATACAACCTGCCTCCTGCTCGAGTTCCGATAATTCAAAAGCAAAATCTGAGGGCCAGCTTTTTACGATTGGTTTTTGTAAGATATCGGTTTTCAGGTAACGCACACCAATTGCTGAAGCCGTTCCCGAAATGGAAAGAATTCCAATATTCCTTGGCGTTTTCCTGACTATGCTCCCCTTTCCTTGCTTTTTAACGATCAGGCCTTCTTTTACCAGTGTATCGAGCGCCTGTCTCACTGTCGGACGTGTGATCGAATGTGTAGCTGATAATTCATTTTCCGATGGCAAAAGATCGCCTTCGCCATACACCCCGTTTTCGATGTGTTTCCGAAGAATTTCGTATAGCTTCCGATGTTGAGGAATGTTTTCCATTGCAAGCTCAAAGTTAAAATATTTTTAAAATAAACAAAACAACTTGTAAATACAAGTTAAAAAATATAATTTTACAGCCTGAGATTAATGTG
>WOYI011071389.1_pt1 | contig 26524 bp, 28 predicted proteins | sample 6423411 | NCBI WGS metagenome assembly WOYI01 (sample SAMN13441803, study PRJNA592873) | oil field metagenome | biome: oil field; feature: oil-well bore; material: oil-contaminated soil; isolation source: oil-contaminated soil from oil-well borehole | place: Germany: Wietze | collected 2016-10-18 ... | reverse complement strand
GCCGGCATGAAGCGCGAGGACGCGTACCTCGTGGTGCAGCGAAACGCGATGGCTGTCTGGGACGACATCCAGCACGCGCGCAAGGGCCTCACGTACCGCCAGCGGCTCGAGGCGGACGCCGAGTGCGTGCTGAGCGCCGAGCAGCTCGACGCGATCTTCGACCCGCACGCGTTCCTCGCGAGGGCGGGCGTGGTGTTCGAGCGGGTGGCGGGGCTGGAGTTCTAGCCCCGCCGCACCGCCCGTCGCCCGACCTGTCTGTCAGCGCACACTCGTCTGGCGGACGGCTCTCAACGCGCGCGAACCGCGGGCCGATAGCATGGGTGCCAGGTTCCACGATTCCTCGAGGTCATTCATGCGCGCCGTCCAACCTATGCTCACCGCCCTCCGCCCGCACTTTGAGGCGGACCCGGACCTCACCCGGATCCTTCTGAACGCCACGTCCTGGCTCGAGGCAAGTCTCGCGCTCGGCGTCCTTGCCGAACAGGTCCCGTCACGCACGCTCGTCACCTGCGCGAACGTGCGGGAAGTCATCAAGGAGCTTCCGCGCTGCCCGATGCCGATGAGTCTGGACTTCGAGAGCCTTGCGCGCATCTGGGGGCTCGAGCGCGAAGAGCACGCGTGGGCGCGGCGCTTCGGCGACGCCGTGGGCGACTACAGCATCGCGCTTCTCGGCGACGGCAACTACCTCTACGACATCGTGGTGCGCACGGGCGAGCGGTCGCTCATGCTGATGCCACCCGATCGCTCGCAGGACTTCGTGAACCCCGAGGTGATCGATCTGATGATCGAGCGCCCGGCGATCCTCGGCAGCGTGGTCGACCTCACCATGGCGATGGGCCTGGCGTTCTACCCGATGTTCTACATGTCGCTCGAAGACTGGCGGCAGGAGTACGCCACGGCCGTCTTCGGCGAGATCGTCGAGGACTTCGACAAGCGCCGTGAACCGGCAGTCGTCGAAGCGGCCCATGCCGCGGCGCCGAAGGTGAAGCACAAACCTCGGCGGCGGAAGAAGAAGGCAGCGCCGGCGGCGTCGTAGAGGCGCGCGGCACCTACGCTTCGGGCAGATACACCTCGAGCTGCTGCAGCACGCCGGGCAGATCGCCGGTCACCGTCAACCAGACCGTTTCGATGTCGATGCCGTCGTACTCATGGGCGAGCCGGTTGCGCGTCGCGATCATCACAGACCACGGGACATCGGGGAACCGGCAGCGGAGTCCCTCGGGCGTTCTGCGGGCGGCCTCTCCGACCACGGTGAGGCAGCGAATCACCTGGTCCTGGACACCCGTGTTGCGCGCGAACTCGGCAAGGGACATGCCATCCACGTAGGCCACGGCGCGGCGAGCGTACACCGCGATATCGGCCAGATTGGCTTCAGGGTCGCGCATAGATCGTCCGCGCCGTCGTGAGGATCGCCTCGCGCCGTATCGTATTCTCACTGCGCTCGATGCCACGCCGCGAGACGAGGTCCACCCGGCGGCGCAACAGGCCGGCGAGTTCGGTTTCGTGGTCGACAAGCCCGAAGAGCGATGGCACTCGATCGGGCGCGTAGGTCACGAGAACGTCCACGTCGCTCTCCGGCGCGAAGTCGGGCCTCAACACGGAGCCGAAGAGCTCGAGCCGGTCGATGCCGTGGGTGCGCGCGAATGCGGCCAGCGCCGCGGGCGAGGTGCGCGTGCGCGCAAGGGCACGCAGGGCTTCGGCATCGGCGCCTGGTAGAGTGGTCTCGTAGGTAGTGATCGGCTCGGCCGCGAGGAGCGGCTGCTCGCCGAGCTGCACCTCGAGTGCTTCGGCCACCGCGCTCACGCGTTCGAGGGCCACGTTTCGATACCCAGTCGCCTCCCAACGTGCAACCTGTGGCTGAGCCACGCCGACGCGCCGGCCGAGCTCCGCCTGGGTGATTCCGGCAGTCTGCCGCGCCGCGACCAGCTGTGATCCGATGTCAGACAGCGGTGCCATGCTGCGAGTATAACGCATGTGTGATGTGATAACGCAAGTGCTATGTTGGCACCGATCAACTTTCGGGGCGCCACCGCCTGAGCAGCTGCGCGTTGGCGGCCACGATCACCGTGCTCGCGCTCATGAGTACCGCGCCTGCGGCGGGGGAGAGTGTGAAGCCCTGCGCGGCAAGCACACCCGCTGCGAGCGGGATGGCGAGGATGTTGTATCCCGCCGCCCACCAGAGGTTCTGGACCATCTTGCGGTAGGTCGCCCGCGAGAGCGACACGATCGAGGCCACATCGCGCGGGTCCGAGCGCACGAGCACGATGTCGCCGGCCTCCACCGCCACCTCGGTACCCGCGCCGATCGCGATGCCCACGTCGGCGGTCGCCAGCGCCGGCGCGTCGTTCACGCCGTCGCCCACCATCGCTACGCGTTTGCCTTCGGCCTGCAGCAGCTCGATCTGGTGCGCCTTGTCGGCCGGGAGCACCTCGGCGAGTACGCGGTCGATGCCGAGCTCCGTGGCCACCGCGCGCGCCACGGGTTCCGCGTCGCCGGTGAGCATCACTACGTCGATGCCCGCCTCATGGAGTTGCGCCACCGCTTCGGCCGACTCGGGCCGGATGGCGTCGCCGACCGAGAAGAGCGCGCTCACCGCGCCGTCGAGCACGAGGTACGCGACGGTGTGTCCGGCCTGGGCTGAGGTGTGGGCCGCGTCGGCGAGAGTCTTGGGGACTTCGAGGCCGAGCGTGCGGAGCAGCCCCGGGCCGCCCACGCCTACCTCGCGGCCTTCGACCTGGGCGCGGACGCCCTGACCGGGCAACGCCTCGAACCCCTGCGCGCGGGGGACCGTCAGTCCGGCTTCGTGCGCGGTCTCGACGATCGCCCGCGCGATCGGATGCTCCGAGTCGGCTTCGGCTGCGGCTGCAAGCGCATGCGCCTCATCCGGGCTGATGCCGGCGGCAGTGGCCGAGCCGATGAAGCGCTGTTCGCCCAGGGTGAGCGTGCCCGTCTTGTCGAACACCACCGTGTCGACGAGGCGAGCCTCCTCCAGACCGCGCCGGTCGCGGACGAGCAGCCCGCTCCGCGCGCCGAGGGTGGTGGAGATCGCCACCACGAGCGGGATCGCGAGGCCCAGCGCGTGCGGGCAGGCGATCACGAGCACAGTCACCACCCGCTCGATGATGTAGGTCCATTCGGCGTCCGCCAGCCACCATCCGATCGCGGTGAGCACCGCAGAGCCGATCGCCACGAACGTGAGCAGCCGCGCCGCGCGGTCCGCCAGGTCCTGTGCGCGCGAGCGGGACGCCTGCGCGCCGGACACCAGGCGCATGATGCCGGCGAGTGCGGTGTCCTCGCCGGTGCGCGTGACGCGCACGCGGAGCGATCCGGCGCCGTTGACGGTGCCAGCGATCACCGCGCTGCCTTCGGTCTTCGTCACCGGCCGGGACTCGCCGGTGATCATCGACTCGTCGAGCGTGCTGTCGCCCTCGGCCACCTCGCCGTCGGCAGGTACTCGCGCGCCCGGTCGTACGAGCACGAGGTCGCCTGTTGCGAGCGCCGAAGCGGATACGCGCTCGGGGGTCCCGTCGGCGCCGATGCGCTCCGCTTCGTCGGGCAGGAGCTTCGCGAGCTCGGCCAGCGCGCCGCTCGCCTGGGCGATGGAGCGCATCTCGATCCAGTGGCCGAGCAGCATGATCGTCACGAGCGTCGCAAGCTCCCACCACAGGTCCATGCCCGGCACGCCGAGCGTCACGGCGAGGCTGAATCCGAACGCCACGCTGATGGCGAGCGAGATCAGCGTCATCATCCCCGGCAGGCGATCAGCGAGCTCGTTGCGTGCGCCCTTCAGGAACGGCAGCCCGCCGTACACGAACACGGCTGTGCCGAACACCGCCGGGATGTACGCCGAGCCTGGGAACGCTGGCGCCGCATAGCCGAGCAGGTGCTGTACCGCCTCGGACCAGATGATCGTGGGGCCGGTGAGCACAAGCGAGAGCCAGAAGCGGTCCCGGAAGGCTGCCGCGCTGTGGCCCTCGTGGCGGTCGTGCGCCGCGGGTTGATGCGCGACTCCGGCCCCCTGCTCGTGCATCGCCGATGCGGGCACGGCTTCTGTGCCGTGCGGATGGTGCTGCTCGTGGTGCTCCACGCCGCCCTCCTCTGTCGTGAACCCTGTACTGGGATTATGGCCGCAGCACCCGCCCGTCAATCCACGGGCCGGTTCCCGAGCCACCGCATCGCCAGACTAGCGATCTTCGAGAGACTCACAGTGCGACAGGTGCATCGGTTGTGAGCGCTGCATCGGCGCCTGCCCGTTCACGCCGTCGCGTGTGCAGCGGGACCCGAAGAACCGCAAGTCGCAGAAGTGCGACCTGCGCGCGGACACCCCGTTCATGAACGCCGAGCGCGGCCGGGGTGGCGTGCAGAGTGGGCAAGGGCGTCTCGCTGGAGTACCAGGGCTTCACGATCAAGGAGCGTCAGGCCGACGGTTCGCTCGGCGAGACTGTGCTTCGTTCGATCCTTGCCGAAGGAACGTCGCGGATCGGCGAGGGCGGGACCGGCGCAGAGGAGCGATGCACCCCGGTCGACGCGATGCCCTTCGAGGACATGCTCGGGATCGCCGAGTCGCTCCAACCGTCCGGGTGGCGTCCCTTACGCCCCACGCGCTTCGAGGTACTCCGCATACTCGGCAAGCAGCGCATCGAGTTCTACCGAAGACGTGATGTGGTTCACGCGCTCGCGCACGCGGCTCGCGCCTGGCATACCCGTGATGTACCAGCCCACGTGCTTACGCATGCGCGTGACCGCGTGCTCACCGCCGAAGGCCACGAGCGCCCGTGCGTGCTCGCGTGCCATGGCCACGCGTTCCTCTTGGGCGGGTGGCGGGAGCGACTCGCCGCGCTCGATGAGCGCGCGCGCTTCGCGGAAGATCCACGGGTTGCCTTGCGCTCCGCGGGCGATCATCACCACGTCACAGCCCGTGCGCTCAAGCATCGACTTAGCATCGGCAGCCGAGAACACATCGCCGCTGCCGATGACCGGCACGCCTACTGCCGCCTTCACCCGTGCGATCGCGTCCCAGTCGGCGACGCCGTGGTAGAACTGCTGCCGCGTACGGCCGTGCACGCACAACGCTGCGGCGCCCGCTGCCTCGAGGGTCCGTGCGAAATCGACCGCGTTCACGCTTGCGTCGTCCCAGCCCTTGCGGAACTTCGCGGTCACCGGAACGTCCACCGCGGCCGCTACGGCCGACACGATCGCCGCGGCGAGCCGGGGCGTGCGCATCAGCGCCGAGCCCTCGCCGTTGCTCACCACTTTGGTGACCGGGCAGCCCATGTTGATGTCGATGCAGGCGACGTCTCCGCCGTACCCGGTCACGATGCGGGTGGCCTGCTCGGCCATCAGGTCCGGCTCGGAGCCGAAGAGCTGGACCGCGCACGGCGTCTCGTCGGGATCGAACGTGAGCATCGCACGCGAGACGCGAGCGTCGGGATTGTAGTGGAGACCCTTGGCGCTGATCATCTCGGTGTACGTGAGCGAGGCGCCCATCCGTTTGCAGATGCCGCGGAAGGGCGCCTCGGTCACGCCGGCCATCGGGCCGAGGATGACGGAGCCGGGTGCGAGGGCGCGTTCCAGTGCAGTGGATGAGTTCATAGGCCCCATGGTACGACGAGGCCAGGAGTCACGTGCGTGGCGTGCCGGCTATCTCTGCGTGAGAGCGGCGACAAGGTAGCCCGAGGCGAGCAGGGCGTTCAGGCCGAGCACGGTCATCACGTTGGCTCCCATAGCCGGGATGATCTCTTCGAACCCGCCGTAGTTGCGCGCGGTTCCGATGATCGCCTTGACCGCCATGATGGCGGCCAGGAAGGCCAGAAGCGCCCACGGCGTGAGCACGCCGAGTGCGACACTGACGGCGATGGCTACGAATGCGAGGATCTCGACGGCGGCGTACAGCCAGCGTGCCCTCGACTTGCCGAGTTGGATCACCAGGTGGCGACGCCCGCCTTCGGTGTCGGCGTCTGTGTCGGGGAACTCGTTGAGAAGCAGCAGGTTATAGGTGAGCAGTCCGGCGGGGATTCCCGAGACCCAGGCCACGGTATCGAGCCGGCCGGTGAGCAGGAAGTAGACGCCCACCACGGGCAGCGTTCCCAGGCAGAGGCCCGCGAACAGCTCGCCGAGGCCGATGCGGGTGAGGATCGGTGTATACACGATCATAGAGATGACGCCGATCGCCCCGATGACCATCAGCGGCCAGCCGGCCGTCCATGCGAGGTACAGGCCGATGGCCGTCCCTGCGGCAAGCGTGCCGAGACCGAGGATCAGTGCCCCGCGGACGCTGATGACGCCTGCGGGTATGAGGCCGCTGCCCCCCGAGAACGGCGTCTGCCGAACCTCCTTGTCGATGCCGCTTCGGGCGAAGTCGTGCCAGTCGTTGAGCACGTTGGAACTCGCGTGCAGCAACACCAGGCCGACCATCGCCAGGACGGCCAGGTCCCACCGGAACGTGCCGGCGCCGGTGACCTGCATCTGCCAGTAGGCGAGCGCGGCACCGTGAGCGACCAGTAGCACGGAGAGGATCAGGAACTGCGGGCGCGTTTCGAGAAACCACTTGGCCATCGACACCAGACTCCCCCAACAGGTGACATTCCCGGCTCTCAGCGGGGCGCGACACCCCCGTTCATCGGCTCGATCGCGCAGGCGATCCGGATCTATCCGGTCTCTGCACGCTTGGTCCCCTCGATCCCGCGTACGCGGTTCCGCTGAGCGCCTTGGGAGAGTGTAGCTGCAACACCTGGTTGATGCCGAAGCTGTTGAAGAACACGAACATCGACGCGAAGATCCAGCACACGAACGTGGGGGTGAGATCGCTCGCGCCGATCGCGGCGCCTGGCGGAGTCCAGTCCGGCTTGGCGAGGCTGTCATACCAGGTGCGCCATTCCCGGCTGAGACTCATCGCGATCACCGGGGGTGTGTCTGCCAGTGGCGAGGAACACGTATGCCGCCAGCATCACCAGGAGCCCCGCGCCGTCGAAGGCGATGAAGCGGGTGATGCTCGCAACCAGTGCTTCATGGTCCGCAGGGAGCGTGCTCAGCAGCCACGCCTCGCCGATCAAGCCGATCGCCTGCTGGGCGAGGACGACCCCGAAGAGCGTTCGATACCGCCACGGCCGCCAGATCACGAGCGGGTAGGTGGCGTTCCACATCAGGAATGCGATGCCGAGCCCTCGAACGGCCGCCGCGCCGGGCACCCCGCTGAGCTCGAAGCCAGCCGAGTACCGCTCGGGAGTCAGCGCGAACGCGAGCGCGCACTGCACATTGACCGCGAAGACCGCGGCCACAGCGACTCTGGCAACCCACTCGGCGATCCGTGCGCGCACATCGGCCTCCCGCGCCTCGATCGGCCCGTGGCGTCCCTGCGCCGAATCGTAGCACCCGGCCGGCGGTAGCAGGGCGCGCGCTCAACGGGCTCAAGCGCATGGCCGATCGTGACGACACCCACCATAGAGCCGTTTGTCGGCGGCGCGTGGTAGTCTGCGTAGTGCGAATGGACCGCGGGGTTCTCGGAGGTTCTCTTCTGTGAGCAAGATCCTGTTCGTCGTCCCCCCGTACAACTGCTGGGGCGTGCAGATCATCGGCACGTGGCCGCCTCTGCAGCTCGCCTATCTCGGCACATCGGCCGAGAAAGCCGGCTACGAGGCGCGCATCTATGATGCGATGAACAAAGACCGCACGTTCGACGATATCCGCGCCGAGGTCGAACGATTCGAGCCGGATGTGGTGATGGCGTTCGACTACCTGCCGGTCACGGGAGCGATCTCCACCGCGACGGTCCCCGCCGCGCTCAAGGCGCTGTCGCTCGCGAAGGACGAGGACCCCGGCATCATCACCATGATCGGCGGCCCGCTACCGACCTTCCTGTACGCGGAGATCCTCACCGACCCCGCGAACCGCATCGACTACGTGCTGCGTGGCGAGATGGAGGAGACAGCCGAGGAGTTGCTCCGGCTGCTTGCCGAAGGGGCGCCCGTCGATGACGTGCGCGGGGTCGCATACACGCGCGATGGCGAGGTGATCGCCACGCCCGAGCGGCCGCACATCGCCGACCTCGACCCGGTGGTGCCCGCCTGGCATCTCCTTGAATGGGATGCCTACCACTACAACATCGAGCCGTGGGGCCGCATGGCCTCGATCCTCACATCGCGTGGCTGCATGATGGGCTGCTCGTTCTGCAGCCACCGCAAGTTCTGGCGCGGCACATGGCGCGGTCGTACGCCCGAGGTCGTGATCGAGGAGATCCGTGAACTCGTGAACGTGTACAAGGTCGAGTTCATCACGATGATCGACCCGTACCCCACCTGTGACCGCGAGCGCTGGGAGCACCTGCTCGATCTGCTCATCGCCGAGGCGATGCCGGTGAAGATCCTCATGGAGACACGCGTGGAGGACATCGCTCGCGACGCGGACATCCTCCACAAGTACCACGCCGCGGGCGTGATCCACCTCTACTTGGGTCTCGAGGCGAGCACGGATGAGATGCTCGCGAGCCTCAACAAGGGGACCGACATGGACATGAACCAGCGCGCGCTCGATCTGGCGCGCGAGAACGACCTCACCACCGAGGCGTCGTTCATGATCGGCGGTCCCACCGAGACGTGGGAGTCGGTCGAAAAGACGATCGAGGTGGCCATTCGGCTCAACCCGGATATAGCGGTGTTCCCGGTGATCACGCCGATGCCATTCACGCCCATCCACGAGGAGTACAAGGACCGCATCCGCGTGACCGACTGGTCGCAGTACAACCTCGCCACGCCGATCGTCGAGCCGTACGAGATGACGACCGACGAGGTGAACCAGGCGCTCGCGAAGTGCTACATGGAGTTCTACCGCCACAAGGCCAAGGAGGTGCTCGCGTTGCCCGACGGCTTCAAGCGGCGGTACATGCTGAGCGCCTTCAAGGAGATGATGGCGGGCTATAGCGATCAGTTCACCGCGCTCGGCATCACCATGCCGATGCTGCCCGACGGCATGCTCGCCCCTCGCCACCAGTAGTGGACGATCGCGAGCGCATAGACGCCAACCGCACGCTGTGGCAGCGCTGGACGGCGCTCCATGTCCCCTCGGACTTCTACGATGTCGAGGGCTTCGTGGCGGATCCCGCCAACCGTCCCTTCGATCGCATCGTGGCCGACCTGGTGGGCGACGTGCGCGGGATGCGGGTGCTCCACATGCAGTGCCACTTCGGCATGGACACCCTTCGCTTCGGGCTCATGGGCGCCGCCGAGGTCACCGGTCTCGACTTCTCGAGCGAGGCCATCGCCGCGGCCCGGGACCTGTCGGCGAGGATGGGCATACCGGCGACCTTCATCGAGGGCGACGTCACCGATCCGCCCGCCGAGCTGCCACAGGGTGTCTTCGACCTGGTCTTCACCTCGTACGGCACGATCTCGTGGTTCCCGGACCTCAAGCCGTGGGCGCGCACGATCGCAAGCCGCCTCGCGCCCGGCGGTGTCTTCAAGATCGCGGACGGTCACCCCACGAGCTGGATCTTCGACGACGAGTCCGATGACCCGACACTGCGCGTGCGCTACTCGTACTTCATGCGGGAGGCGCTTCCGTGGGACGAGCACGGCTCGTACGCGGTGCCGCTCGATGAGGACACCGGCGTTTCGCACTCCTGGCAGCATACGTTCGAGGACATCATCGGCGCGCTCGTGGGAGAGGGCCTCATCGTCGAGGAGTTGCGTGAGTTCCCGTTACTCGCCTGGAAGTACACCCCCGGCATGGTCGAGCGCGAACCGGGACTCTTCGGCCTGCCCGAGGGGCAGCCCGAAGTGCCGCTGATGTTCACGCTCGCGGCGCGCAAGCCCCGCTAGGCCTCGGTCAGATCCACCAGTGCTGCGTCGGCAGCGTTCTTCTCCACCGAGGCGATGCCGTTCTCCATCGTCGCGGTGGACGCATACATCTGACTGCGCCCGATCTCCTGACCGTTGCTCGCCTTGAGCACGAAGTACGGCCTGCCGTCTTTGGCGGTCCGGCGCTCGAAGCGCTCATCCTTCACGCCGTTCTTGCGGACCGAATCGATACCGGAAAGAGCGCTCTTCTTCGCCTTGTAGGTCTCGCTCGTGAGTATCGTCTGGCTGTTGCCGGCCTTGAGATTGAAGGTGAACTCCCCGTTCTTCGCCACGGACAGAACGAGCGTTCCGGGCATGATGGCTCCTCTCGCCGAACGACCGTGCTTCTCTAGATACCCGGAGGACCTGTCGAGCATCGATGACTCGAGCCGATTGGATATCGTCCGCACGGCGCTCTGTGCCGATATGCAACAATGCAGGTGCCATTCGGCCAGGGTCGGGGGTAGTCGTGAGCCGGCGTGTGATGCCGTTCATCGCCGTGCTGGTCCTCCTGGCAGCAGTAGCTGTCGCCGTCTTCGCGACCCTCTATGACCGGCAGGATGTGCTCGAAGTCTCGCTCTCGGAGTCCGCGGGGGAGCCGGAGCGGTCGTCGTCTGGAGATGAGCCCCTGCGGATCGCTGTCGCGGCAATGACTTCGCCGAAGAGCACCTTCGACTACTACCAGGAGATCCTCGTGTACATCGGGGAGCGGACCGGGCGCCCCGTCGAACTCGTGCAACGCGAGACCTACCAGGAGATCAACGACCTCATCGAGCAGGGGCAGCTCGACATGGCGTTCGTCTGCACCGGCGCCTACATAGAGGGACACGACACGTTCGGAATGGAGATCCTCGCGGCCCCTGTCGTCTACGGTGAGCCGGTGTACTACTCGTACACGATCGTGGACGCCGACAGCGCCGCTACGGATCTCGCCGATCTCCGGGGGGCGTCGTTCGCCTTCACGGATCCGATCTCCAACACCGGCACGCTCGTCCCGACCTATCTGTTGGGCCAGCTTGGGGAGACGCCGGACACCTTCTTCGGCGAGTACATCTATACGTACAGTCACGATCGGTCGATCGAAGCGGTGGCCGACGGCCTCGTGGACGGCGCGGCGGTCGACAGCCTGATCTACGACTACATGCTGGCCAACGACGATCCCGCGATCGAGGGAACCCGGATCCTGGCTACCTCCGAGCCGTACGGGATACCGCCGATCGTGGTCCACCCGGACCTTGATAACGACTTGAAGCGGCAGTTGCGTTCGATCTTGCTCGAGATGCACGCGGACACCGAGGGCCGCGCGATCCTCTCCGCGATCAAGATCGATCGGTTCGAAGTGATCGGCGACAGCGCGTACGACTCGGTGCGCGAGATGCAGGCGTGGATCGATGAGAATGCCCCGAGTACCCGGTAGATCATCAGACGGTCCGATGTCGCTCCGCCGGCAGATCATGCTGGTGGTGCTGACGGCCGTACTCGTGCTGGCGCTGCTGAGCAGTGCGGCGATCCAGACCATCATGCGGGCCGCGCTCAACGACGCCACCGCATCCCAGGGCATCTCGATCGCCGGCGCGTTCACCGCCACCTCCACGGACCACGTGCTGCTCGACGATCGACTCCAGCTCATGGATCACATGCGCCTGACCATGGAGTCCCAGCCTGAGATCCTCTACATCTTCGTGGTCGATCGAGAGGGAGACACGCTCGCATCCACGTTCGACGGACCCGTCCCGCCGGGCCTGCTCGCCCTCAGCAACCCGGAGGAGGGGGCGGACTACTCGCTGCAGCGGCTCTCCACCGAGGAGGGGCGTGTGCTCGACATCGCGGCGCCCGTGATGGCCGGAGAGGCGGGCTTCGCACACATCGGACTCTCGGAGGCTCGCTCACAGGCGGCGCTGAGGCGGACCGGGCTCACCCTGTTCATCGCGATGCTGGGGATGCTCGGCATCGCGCTGCTGATCTCGCTCGGCGGGAGCCGCATGATCGCCAAGCCGCTGGAGCGTCTTGCGGAGGTGGCGTCACAGGCCGAGGCTGGGGATCTGACCGTGCGCGCCGCGGTCGACGGCGAGAAGGAGATCGTCCTGGTCGCCACCGCGTTGAACAACATGCTCGCGGCGCTCGAGGAGGACATCGCCCGCCGCAAGGCCGTCGAGGCCGATCTCGAGCGGTCCCGGGACGATCTGGAGGTACGGGTCGCTGCGCGCACGGCCGAACTCGCCGATGCCAACGAGGAGATGGCGGTCGCCAACGAGGAGCTCACCGCGATGAACGAGGAGCTGCTCTCGCTCAACGAGGACCTCGCGCAGGCGAACAACGACCTGGAAACAGCGAACTGCACCGTGGCCGAGGCCACACGCGCCAAGGCGGACTTCCTTGCGGCGATGAGCCACGAGCTCAGGACGCCGCTCAATTCGGTGATCGGCTTCTCGGACATCATGCTGCGTGAGATGGCCGGGCCGCTCACCGGTGAGCAGCGACGCCAGCTCGAGATGGTCCGTTCATCCGGATCGTATCTGCTGACGCTCATCAACGATGTCCTGGACATCGCCCGCATGGATCGCAGCCAGCTGCAGCCCGACCTGTCGCTCGTGGACCTACGCGAGGTGGTGGAGCACGCGTTCACCGCGTTCCACGCCATCGGGGAGGACAAGGGGCTCGAGATGCGGCTCGCACTGGAGAAAGCCGACTGTCGGGTGATGACCGACCCCACCCGCCTCGAGCAGATACTCGTGAACCTGCTCGGCAACGCCGTGAAGTTCACCGCGGAGGGGTGGATCGAGGTACGGGTCGAGCGGTCCGGCGCGATCGCCGAGATCACGGTCGCAGACAGCGGCCCGGGCATCAGCGCCGAGGATGCCGCGCGCGTCTTCGAGGAGTTCTACCAGGTGCGTACGGAGACGGGCGCGCATCTGGGCGGCACCGGTCTCGGTCTCGCGATATCTCAGCGGCTGGCCGAGGCGCTGGGGGGTACGCTCACCTTGCAGAGCGAGGCCGGTCAGGGCTCCGCGTTCACCATCCGTCTGCCGATGGATGGTGAGGCGCCCACGTCGCCCGACTGACGGGCCGTCTTCGGCAGCTAGTGCACCTGGATGAGCGAGTCGGTCGGCGCGTGCGAGTCGGTGAGCAGGGGCACGTCGGCGACCTCCACCGGCGCCGTGTAGAGGTCTTCGGCCATCTCGGCGTACCCGTCGATCGTCACCGCGCCGTCGACGCGCGAGGCGATGACCTCGCGCAGGTCGCTCTCGGTCACACGGGTATCGGTGGCGAGTACGATGATGTTGCGGCGCGTCTCGGTCGAGCCGCTGCTGCTGATCCCGATCGGGAAGACCCACAGGTCGTCCCACACGCCGAGCGCCGTGCGGTACATGCTGCGGAACAGATCGCTGCCACGGCCTTCGGCGGCGGAGATGACGTTGTAGGCGAGTACTCCGTCCGGCGCCATCACCGACTTGATCTCGCGCAGGAACTCGCCGGTGGTGAGGTGGAAGGGGAGAGAGTCCGAGTAGTAGGCGTCGACGATCACGATGTCGTACGTCTCACCGGTGGACTGCACGTACCGGCGCGCATCCTCGATGAAGACGCGGCTGCGCTCGTCTTCAGGCAGCCAGAAGTACTTGCGGGCCACCTCCACAACCACGGGGTCGATCTCCACCGAGTCGACGGTCACGGTGGGGTAGTCCCGCCAGAACCGCTTGGTGATCGCGCCTCCGCCGAGGCCGAGCACGAGCACGCGTTTGGCGTCCGGCTTGAGGGCGAGCGCGAGATGCATGTAGTCGGGATAGCGGATCCGGCTCTGATACGGGTCGTCGAGCGAGATGGCGCTCTGGTGGCTGCTGTCGAACCGAAGGTGCCGGGCGTCGTCATCCTCGGTCACGGTGATGCGGTGGTACTGCGTGTCGGCGCGGAAGAGGATCGCCTCGCCCTCGGCATTGGTGTCGGGCACCGGCGTCACGCGCCACAGCACGTACCCGCCGAGCGCCGCGCCCGCGATCGCGAGGGCGAGCGTGGCGGGCAGCGATCGCGCGGCGAGGTGTGCCGCCATGGGGTGGAGCGCCGCGTGATCGGTCGTCTCCGGCGTGAGCCTGAGTGCCAGGAGGGCCACCGCCACCAGCGCGATGCCGGTCCAGACCACGAGCGGCTCGAGTGAGAGCACAGGGATCAGCCAGAACGAGGTGGCGAGCGTGCCCGCGATGCTGCCGGCCGTCGAGACGGCGTAGAGGTTGCCGGTGGAACGCCCGAGTCCGGCCATGCCCGCCCGCGCGGCCAGGCGCACACCGAGCGGTGAGACCATCGCGAGCAGGAGGGAGGGCAGGAAGTAGATGGCGGCCGCCGCGACGAGTGAGCCCATGCGCGGACCGAGGTCGGCGACCGGCGGGAGTACGGCCTCGGCCACGAGCGGCGCGATGACGGTGGTGAGGCCGGCGGCTGCGATCACCGGCGGGAGCGAGCGGGCAGCGCCGAAGCGGTCGGCGAGCTGTCCGCCGAGCGCGTAGCCGATGGAGAGGGCGACCATGACCACCGAGATCACGGCTCCCCACACGTAGATCGAGTTGCCGAGATACGGGGCGAGCACGCGCGCCGCCACCATCTCGAGCCCCATCAGGGCCGCTCCGCACGCGAACACTATGAAGCGCAGCATCCGGCTCCCCTCGGCGGTGGACTCACTCGCTCAGTGTGCCAGATGCGGGCTTCGGCGTGCGCATGAGCGCTTCCTGCATACAGTCGCCAGCGGACCGGTTCGTGGGCGTGCGCCGCTCGCTCGCGTAGGGGATACTCGTATGCGTACACGCAAGCATCCCGAACGAGTGCGAGCATGCGCCCGCAGCCGAAAGGGGCTGTCAGATGTCCGAACCGCTTCCCGGTCTGCTCATCGGCAAGAGCGGCATCGACGTGAACCTGCTGCCGGCGATGGCCAACCGCCACGGACTGGTGGCCGGCGCGACCGGCACCGGCAAGACGGTGACGCTGCAGGTGCTGGCCGAGTCGTTCTCGGGCATCGGCGTGCCGGTGTTCGCCGCCGATATCAAGGGCGATCTCTCGGGCATCTCGCAGCCCGGCGGCGGCAACAGCAAGGTCGACGAGCGGCTGGCACTCCTTGGCCTCACCGGCACCTGGGGCTTCCACGGCTCGCCGGTCACGCTCTGGGACGTCTTCGGCGAGCAGGGTCACCCGGTGCGCACGACGGTCTCCGAGGTGGGGCCGCTCCTGCTCGGCCGGATGCTCAACCTGAACGACACGCAGGAGGCTGTGCTCACGATCGCGTTCCGCGTGGCGGACGAGAACGGTCTGCTGCTGCTCGACATCAAGGACCTGCGCTCGATGCTCAAGCACGTCTCGGACAACTCCTCGGAGATCGCGAGCACGTACGGCAACGTCGCCCCGGCGAGCGTGGGCGCCATCCAGCGCGCGCTGTTGGCGCTCGAGGAGGAGGGTGGCGACCGCTTCTTCGGCGAACCGGCGCTCGACCTGTTCGACTTCATGCAGACCGGCGCCAACGGCAAGGGCATGGTGAACATCCTTGCCGCCGACCGGCTGATGACCTCGCCGCGCCTGTACTCCACCATGTTGCTGTGGCTGCTCTCCGAGCTTTTCGAGCGCCTACCCGAGGCCGGTGACCTCGCCAAGCCGAAGCTCGTGTTCTTCTTCGACGAGGCGCACCTGCTCTTCGACGACGCACCACCCGCGCTGCTCACCAAGATCGAGCAGGTCGTGCGGCTCATCCGCTCGAAGGGCGTGGGAGTCTACTTCGTCACGCAGAACCCGGTCGACATCCCGGACACGGTGCTCGGGCAGTGCGGCAACAAGATCCAGCACGCGTTGCGCGCCTACACGCCGCGCGAGCAGAAGGCCGTGAAGGCCATGGCCGAGACGTTCCGTCCCAACCCCGAGCTTGGTGATGTGGAGGCCACCGTCACCGAACTCAAGGTGGGCGAGGCGCTCGTGTCGCTGCTCCAGGCGGACGGCTCGCCGATGCCGGTGGAGCGCACGATGATGGTCTCTCCTCATGGGCGGATCGGCGCGATCGCCCCGGCCGAGCGCCAGGCGCTGATCGCGGGCTCGCCCGTGGCCGGGCATTACGAGACCGCGGTCGACCGCGAAAGCGCGTTCGAGTTGCTGAAGGCGCGTGCGGATGCCGCACTTGTCGCGGAGCAGCAGGCCGCGGCGGCGGCGGAAGCGGCTGAGCTCGAGGTGCGCGTGCCGGCGCCCCGGCAGACGACGTCGAAGCCGCGCAGCAGTTCGTCACGCAGCGACACGCCCCTCGAGGCCTTCACCAAGAGCGCGACCCGCGCCATCGGGAGCCAGATGGGCCGTCAGATCGCCCGCGGTATCCTGGGGACGATCCTCGGCTCGAAGAAGTAGGGGTGAAGACGCCCCCGTCAGAAGGAGTGAGCACGATGAGCGATGAGATGAACCAGGGAGCTCAACCCCATGCAGAACCCGAGACCACCTCGGAGGCCGCAAACGCGTGGCGCGAGGTCGTGAGCGAGCTCGACGCTCTCGGCGTGGCGATCGGCCGCTGGGTGAGTGCCGCGGCGAACGACCCCGAGAACAAGCGCAGGCTCGAGGAGCTCTCGGCCCGACTCGACGGGTTCGTCGACAGCGTCGGCTCCACGGCGAAGGGTGCCGCCGAGGGAGAGGTGGGCCAATCGTTCAAGGAGGCCGCCGGCAAGACCGGTGAGGCGTTCAAGGTCGCCGGCGAGAGGCTCTCCGAGGAGGTCGGCCCCAAGCTGGCTGGCGCATTCAAGACCATGAGTGAGAAGCTGCGTGGCGCCGCCGAGAAGATGGAGGAGCGGCAGCCCGAGCCGGCCGCTCCCGCCGAAGGCACGCCCGCAGCTCCCGCAGACACTCCCGACACGCCCGCCGGCCCCAGCGCCTGACCCTCACCGGAGACCCCCATGCCCCGATGCACGTTCCATCCGAACATCGAGACCAGCGTCCGCTGCGTCGAGTGCGACAGGCCGATCTGCCCCAAGGATTTCGTGGAGACGCCGGTCGGCTACAAGTGCAAGGACTGCGCGCGCCAGTTGCCCTCGGCCAGACTCGCCGTCAAGCCGAAGCAGCTGGCGTTCGCTGTGCTCGCTGCGGCGGCCATCGGCATCGGCGGTTCGTTCCTGGCCTCGGCGGTGGGTTACGTCGACTGGCCGATAGCCGTGCTGTTGGGCCTTGGCACCGGTGAGGCCGCGCGACGCGCCTCCGGCGGTCATCGGGGAGCGGCGGTTGCGACCGCTGCGGGGAGTTCCGTCCTCATCGGTGCGGCGCTGGCCGGGCTGAGTTCGCTGGCCGCGGTGGTGGGGACGGTCCTTGCGATCGTTGTCGTCGTCAACCGGTTGTGGTGAACGGCATGGCAGGGACGATCATCACCCGGTTCAAGCCGTCCCGGTCATACGGGTGGCTGTGGGTGGCCGGTCTGACGGCGCTCATCGCCGTCTCGGCGTTTCCGCTCCTGAGGCCCGATCTTGTCCCCGATGACGAGCGGATCGCGGTGTGGATCGGTCTCGCGATCATGGTGCCGCTGCTTGCCTATATGCTCACCACGCTCGCGTCGTTGCCGGCCATGCGTTACGACGTCACCACCGACGAGGTGGTGCTCTCCTGCGGTCCACTCGTGCGCTACCGCATCCCGTACGTGTCCGTCGAGGACGTGCGCCGCACGACGCTCACGCCGACGCTGTGGTCGAGCATGCGCATGCCGGGGCTTGCGCTCGGAAGCGTGCTGTACGCGGACGTCGGCAAGGTGCGCATGTGCGCCACGCGGATGTCGCGTGACATCCTGCTGATCACTGCCGGCGGCCGTCGCTACGGTCTCACACCTGCCGACGAGGCCGCATTCATCGCGGCGCTGTCACCGATGATGCGTGCACACCCCATCTCCACGTGATCTCCACAGGTGTCTGCTACGTTCGGCGCCATTCATGCTTGTTGTTCTCCGAGTCCGCTTCTGAGGCGGATGACTGACGAAGGAGGAAGTACACGATGGATCAGAGGCTGAAGACCGTTCTCGCGGTCGTTGTGGGGGTCGTGATAGGCGTGACGCTGCTCGGCGGAGCATTCGCCTCGCATGCGGTGATGCGCACCGTCGCATTCGGTGGCGCAGCGAACCAGGGATACGGCATGATGGGCCCGCGGCAGGGATTCGATGCCGGTCAGGGCATGATGGGCCCGCGTGGCGGGTACCAGTGCGGTCCGCAGGACGGCACGGGCGTCTGCCCTAACGGCGGCTCGTGCCCCGGCATCACCGAGGACGCCACGGAGTTGTAGGCGACGCACGTCTTGCGCTCGCGGTATCCTCGAGCGGAGGAGGCCGACGTGAACGAGCGCGCGAGTATACGATTCGAGCCGGCCGGCCGCACCGTCAAGGTGCCGGTCGGCTCGACGCTTCTTGAGGCGGCTCGTGCCGCCGGTCTCGCGATCGATGCTCCCTGCGGCGGAACGGGTACGTGTGGCTCGTGCCGGGTGTCGGCCGCCGGTGCACTCGCGCCGCCAACGCGCAACGAGCGCGAGCTGCTCGGCGGCGCAGGACTGACGGCGGGCAAGCGGCTCGCATGCCGGGCGCGCGTTGGCGGTGACGCGACCGTCACGATTGAGGGGCCCTCGCGTGAGGTGCGCGTCGTCACTTCGGCCGAGCAGGAGACGCTGCAGATCGAGGATCCGGCCGAGCGCGGCATCATCTCCGTCGGCACGGTCGTCGGAGCGGCTGTCGACATCGGCACCACCACGGTGGCGGTGCAGCTCCTCGATCTCAGGACCGGCGAAGTCCTCGCAACCGTCGGCGACCTGAACGCGCAGCGCGTCTTCGGCGCGGACGTACTGTCGCGCGTGGCGTTCGCTGCGGGCGACCGGGGCGCGGAGTTGCAGCGTCTCATCGTGAGTCAGCTCGACGAGCTGCTCGGCCAGGCGCTCCGCGTGGCCGGGCTCTCCTCGGACCGCCTGGTCGAGGCCGCGATCGTCGGCAACACGGCGATGACCGGCCTGCTCCTCGGCGCGGACGTCTCACCGCTGGGCGAGGCACCTTACGGGGGAGCGCCGACGGCGGAAGCGAGCCTGAGGGGCGGCGAGCTCGGCATTGCCTCAGCGCCAGCGCTCCGTGTGGTCGTGCTGCCCGGCGCCTCGGCGTTCATCGGCTCGGACATCATCGCGGGCGTGCTCGCGACGCGGCTTGCCGAGCGCGTGGCACCGGCGCTCATGATCGACCTGGGGACGAACGGTGAACTCGTGTTGGCCGCGGGCGGACAGCTTCTCGCCGCGTCTACGGCCGCGGGACCGGCACTCGAGGGCGCATCGGTCGAGTGCGGCATGCGTGCCGAACCAGGTGCGATCGAGCGGGTGGATCTCATCGGCGACCGGCTTGCGCTCAGCGTGATCGGCGAGCGTGCGCCTTCGGGCATCTGCGGCAGCGGTCTGCTCGATCTGGTGGCGGCGCTGCTCGATGCAGGCGTGATCGACAACAGCGGGCGGTTCGTCGACCGGGTGGGGAGCCCCTTCCGCGACCGCTTCACGTCTCGCGACGGGGTCCGCACGTTCGTGTTGGATGCGCCTGCCGGCATCGTGCTCACGCAGAAGGACGTCCGACAGGTGCAGCTGGCGATCGGCGCGGTGCGCACCGGTATCGACTTGCTGCTGGAAGGTGCGGGCATCGGTCCCTCAGCGATCGTGAACGCCGTCGTCGCCGGTGGCTTCGGCTACCACGTCCGCCCGGAGTCGCTGGTGCGGCTGGGCCTCGTGCCGGCTGTGTGGCACGACCGTGTCACCTTCGGCGGCAACACGGCGCTTGCGGGCGCGCGCGCAGCGCTCGTGAACAGCGCGGTGCGCGCTGAGGCGCGCGATATCGCGGGAGTGGTGCGCACCCTCGACCTCGCGGCCCACCCCGAGTTCCAGCAGCGCTTCCTCGTCGCGCTTTCCTTCCCCGGCTGAGCCGAACGATCTCCGCGCCTGCACAGTCCCACCAGACCCGTGTGCTTGACATTCCAATTCTCTAATGACAAGTATCTGACAACCTTATAGGTCGTCAGAGGGGGATGGCATGGCCAAGCGTAGGGTGGTGGGTCCCACCGCATGGGTCCTGGGTGGGTCCGGACTGTTCATCGGCGCGGTTGCGGCGTGGCTCGTGAGCCAGGGCAATCCGGGCAACATGGGCCTGTGCATCGCGTGCTTCCTGCGCGATATCACGGGCTTCTTCGTGGGCGGCGTCACCAATCAGGGTGCGGTGGCCTACATCAGGCCGGAGATCATCGGCATCATCCTGGGCGCGATGGGTGCCGCGCTCGTCACGCGCGAGTTCCGTCCGCGTGGCGGCAGCCAGCCGCTCGTGCGCTTCGTGCTCGGTTTCATCTTCATGGCGGGAGCGCTGATCTTCCTTGGTTGCACGGTGCGCGCATGGCTGCGCCTGGGCGGCGGCGACCTCACGGCGATCTGGGGCATTCTGGGCATCGTCGCCGGTGTCCTTCTGGGCATCGTGTTCCTCAAGAAGGGCTTCAACCTCGGCCGCGCGAAGGCCGTGGCCAAGCCGCTCGGGTGGGTGCTGCCGCTCTTTGCGGTCGTGCTGCTCGTCCTGGTCGCCGTGAGCACCTTCGGCACGAGGCCCGACTTCGCGACGCAGACCAAGGCGGGTGCGTTCGCCACCGGCGACAAGCCGGCCGCGGTCTTCCTGAAGACGGACGGGGAGCCCTCACAGGTGCTCAAGCCCGAGGGTGGCTCACTCGCCGAAGACGGCTCGATCCTCGCCGAGGACGGCAGTGTCGCGGCTTCTGCCGAGTCGGTCGCCAAGGCCTCGCCGCAGCCGGGCGGCAAGCGCGCGTTGCTGTGGATCTCGCTGGCTGCGGGCCTCGCCATCGGCGTAGTCGCGCAGCGCAGCCGCTTCTGCTCGATCGGCGGCATCCGCGACGCGATCCTCGTGAAGCGCTACGACCTGCTCTTCGGCGTCGCCGGGCTGCTCATCGGCTCGACGGTCGTCAACCTCGTGCTCGGCCAGTACGATCTCGGCTTCGTCGGCCAGCCGGTGGCGCACAACGACGCGCTCGGCAGCTTCGCGGCTATGACCATCGCCACGTTTGCGGCGATGCTGCTCGGCGGCTGCCCGTTCCGCCAGGTGATCATGGGCGCCGAGGGAGACGCCGATTCCACGACCGCGGTGGCGGGCATGCTCGTCGGCGCGGGCTTCATGCACTGGGCGAGCCTCGCCTCCTCGGGTAAGGGCCTCGCGCCCAACGCATGGCCGGCGATGGTGGTCATGGCAGTCGCGCTCGTGGGAATCGCACTGTACGGCACCCGGAAGACGGCGTAGGGAGGAGATGACGATGAAGGAACTCGACGTGCGCGGGCTCTCCTGCCCGATGCCGCTGATGCACACCAAGAAGGCGCTCGAGGACGATCCGGCCGAGATCATGGTCCACGCGGACAGCGGGACGGCGAAGGCCAACGTGGTGGCGTTCCTGCAGGACGCTGGCTACACCGTCACTGTTGACGAGTCGGACGAGGAGTACCGCATCAAGGGAGCGCGGGGCTGACCGAGTGACCCCGCGACTACGGAGGTTCGAGGCCGAGCCGGCCCCGGACCTCTTCGTCGCCGTTGACTCCACCCGCGCGCGCCCTGGACGCAGCCGTCGCCTCGCGGGTACTCTCGACACACCATCGCACGCGGGGAGGCGCCATGCTGCCGGGAATCACGATCCAGAGCTGGATGGTCGTCGCTGGAGGAGCGGCCATCTTCCTCCTGATGGTCTTCCAGGTGCTCCAGGGCCTGCGAAAGATCACGTTCAAGGGCAAGCTGCACCTTGAGGTGCACAAGGCGGGCGCCTACGTGCTGCTCGGCATCACGGTGTTCCACGCGCTCGCGGCTCTCGCGTTTCTCGGTATCATCTAGCACCAGCGCATGCGGCCCGTATGCCGCATGGCCCAAGGATTCGGAGGCACCATGGACTCGTCGAGCCAGTACCAGCAGCCTGCGCCGCAAGCGCCGCCGCAGCCCGCGCCGAAGAAGAAGATGTCGGCGGGTGCGAAGTGGGCGATCGGCCTCGGCGTGGGGTTCGTGCTCCTGATGCTGTTCTCATGCGTCGTGTCGATCGCGATCCTCGGTTCGGACACGGGGACCTTCGCGGTGGGTGACAGCATCGCGGTCATCCACATTGATTCGGTCATCCAGGGCGCGAGCGGGGGCTCCGGCGATCCCGAGTACGTACTCGACCAGATCGACCAGGCGCTCGAGGACGACAGCGTGAAAGCGATCCTCCTGCGCGTCGACTCGCCCGGTGGCACGGTGGCTGCCTCGCAGGAGATCACCCTCGCGGTGCGTCGCGCCGCCGGGGAGAAGCCGGTCGTCACGAGCGTGGGAGACATCTGCGCGTCCGGCGCGTACATGGTGGCGGCCCAGACCGACGAGATCATCGCGTCGCCGGGATCCACAGTGGGCAGCATCGGCGTGATCATGGAGGTCGCCAACATCGAGGAGCTGCTCAACAAGATCGGCGTGAACTTCACCACGCTCACCTACGGTGAGTTCAAGGACGCGGGAAGCATGTACCGCAGCCTTACCGAGACCGAGACCGCGATGCTCAACGAGGAGCTCGCCACGATCGGCGACCAGTTCATCGCCGACGTGGCCGAGGGCCGCGGCATGGACGAGGACGAGGTGCGCGAGCTTGCCACCGGGTGGGCGTGGGTGGGAAGCGAGGCGCTCGAGCTCGGGCTCGTCGACTCTCTCGGCAACTACGACGACGCCGTGGACCGTGCTGCCGAGCTCGGCGGCATCGAGGGCGAACCCAACATCGTGAGCTACGAGTACATCGACCCGCTCGCCGGATTCTACAGCAGCCTGCTCGGCATCATCTCGGAGGCGAACGGTATCGACGCCGAGTCGCTTCAGCGCATCGCGCTGCCGAGGTAGCGCGTGGCATCCGACGAGCGTACCGAGACGATCAGCCAGGCGCTCAAGGGCGTGTTCGCCGACCCTGAGTGGCTGAAGCGCGCAGGCATCGGGGCGCTTATCCGGTTTACGTGCAGGTGAACCTGTACGACCGCATCGAGGTCGGCTTCCAACTCAAGGACATCCTGGCACGAGTACGCGCCAATGCCGATGTGTTCTGGCACGCGGTACGCCGCTCGCTCGGGTTCGCTTGAAACCGCCCTCGGATCGGCATCCTAGCGCCCGGTTCAGCCCCGCACGTCCGGCCGGTATCGCCTACAATGCACGCATGAGCCGCTCGCACTGTATGCGCCGCGGCCAGTGAGAAGGTCCGCCCTCGCAGCCTCGTTCCGAAGGGACCCGCGTGCAGCCGATCGAACTCAAGCCGAGTGCCCAGGGCAAGGTCCGCGACATCTACGACCTCGGCCGTGCGCTGCTCATCGTGGCGACCGACCGCATCAGCGCGTTCGACGTGGTGCTTCCCGATCCGGTTCCGTACAAGGGCGAGGTCCTCACGAGGATCTCGCTCTTCTGGTTCGATCTCCTCGGCCACATCGTGCCGAACCATCTGCTCACCGCGGAGCTGGGCGACCTGCCGGAAGAGCTTGCCGCACATGCCGACGCGTTCCGCGGCCGCTTCATGATCGTGAAGAAGGCCGAGGTCTTTCCCGTCGAGTGCATCGTCCGTGGCTATCTCGCGGGCAGCGGCTGGAAGGAGTACCGCGAGCAGGGCACGGTTTGCGGCCAGAAGCTGCCCGAGGGGCTCGTCGAGAGTTCGCGGCTGCCCGAGCCGATCTTCACGCCGTCGACCAAGGCCGCCATCGGTGACCACGACGAGAACATCAGCTTCGAACGCATGGCCGAGATCGTCGGCGAGGAGCATGCGACGCGGCTGCGCGACGTGTCGCTCGCGCTCTACTCGGCCGCTCGGGACCACGCGGCCGAGCGCGGGATCATCATCGCGGACACGAAGTTCGAGTTCGGCCTGGTGGATGGCGAGCTCACGCTGGTGGACGAGGCGCTCACGCCCGACAGCTCGCGCTTCTGGCCCGCTGACGAGTACGAGCCGGGCCACGGTCAGCCCAGCTTTGACAAGCAGTTCGTGCGCGACTGGCTGGAGGCGAGTGGCTGGGACAAGAAGCCGCCCGCGCCGCCGCTGCCCGAGGACATCCTCGCGGTCACTGCCGAGAAGTACATCGAGGCGTACGAACTGCTCACCGATGAGCCGTTCATGCCGGAAGGCGAGTAGGCATGTCACAGCGCAGCTACTCCAACGAGCGTTATCGCAAGGGCGCCAACGTCGGCTCAACCCGCAAGAGCGCTGCGAAGGCCAAGCCGGTGCGAAAGCAGGGCTCGGTGGAGGTCAGCAAGACGGTCAAGCCCAAGAAGAAGAACGAGATCGAGAAGGACTGGTCGGGTCTGCCCACCTCGCCGCAGATCAAGAAGTGGCGCACCGTCTGGTGGGTGCTGCTGCTCGCCGCCCTTGTGATGATCGCGGCGAGCTGGGCACTGCCCGAGATTCGCAACAATGAGCAGCTCGTCTCGATCGTGTCCGTCGTGGTGCTCCTCCTCTCGTCGGCGGCGATCCTGATCGACATCGTCGTCATCCGGAAGCTGCGCAAGGAGCTCGCCGTCAAGGCCGAGAAGAAGCCGTCGCCGAAGCATGAAGCGCATGCGGCGGCCGAGCAGGGCAGCGGCACCAAGCACGACCCGAAGGACGCCTCGTGAGCTTGAAGGTCCTCCCGCCCCGCGTCCGCGCGCACCTGTACCTGTTCTGGGTCGGGATGGTGCTTGCGGGCGCCGGCGTGGTGGGCTTCTTCGTGAGCTTCTGGCAGGTCGGTTCGTCGCGGGCTGCGGCGCTGGACGTGCACACCGACGTGCCGGTCTTCGCCTACGCGTCGATCTTCGCGTGGGTCGTCGGCCTGGCGATCATGTGGTACAGCCGCAGGAAGGTCGATGCGGCGGTGGCCGCGAAGCTGAAGGAGAATCGCGAGGCGGCCTACGTCGACCTCGGCGATGAGACGGACGCCACGACCGCGCCCGACAGGCGCGACGCGTAAGGGGAGGAGCCTACAGATGGCACGCTTCGAGATCTACGTCACGTACAAGAAGGGGATCTTCGACCCGCCCGGTGCCACCGCCGAACGGGCGCTTCAGAACCTCGGCTACACAGAGGTGGAGCAGGTGAAGATCGGCAAGTTCATCCAGCTTGAGGTGGCCACCGGCACCGGCGAGGCGCGTGTGCGTGAGATGTGCGACAGGCTGCTCGCCAACCCCGTGATCGAGGACTACCGCATCGAGACCGTCGGGGAGGCCTAGAGGATGCGCTTCGGAGTCGTGCGATTCCCCGGTTCCAACTGCGAGCAGGACGTCGTGCACGCGGTCGAGCATCTCGGGTATGAGGCGGGCTACATCTGGCACGGCGACACCGGCATCTCGGGATACGAGGCCATCGTCCTGCCCGGCGGCTTCAGCTACGGCGACTATATCCGCTGCGGTGCGGTCGCGCGCTTCAGCCCCGTGATGGCCGAAGTGGTCCGCTTCGCCGAGGCAGGCGGTCCGGTCATCGGCATCTGCAACGGCTTCCAGATCCTCACGGAGGCGCACCTGCTGCCCGGCGCGCTGCTGCGCAACGTGGGCCTCAAGTTCATCTGCAAGCCGGTGCACCTTCGGGTGGAAGAGAGCGCCTGCCAGTGGCTCGATCTGCCCGCCGGCACGGTGGTGCGCATCCCGATCAACCACAACGAGGGCAACTACATCTGCGACGCCGAGACGCTCGAGCGCCTGCGCGCCAACGGGCAGATCGTGTTGCGCTACTGCGAGCCGGACGGCTCCCGTGCCGGGGACGGCAGTGCCCCCAACGGCGCGCTCGACGACATCGCCGGCATCTGCAACGAGCGCGGCAACGTGTTCGGGCTGATGCCGCACCCGGAGCGCGTGGTCGACCCGATGAGCGGCGGCACGGACGGCGCCGCATTCTTCACCGCGATAGTGAAGCGGGCTGCGGAGGTGGCCTCATGACGATCGAGACCCTCGCCCCTGAACTGGCACCCAAGCTCGCGGTTGAACTCGGCCTGAAGCTCGACGAGTACGAGAAGGTCGTCACGATCCTCGGCCGTGTGCCGAGCGTGACCGAGCTCTACATGTACTCCCTCATGTGGTCCGAGCACTGCTCGTATAAGCACTCCCGCAAGGCGCTCCGGATGTTCCCCACCTCGGGTGAGGCCGTGCTCCAGGGCCCCGGCGAGAACGCGGGTGTCATCCGCGTGGGCGACGGCTGGGCCGTGGCCTTCAAGATGGAGAGCCACAACCACCCCTCGGCGATCGAGCCCTACCAGGGCGCGGCGACCGGCGTGGGCGGCATCATCCGCGACATCTTCACGATGGGCGCGCGTCCGATCGCGAGCCTGGACAGCCTCCGCTTCGGCACGCTCGACAAGCCGCGACAGCGCTACCTCTTCGAGGGCGCGGTGGCCGGCATCGGCGGGTACGGCAACTGCCTCGGCGTGCCCACGGTGGGCGGCGAGGTCTACTTCGAGGAAGCCTACGAGGGCAACTGCCTCATCAACGCGATGTCGATCGGCCTCATGCGCGAGGAGAACCTCACGCGCGCCGTGGGTTCCGGCCCGGGCAACCCTGTGCTGCTGATCGGTTCCACCACCGGCCGTGACGGCATCGGCGGCGCGAGCACGCTCGCGAGCCAGGAGTTCGACGAGAAGGCCGAGGACAAGCGCCCGAGCGTGCAGGTGGGCGACCCGTTCGAGGAGAAGCTGCTCATCGAGGCGTGCCTCGA
>WOYI010844701.1_pt1 | contig 26557 bp, 22 predicted proteins | sample 6423411 | NCBI WGS metagenome assembly WOYI01 (sample SAMN13441803, study PRJNA592873) | oil field metagenome | biome: oil field; feature: oil-well bore; material: oil-contaminated soil; isolation source: oil-contaminated soil from oil-well borehole | place: Germany: Wietze | collected 2016-10-18 ... | reverse complement strand
GCGGTTGCAGCACCTTTTGCAGCACGAAGGCCGGCAGGCCCGCGCCATAGACGGCCAGCGCCAGCGCCGTCGGCGCGGTGTCCGCGCCGGTGAAGGCGCCGCGTTCGTAGAGGACCGAGATCACCGGGATCGGGATGACGCAGAGCGCCACGGCCGCCGGCACCGTCAGAAAGAGCGCGAATTCCGTCGCCCGGCTCAGCGCATAGCGGCTGCCGAAGGTGTCGGCGGCCTTCAGCCGGCGCGAGAGGTCGGGCAGCAGCACGATCCCGATGGCGATGCCGACGACGCCGAGCGGCAACTGATAGAGCCGGTCGGCATAGCTCAGCCAGGCGATGGCGCCGTCGAAGAAACTGCCGACCTGGCGGCCGACGAGAAGGTTGATCTGCACCACCCCGCCGGCGAGCACTGCGGGCGCGGCGATGGTGAGGAGCCGCCGCAGGTCGGGCGTCATCCGCGGCCGCTTCAGCCGCAGGGGAAAGCCCATCCGCGCCGCCGCGATCCAGACGAGCGCGAGCTGCGCGAGCCCGGTGACGGGCGTCGCCCAGGCCATCGTCAGCCCCATGTCCCAGCCGGCGAAGTCCGCCATCACCATCGCCGCGATGAAGATGAGGTTGAGAAGCACCGGCGCGCCCGCCGCCGCGATGAACCGCCCGCCGGCGTTCAGAAGCCCGGACAGCAGCGCCGTCAGCGAGATGAAGAGGATGTAGGGAAAGCAGATGCGCCCGTATTCGACCGCGAGCGGCAGGCGCTCGTCGCCGGCGAAGCCCCCCGCCATGGCGAGCACCAGCCAGGGCATCGCCACCATGGCCACGACGGAGACGAGCAGGACGACGAAGGCGAGGCCGGCGAAGGCGTCCTCGGCAAACCCCCTCGGATCCTCGTCGGCTTCGAGCTTCTTGGAAAAGAGCGGCACGAAGGCGGTGTTGAACGCGCCCTCGGCGAAGAAGCGGCGGAACATGTTGGGCAGCGTGAAGGCGACGAGGAAGGCCTCGGCCACCGGCCCGGTGCCGAGATAGGCGGCGATGAGCACGTCGCGGGCAAAGCCCGCGATGCGGCTGAGAAGCGTCCAGGCCCCGACCGTCAGGAAGCCGCGTATCAGCCGGATCGGTTTCATGCGCTCCGCGCCCGCTCCGCGCCTTCCTTGATCGCCTGGCGCAGCTTCCTCTCGAGGCTTTCCTGCTTCGATTTCGTGTGCAGCTTCAGCCCGAACATGTCCTTGACGTAGAACGTGTCCACCACTTGCGCGCCGAAGGTCGCGATCACCGCGCTCGCGATATAGATGTTGTTCGCCGCCAGCGTCCGGGTGAGGTCATAGAGAAGGCCGGGCCGGTCGCGGGTGTCGACCTCGACGATCGTGTAGATCTCGGAGCCCTCGTTGTCGAAGGTGACATGGGTCGGGAACTGGAACTGGCGCTCGCGCTTCTTGATCTTGTCGCGATCCTTCATGGCGTCGCGGGTCACGACCTCGCCCTTCAGGGTCTTTTCGATCATCGCGCGGAGGCGCGGCAGGCGGGCGGTCTCGTAGGGATGGCCCTCGCTGTCCTGCACCCAGAAGACCGCCGTCGCATAGCCGTCCTTCGACGTATAGGTCCGCGCATCGACGACATTCGCGCCGACGAGCGCGAGCGCGCCGGCGAGGCGCGAGAAGATGCCGGGATGGTCGGCGAGCACGAAGCAGGCCCGTGTCGCGTCGTGGTCGGGATCGGGCTTGATGTCGACGCGGATCGCGTCGTCGGGAATGTCGCGCAGAAGCTCGGCGAAGACCTTGTGGGTCTCGGTCGAAAGGCCCTGCCAGTAGGGGTCGTAATGCCGTGCCGTCTCGCGCCGGATTTCCTTCGGATCCCAGTCGGCCAGCGCCTCGCGGAGCGCGCGCTTGGCCTCGTCCTGGCGCTTGGCGCGGTTGACGTTCTCTAGCCCGGCCTCGAGCGCCTCCGCCGTCTCGGAGTGGAGGCGCCGAAGCAACATCGCCTTCCAGTTGTTCCAGGTATTCGGCCCGACGCCGCGAATGTCGCAGACCGTGAGAACCGTCAGGAGGTCGAGCCGCTTGCGCGTCCTCACCACCTTGGCGAAGTCGCGCACCGTGCGCGGGTCGGACAGGTCGCGCTTCTGCGCCATGTCCGACATGAAGAGGTGATAGCGCACCAGCCATTCCACCGTCTCGCATTCCTCGGCGTTGAGCCCGAGCCGGGGGGCGACCTTGCGGGCAATGCGGGCGCCGAGGATGGAGTGATCCTCGCTCCGCCCCTTGCCGATGTCGTGGAGCAGCAGCGCCACATAGAGCACCCGCCGGTTCACGCCCGCGTCGAGGATCGAGGACGACAGCGGCAACTCCTCGATCAACTCGTGCCGCTCGATCTGGGCAAGGGTGGAGATGGTCTGGATCGTGTGCTCGTCCACCGTGTAGTGGTGGTAGACGTTGAACTGCATCATCGCGACGATCGGTTCGAATTCCGGGATGAAGGCCGAGAGCACCCCGAGCTCGTTCATCCGCCTGAGCGCGCGTTCCGGGTTGCCGTGCTTCAGCATGAGGTCGAGAAAGATCCGCGTCGCCTCGCGGTCCTCGCGCATCTCGTCGTCGATCATGTCGAGATTGGCGGCGACGACCCGCATCGCGTCGGGATGGATGAGGTAGCCGGTCCTCAGCGCCTCCTCGAAGATCCTCAGGAGGTTGAGCTTGTCCGTGAGGAAGGCCTTGGCGTCGGTGATGTTGATCCGGCCGTTGTCGATCCGGTAGCCTTCGTGCATCTTCTTGCGGCGGCGGAGGAGCCCGACCAGCATCGGCTCGCGCTTGGCGTGACGCGCCTCGAGCGCGGTGAGAAAGACCCGCGTCAGCTCTCCGACATGGGTGGCATGGCGGAAATAGTCCTGCATGAAGTGCTCGACGGCGCGGCGTCCGCCCGCGTCGGTATAGCCCATGCGGCCCGCCACCTCGACCTGAATGTCGAAGGTGAGCTGGTCGTTGGCGCGGCCGGTGATCAGGTGGAGGTGGCAGCGCACCGCCCAGAGGAAATCCTCCGCCGCCGCGAAGGTCTGGTATTCCTCGCGCCGGAAGAGGCCCTGATCGACCAGTTCCGCCGCCTGGCGCACACCGTGGATATACTTTCCGATCCAGTAGAGCGTCTGCAGGTCGCGCAAGCCCCCCTTGCCCTCCTTCACGTTCGGCTCGAGCACATAGCGCTGGCCGCCCTGGCGCTTGTGCCGCTCGGCGCGCTCGGTCAGCTTCGCCTCGATGAACTCGGCGCCGGTGCCCTTGAAGAGGTCGTTGATGAGCTTCTTGCGCAAGTCGTCCGCGAGCGGCTCATGACCGGTGAGGAAGCGGCGTTCGAGAAGTGCCGTGCGGATCGTGTAATCCTCGCGCCCGAGGCGCAGGCAGTCCTTCACCGTGCGGCTGGCATGGCCGACCTTCAGGCGCAGGTCCCACAGGATGTAGAGCATCGATTCGATGACACTCTCGGCCCAGGCGGTCATCTTCCAGGGGGTGAGGAACAGAAGGTCCACATCCGAATGCGGCGCCATTTCGGCGCGCCCGTAGCCGCCGACGGCAAGGACGGCGATGCGTTCGCCCTCGGTCGGGTTGGCGAGCGGGTGGAGGACCTCGCTGACCAGGTCGAAGACGATGCGGATCGTCGCGTCCATCAGCGCGGCATAGGCCTGAACCGTGCTGTAGGCGGCGCGGGGATGATCGGCGAGATCCGCGGCGATGAGCGCCAGCACCTCGGCCCGCGCGGAGGAAAGCGCGTCGACGATCAGCGTGCGCTGGGCGCGGGTGTCCTCGGCCTCGGCGAGGCGCGCGCGAAGGCCCGCGCCGAATCCGGCGGCATCGAAGATCGGATGGCCGCCGATGGCGGCCGGAACCGGAGGTCGGGGCGCGACGCTGGTCGCGGGCTCAGAAGCCCGCGCCACCGAAGCTTCTTGGGGCAGGATCAATCACGACCACCTGTGCGTTCTGGATCTGGGCGACGGCGAGGCCGCGTTCGTTGGTGCCGTCGGGGAGGAGCCGGAAGACCCCGTTGACGCCGGCGAAGCCCGAGCCCTGGGTCAGTGCCGCCGCGCTCAGCCCGCCCGCATTGCCGCGCTTGACGAGCGCGCCGATGGCGGCGATGCCGTCATAGGCGAGGCCGGCGATCGGATGCGGGCTTTCGCCGTAGGCGGCCATGAAGCGCGACTGGAACTGGCCCGCGAGGCCGGGATCGGGCAGCGCGAACCAGCCGCCCTGGACGCCGGGCATCGCGAGCGTGGCCGAGGGGATGTCCCAGCGGGTGAGGCCGATGAACTGGGCGTTCTGCGAGCTGACGCCCGCCTCGGGCAGAAGCTGCGCGAGAAGCGGCAGCGCGCCGGCCGAATCGGCGGTGAAGAAGACCGCGTTCGCGCCCGAGCTTCGCACCTGCGCGGCGATGGCCGGGGCGGCGTTGATCACGCCCTGCTGCGAGAATTCGTAGGTCGCGGTGCCGACGATCGTCGCGCCCGAGCGCTGGGCGGCGGCGATGATCGCCCGGCGGCCGAGATCGCCCGCCGCATTCTGGTCGTGGACGACCATGATCCGGCCCTTGCCGGAGCGTACTGCGTAGGACACCAGACGGTTCGCGGTGTTCTGGAAGGTCGGGCCGAGGACGAAGACATTGCCGCCCGCGATGTCGGTGTTGTTGGAGAACGAGAGCACGTTGACGCCCTTGCCCGCGACCGCGACGCCGGCCGCGTTCGCCGCTTCGGCGAAGACCGGTCCGAGGATGATCTTGGCGCCCTCGTCGACGGCCCGCTGCGCCATTGCGGCCGCAGTGCCGGCGTCGGACCCGGCATTGTAGACGCGCAGATCGATCTCGACCCCGTCGAGGTCGGCAATGGCGAGGTCGGCCGCCTGCTTGAGGTTGCGCGCCAGCACCTCGTCGCCCGAATTGCCCGACCCGCCGGGCAGGATCAGCGCCACCTGCACCGGCGCGCCGGCGTCGATGGAGGGGCCGCGGCTCGAGGGCATCGGCTCGCAGGCGGCAAGCGCGAAGGCGGCCGCGACGAGCGCCGCACGCGTCAGAGCCTTGCGGCGGGTCCTCAAAACGGTGAACATGGCACGATCCTCAACTCTGGCGCTTCGGGGCTCGATCTCGGGTCCGGGCTGCGGGGGCGAACAATCGCGGCGAGACTAGGCGTTCCGCCGGGCGAAGTAAACGCAGGAGCAATGGGGGCGGCAATGACCGGCCAAGGACAGGCGCTGGCCCCCGGGCTCTATTTCGTCGCGACGCCGATCGGCGCCGCGCGCGACATCACCTTGCGCGCGCTCGACATCCTCGGCGCGGCAGACGTGATCGCGGCCGAGGATACCCGGACGCTCAGGCATCTGATGGAGATCCACGGGGTGGCCCTCGGCGAAAGGCCGCTCTGGGCCTATCACGACCACAACGGCGAACGGGTGCGGCCGAGGATCCTCGCCGCGCTGGCCGAAGGGAAGTCGGTGGCCTACGCGTCCGAGGCGGGCACGCCGCTGGTGGCCGATCCCGGCTTCCAGCTCGGCCGCGCGGCGATCGCGGCGGGGCATCCGGTCATCGCCGCGCCCGGGCCCTCGGCGGTGCTGGCGGCGCTGACCGTCTCGGGCCTGCCATCCGACCGCTTCCTCTTCGCCGGCTTCCCGCCAAGCTCGGGCGGCCAGCGCCGGCAATGGCTGGCGGACCTCGCGGCGGTTCCGGCGACGCTGATCCTCTACGAATCGCCGAAGCGTCTTCAGGGATTGTTAGGGGATCTGGCGCTAGGCTTCGGCGAGGACCGGAAGGCGGCGATCTGCCGGGAACTGACCAAGCGCTTCGAAGAGGTCACGCGCGGCACATTGGCCGAACTCGCGGCGGCCTATGCGGACCGCACGGTCAAGGGCGAGATCGTCGTCGTCATCGACCGGGCGGCGCCGCGTGCGGCCGACCCGGCCGCTATCGAGGCGGAACTGGGAAAGGCGCTGGAATGCCATTCGACGAAGGATGCGGCGGCACTGGTGGCGGAGGCGCTCGGCCTGCCGCGCCGGCAGGTCTACCAGATCGCGCTGAAACTCGCCGGCGACGGCTGAGGGGGGCGGTGGCCCATCACGGCGGCCGCGTGGCCGAGGAACAGGTCGAGGCGCTCTATCGGCGCGGCGGTCTCGAGATTGCCGCGAGACGCTGGCGCGGGCGCGGCGGGGAGATCGACCTCATCGCGCGCGAGGGCGATCGCGTGGTCTTCATCGAGGTGAAAAGCGCCGCGACCCTCGCCGCCGCCGCCGACCGTCTCTCCGCCCGGCAGATGGCGCGGCTTTGCGCGGCGGCGTCGGAATTCGTCGGCGGCGAACCGGCCGGCCAGGACACCGAGATGCGCTTCGACGTGGCGCTCGTCGACGGGGCGGGCCGCATCGACATCATAGAGAACGCCATCGGCTACTGATCGCGGATTGCATCCCGGACCGGCCTCGGTCATCAATCGGCTTCGGCTGAGGATGAAAGGGCAGGGCGCATGGCACTCAAGGTCGCATTCCAGATGGACCCGATCGAGGGCGTCGACATCGACGCCGATTCGACCTTCCGCATCGCGCTCGACGCAGAGGCACGGGGGCATTCGCTCTTCTACTACACGCCGGGGCGGCTTTCCTACCGCGAGGGCCGGGTGCTGGCGCGCGGCTGGCCGCTGACGGTCCGGCGCGAGAAGGGCAATCACTTCACCCTCGGTGCCGAGACCGAGGTCGATCTCGGCGATTTCGACGTGGTCTGGCTGCGCCAGGACCCACCCTTCGACATGGGTTACATCACCACGACCCATCTTCTCGACATGATCCACCCGAGGACGCTCGTCGTGAACGATCCCTTCTGGGTCAGGAACTATCCCGAGAAGCTCCTGGTCCTGAACTTCCCCGACCTGACCCCGCCGACGCTGATCGCCCGCGACCTCGCCATGATCCGTGCCTTCAAGGCGCATCACGGCGACATCATCCTCAAGCCGCTTTACGGCAATGGCGGCGCCGGGGTCTTCCGGCTCGACCCGAACGACCGCAACCTCGCCTCGCTGCACGAGCTTTTCATCGGCATCAACCGCGAGCCGCTGATCGCGCAGAAATACGTGCCCGCCGTGGTCAGGGGCGACAAGCGCATCATCCTCGTGAACGGCGAGCCGGTGGGGGCCATCAACCGCATCCCGGCCGAGGGCGAGACGCGATCGAACATGCATGTCGGCGGCCGGCCCGAGAAGATCGGCCTGACCGACCGCGACCGCGAGATCTGCGCCGCCATCGGCCCCACCTTGCGCGAGAAGGGCCAGATCTTCGTCGGCATCGACGTGATCGGCGACTGGCTGACCGAGATCAACGTGACCTCGCCCACCGGCATCCAGGAACTGGAGCGCTTCGACGGCACCAACGCCGCGGCAAAGATCTGGGAGGCGATCGAGGCGAAACGCACCTGAACGCCACCCGATCCTCGACACTCAACGCCCCGCCTGAACGCTCAGCCGGAAGCTGACCGCCTCGGCGACATGCGGCTTGCGCACCTCCGCCGCGCCGTCGAGGTCGGCGATGGTGCGCGCCACCCTGAGCACCCGGTGATAGCCGCGCGCCGAGAGGCCGAAGCGTTCGGCGACCTTGGCGAGCAGGTCGCGGCCCTCGGCATCCGGGCTCGCCACCTCTTCCAGAAGCCGGCCTTCGGCATCGGCATTGACCCGCGCCTCCGGGTGGTCGGCGAAGCGCGCGGTCTGGATGTCGCGGGCCGAGGCGACGCGGTCGGCGACGGTGGCCGACGCTTCGCCCGCATCGGGCAGGTCGAGGTCGGTATAGGCCACGGGCGGCACCTCGACGCGCAGGTCGATCCGGTCCATCAGCGGGCCGGAGATGCGGCCGAGGTAGTCCTCGCCGCATTGCGGCACGCGGGCGCAGGACCGCGCGGGATCGGTGAGGTAGCCGCATTTGCAGGGATTGGCGGCGGCGACGAGGAGAAACCGGCAGGGATAGCGGATATGGGCGTTGGCGCGGGCGACGACGACCTCGCCGGTCTCGATCGGCTGGCGCAGGGTCTCCAGCACGGCGCGGGGAAACTCGGGGAATTCGTCGAGGAAGAGGACGCCGTTATGGGCCAGGCTGATCTCGCCCGGCCTGGCGCCGCGTCCGCCGCCGACGATGGCCGCCATCGATGCCGTATGGTGGGGTTCGCGGAAGGGGCGCGTGCGGCTGATCCCGCCTTCGTCGAGAAGTCCCGAGAGCGAGTGGATCATCGAGGTCTCCAGCGCCTCGACCGCCGACAAGGGCGGCAGGATGCCCGGCATCCGGGCCGCAAGCATCGACTTGCCGGAGCCGGGCGTGCCGACCATCAGAAGGTGATGCCGCCCCGCCGCCGCAATCTCCAGCGCCCGTTTCGCCCGTTCCTGGCCCTTGACGTCGCGCAGGTCGCGCGCCGCCGGATCGCGCCGGACCTCGCCGGGGACTGCCGGGGTGATCGGCGACTGGCCGGTATAGTGGCGGAGAACGTCGGCGAGCGTCGCCGCCGCGATCACCGGCACCGCGCCGACCCAGGCCGCCTCCGGCCCGCAGGCCTTGGGGCAGAGGAGCGTCCGCTCCTCCTCCGCCGCCGCCATCGCGGCCGGCAGGGCGCCGATCACCGGCACCAGCCGCCCGTCCAGCGACAACTCGCCCAGGGATACGGTCGCCTCCACCTCCTCGCGCGGCAGGATGTCGATGGCGGCGAGAAGCGCGAGCGCGATCGGCAGGTCGAAATGCGAGCCTTCCTTCGGCAGGTCGGCGGGCGAGAGGTTCACGGTGATCCGTTTCGAAGGCAGCGCGATCGACATCGCCGTCAGCGCCGCGCGGACACGGTCGCGCGCTTCGGAGACCGCCTTGTCGGGCAGGCCCACGACCGAAAAGGCCGGCATCCCCGCCGAGACGGCGCATTGCACCTCGACGATCCGCGCCTCCACCCCTTCGAAGGCCACCGTATAGGTGCGCGCCACCATGAGCCGTCCCCTTTGGATTTGGTTAACGGCTAGCAGAGGCAGGGTTTAAGAATGGTTAACGCGTCACCATCGACATGAAGGCGGGCCAGGCTTCGGGGTCGGCCAGTGTCTTGTCGCGGCAGAAGGCATTGCAGAAGCCCCAGACCCTGCCGTCGAGCGAAAGGAAATCCGTCACCGGATCGCCGGAACACGGGCAGGCGGTGTTTTCGGAGGGGCCGTCGGCGATCTTGGCTGCTAGCGGTGCCGGCCCCGGCCAGGGGCGCTCGGCATGGGGTTTGCGGTAATACGCCTGCTCGTAATGCTGGGCCCAGCCCGTCGCCCGCCAGCGCCGGAAGGCCGGATCGGCGAGATGGGCCGCGACATAGGCGGCGCCCGCCCCGGAAACCGGAAGATTGTAGGCGGCGATCCGCGCCGCGACCGGGGCGAAGAACGCGTCCGCCGCCGAATAGGCGCCGAAGAGCCAGGGCGTCCCGATGCCGAACCTCCCCCGCGCCCCGGTCCAGAGCGCCTCGATCCGGGCGAGGTCGGCGAGAACCTCGGGCCGGGGCGCGCTGTCGACATAGGCCTTGGCGAGGGTCATCGGGCAATCGCCGCGCAGATCCGCAAAGCCCGCATGCATCTCGGCGGCAAGCCAGCGCGCAAGCGCCCGCGCCTCGGCGCCCTGCGGCCAGTGGCCCGCGTCGGGGTGACGCTCGGCCAGGGTTTCGGCCATCGCCAGCGTCTCGCCGACGATCCAGCCTTCGGGAACCCGCATCGCCGGGACGAGCCGCGCGGGCGCGAACTCGGCGAGGAGCCGGTCGAAACCGGGGGTGTAGAGCACGCCGGTATGGACCTTCACCGGGATCTCGAATTTCTCGAAGAGAAGCCAGCCGCGCAGGGACCAGCTGGAATAGGTGCGGTCGCCGATGGCGAGGTGATAGGTCATCGAGGCCTCCGTCTTGCCGGCAGGCTAGTGCTGGCCGTGCCCTCGCGCACGTTCATATTCGTGGTCCCGGTCATCACCGGGCGTGATGACCCCGCCGCTTGTCATCGGGGCGGGGGGGGCCTAATCCTTGGGCAGGGAACCGGAGAAGTCGCCATGCTGTCGGGCAAACGCATCCTTCTGATCATCGGCGGCGGCATCGCGGCCTACAAGGCGCTGGACCTGATCCGGCGGCTGAGGGAGCGCGGAGCGTCGGTGACGCCGGTCCTGACGAAAGCGGGCGAGGAATTCGTGACGCCCTTGTCGGTGGCGGCACTCGCGGGCGAGAAATGCTACCGGCATCTCTTCGACCTGACCGACGAGGCGGAGATGGGGCATATCGAGCTTTCCCGCGCCGCCGATCTGGTCGTCGTGGCGCCGGCGACGGCGGACCTGATGGCGAAGATGGCGGGGGGACATGCGGACGATCTGGCGTCCACGCTCTTGATGGCGACCGACAAGCGTGTGCTGATCGCGCCGGCGATGAATGTGCGGATGTGGCTGCATCGCGCGACGCAGAGGAATATCGCGACGCTCCGCGCCGACGATGTCCGCTTCGTCGGCCCGAACGAGGGCGACATGGCCTGCGGCGAATACGGGCCGGGGCGGATGGCGGAACCCTTGGAGATCGTCGCCGCCGTCGAGGCGGCGCTCGGCGACGGACCGATGGCGGGGCGGCATGTGATCGTGACCTCGGGCCCGACGCATGAACCGATCGACCCGGTGCGCTACATCGCCAACCGCTCCTCGGGCGCGCAGGGCACGGCGCTGGCGCGCGCCTTGCGCGATCTCGGCGCGCGGGTGACCTTCGTCACCGGGCCCGCGACGGTGCCGCCGCCGGGGGGCGTGGACCTCGTGCGGGTCGAGACGGCGGTCGAGATGCTGGAGGCGGTGAAGGCGGCGCTGCCGGCCGACGCCGCGGTCTTCGCCGCCGCCGTCGCCGACTGGCGGGTGACGCATGCGAGCGCGTCGAAGCTGAAGAAGGACGGGTCGGGCAAGGCGCCGGCGCTGGATTTCGCCGAGAACCCGGATATCCTCGCGACCGTCGCGCAGATGAAGACGGGGCGGCCGAAGCTCGTCGTCGGCTTCGCCGCCGAGACCGACGATGTCGTCGCCCATGCGAGGGCGAAGCGGGCGCGGAAGCACTGCGACTGGATCGTCGCCAACGACGTCCGTCCGGCGACCGGGATCATGGGGGGCACCGAGAACGCGGTGACGCTGATCACGGACGAGGGTGCCGAGGAATGGCCGCGCCTGCCGAAGGACGAGGTGGCGCGGCGGCTGGCGGCCGCGATTGCCGGGGCGTTGGGCTAGGCGGCAAGCGCGGATGCCTCCGGCGGGGATATTTGCGGCAAGATGAAGGGGCAGGGGATGGGGCCTGTGATCGCAGTTCTGCGCGAGGAGTGGGCCGATCCGTCGGTGCCCTTGCCGTCCTATGAGACGGCGGGGGCCGCGGGCGCCGATATTCGCGCGAACCTGCCCGCGGCGGAGCGGGCGGCGGGATTCGTTTTGCGGCCGATGGAGCGGCGGGTCGTGCCGACGGGGTTGCGGGTGGCGATTCCCGACGGGTTCGAGGCACAGATCCGGCCGCGCTCGGGGCTGGCGCTGAAGCACGGGATATCGCTGCCGAACACGCCGGGCACGATCGACAGCGACTATCGCGGCCCGCTCGGGGTGCTCCTGATCAATCTCGGGGCGGAGGCCTTCGTGATCGGGCATGGCGAGCGGATCGCGCAGATGATCGTGGCGCCGGTGGTGCGGGCGGTCTTTGCCGAGGCCGGGGCGTTGGGCGCGACCGCGCGGGGCGCGGGCGGCTTCGGTTCGACGGGGCGGGGATGACGGTTTTACTGATCGCTCTGGCCCTTGTCGCTCTCGGCATCGTATTGCGGCTGCCGGGGCGGGTGATGGCGATCATGCTCGCGACCCTCTGGGCCGGGGCGCTTCTGGCGCATCTCACGCTGCCGGAGGGTCATGCGCTGCTGCGCGCGCTTGGCGGCGATGCGCGGGCCTGGGGCGTGCTCGGGATCGTTGTGGCGCTGGTGCTGGCCTACCGGGCCGGGCTCGGCCGGCTGAAGGCGCGGGCAGCGGTGCCGGAAGCCGCGCCCGCCGGGGGGTTATCCGAGGCGGAGCTCGACCGCTATGCCCGCCATATCGTCTTGCGCGAGGTCGGCGGCATGGGCCAGCGACGTCTGAAGGAGGCGAAGGTTCTGGTCGTGGGGGCGGGGGGGCTCGGCTCGCCGGCGCTGCTCTACCTCGCGGCGGCGGGGGTCGGCACGATCGGGGTGATCGACGACGACACGGTGTCGAATTCCAACCTGCAGCGCCAGGTGATCCACACCGATGCGCGGATCGGCATGCCCAAGGTGTTTTCGGCCGAGGTGGCGATGCGGGCGCTCAATCCGCATATCGCGGTGCGGCCCTACAACCGGCGGCTGACCGGGGCCGAGGCGGAGGCGTTGTTCGCCGACTACGACCTGATCCTCGACGGGTCGGACAATTTCGACACCCGCTACATGGTCAACGCGGCGGCGGTGGCGGCGAAAAAGCCCTTGATCTCGGCGGCGATCACCCAGTGGGAGGGACAGATCAGCCTCTACGATCCGGCCCGCGACGCGCCCTGCTATGCCTGCATCTTCCCCGAGCGCCCGGCCGACGGGCTGGCGCCCTCCTGCGCGGTGGCGGGGGTGATGGGCGCGCTGCCCGGCGTCGTCGGCGCGATGATGGCGGTCGAGGCGATCAAGGAGATCACCGGGGCGGGCGAGGGCCTGCGCGGCCGGATGCTGATCTATGACGCGCTTTACGGCGAGAGCCGGCTGATCGGGCTGAAGCGCAGCCCGTCCTGCCCGGTCTGCGGCGGGTAGTCGGCCCTCGGGGGCGTCGAGCCCCCTCGGTCCGGCCTCCGGCGGAGGTATTTTCGAACAGAAGAAGCGGCGGGGTTCTGGTCAGTACCGATCCCAGCGCCTGAAGCGTATCGGGTTTGGTTTGAAATTGCCGATATCGGAATTCGAACCGGAAAAGTACGAATTCCGATTCAATGCAGACCCGAAACGCCTTAGCTTTCGCGGGCAAAGGAGACCATCATGACCAATCCGCTTCTCGCCCCCTGGACGGGCGACTTTTCCCTGCCGCCCTTCGCCGCGATCCGGGACGCCGATTTCGCCCCCGCCTTCGAGGCGGCTCTGGCCGAGGCGCGGGAGAATGTCGCGGCGATCGCCGGGGCGGCGGAGGCGCCGACATTCGCCAACACCATCGAGGCGCTGGAACTGGCCAGGGACGCGCTCGACCGGGTGGCCGGGGTGTTCTACAACCTCGCGGGCGCGGACTCGACGCCCGCGCGCGAGGCGCTGCAGCGCGACCTCGCGCCGAAGATGGCGGCGTTTGCGTCCGAGGTCACGACGCATGCGGGCCTCTTCGCGCGGATCGAGGCGCTCTGGCAAGGGCGGGACGGTCTGCGGCTGACGGCGGAACAGGGCCGGGTGCTGGAGCTTTACCGGCGCATGTTCGTCCGCGCCGGGGCGGCGCTCGACGCGGCGGGGCGCGCGCGCATGGCCGGGGTGACGGCCAGGCTCGCGGTTCTCTCGACCGCCTTCACCCAGAACCTTCTTGCCGACGAACGCGACTGGGCGATGCCCTTGTCGGGGGCCGATCTCGAGGGCCTGCCGGATTTCGTCGTCGCCGGCGCGAAGGCGGCGGCGGAGGAGCGCGGGCAGGAGGGCCATGTCCTGACGCTCAGCCGGTCGCTCGTCGTGCCGTTCCTGCAGTTTTCACCGCGCCGCGACCTGCGCGAGCGGGCCTGCCGGGCCTGGGTGGCGCGCGGCGCCAATGGCGGGGCGACCGACAACCGGGCGCTCGCGGCCGAGATCCTGAAGCTTCGCGAGGAACGGGCGCGGCTTCTCGGCTACGAGAGCTTCGCGGCCTACAAGCTCGAACCCGAGATGGCGAAGACGCCGGGCAATGTGCGCGACCTTCTGATGCGGGTCTGGGCGCCGGCGCGCAGGAAGGCCGAGGCGGATGCCGGGGTGCTGACCGGGATGCTGCAGGCGGAGGGGATCAACGGCGATCTCGAAGCCTGGGACTGGCGCTATTATTCCGAGAAGCGGCGGAAGGCGGAGCATGACCTCGACGAGGCGGAGCTGAAGCCCTATTTCGGCCTCGACGCGATGATCGGGGCGGCGTTCGACTGCGCCGGCCGGCTTTTCCGGCTCGAGTTCCGGCCGCTCGACATGGCGCTTTACCATCCCGATGCAAGGGCGTGGGAGGTGACGCGCGACGGGCGCCATGTCGCCGTCTTCATCGGCGACTATTTCGCCCGCGCCTCGAAGCGTTCCGGCGCCTGGTGTTCGACCTTCCGCGGCCAGAGGAAGCTCGGCGGCGACCAGCGCCCGGTCGTGGTCAATGTCTGCAACTTCGCCAAGCCGGCGAAGGGGGAGCCGGCGCTCTTGTCCTGGGACGATGCGCGCACGCTGTTCCACGAATTCGGCCATGCGCTGCACCAGATGCTCTCGGACCTGACCTACGGGTTCATCTCCGGCACCTCGGTCGCCCGCGATTTCGTGGAGTTGCCGAGCCAGCTGTTCGAACACTGGCTGGACGTGCCGGAGGTGCTCGACAAACATGCCCGCCATGTGAGGACCGGCGCGCCGATGCCGGCGGCGCTCCGCGACCGCCTGCTGGCGGCGGCGACTTACGACCAGGGCTTCGCCACGGTGGAATACGTGGCCTCGGCGCTTGTCGATCTCGCCTTCCACGAGGGCGCGGCGCCCGAGGATCCGATGGCGGTGCAGGAGGCCGTGCTGGCCGGGATCGGCATGCCGCATGCGATCCGGATGCGCCATGCGACGCCGCATTTCGCCCATGTCTTTTCCGGGGATGGCTATTCCTCGGGCTATTACAGCTACATGTGGTCCGAGGTGATGGATGCCGACGCCTTCGGCGCCTTCGATGAGGCGGGCGATCCCTTCGACCCCGAGACCGCCGCCCGGCTCGAACGGCACATCCTCGCCGCCGGCGGGTCGGAGGAGGCGGAGGCGCTCTATACCGCGTTCCGGGGGCGGATGCCGGGGGTCGAGCCGCTCCTGAAGGGAAGGGGACTGGTGGAGCCCGCCTGATCCCGGACCCGTCAACGCCTGTGGCCTCCCGCCCCGCCCGGGCCATTAACGCGCCGTTATGACACGTTAAGGTGGAGTTAACCATGTCTGTCTAGGCTGTGACTGCGTGCTGGCGGGGGCCGGTGTGTCAGGTGTGGACGTGTGACGATGGATAGGACTTCCGGTCCGGTCGGGCCGCTCTGGATCGTGCTGGCGTTCGGGATGCTGGCCGCAGCGCCGGCCGGCGCTGCGACAATTCACCTGATATCCGCCGGCCCGGCCGGCATGGCCGTCGACGCGCTGTCGGTCCGCCTGCCGCCGCGGGCGGCGACGGCGCGGCCCTCCGTGCAGATCTATCGCGGGGCGCTCCTGCGGCAGGCCGCGGGGATCGGCCGGGCGGGCCGCTGCCTCGCGGCCGGCGGCACGACGCTCGCGGCGCTCGGGGCGGGGTCGGGCCTGCGGGCGGCCCTCGGCCAGTGCCTCGTGGCGGCCGGCCCGAGCGCGGCCGCGCTCGCCGACGCCGCTTCGCCGGCCGACCCGGCCGTCACCCGGCGCCGGGCAGACCGGGCGACGGAGGTGGCGCCTGCGCGGGGACGCCGCATCCACATCGCCCTGGTCCTCCCCCTGCCGCCCGCCGCCGAGGACATGCCGGGCGGCATCGCGGCGGGGCTGCCGATCGGTCCGGTCGTGGCGGAGGGCCTCGGCGATCCGGCCTTCGGCGGGCTGCCCCCCGGGCCCGAGATGCCGCCCGCCGCCCCGGTGCCGATACCGGCCTCCGGCTTCGGCCTCATGGCGGCGCTCGGGCTTCTCCTTCGCCGCCGCCGCCGCTCCGTCTGAGCCCCGGTTCCGCGCCCTTCCCTTCGCTCGGGCGCCATGCCAGAGTGCCGGGCATGACTAGCGATTTCCTCATCATCGGCGGCGGCATCGCCGGCATTTCGGCGGCCGCGCGGCTGTCGCATCTGGGCTCCGTGACGCTCCTCGAGGCCGAGGATCACCTCGCCCATCACGCGTCCGGCCGCTCCGCGGCACTCTTCGAGCCGAACTACGGCCTCGCCCCGGTCGTCGCCCTGTCGCTGGCGAGCGAGGAGCATCACCGCCACGCCGATGGCGGTGTCCTCAGCCCGCGCGGCATGCTGCTGGTCGCGGGTGCCGACGAGGCGGAGCTTTTCGCCGCCGACCGCGATGCGCTCGGACTGCACGAGCTTTCGGTGGCCGAGGCGCAGGCGCTGGTGCCGATCCTCGATCCGGCGAAGGTCGCGCACGCCGCCCATGCCGAAAATGCCTGGGACATCGACACCGGCCTCCTGATCCAGAACTTCGCCCGCGAGGCGAAGGCGAAGGGCGGCCGCATCCTGACCCGGGCGCGTGTCACCGGCATTGCCCGCGATGGAGATGTCTGGCGGGCGACGACCGTCGCCGGCGATCACCACGGCCGCCACCTCGTCAACGCCGCCGGCGCCTGGGTCGACGAGGTGGCGGCGATGGCCGGGATCGCGCCCCTCGGCTTCACGCCGCTCCGCCGCTCGATGGCCCGCATCCCGGCGCCGGGCGGCCATGACCCGGCGCGCTGGCCGATCATCATGGGCGCGGGCGAGACCTGGTATGCCAAGCCCGATGCCGGCGCCCTCATCGTGTCGCCGGCCGAGGAGGATCCGAGCCATCCGCATGACGCCTGGGCCGACGACATGGTGCTGGCCGAGGGGATCGCGCGCTACGAGGCGATGGTGACCGAGCCGGTGACCCGGCTCCTCGCCTCCTGGGCGGGGTTGCGGACCTTCGCGCCCGACCGGGTGCTGGTGATCGGGCCGGACCCGGCGGTGCCGTCGTTCTTCTGGCTCGCAGGACAGGGGGGCTACGGCTTCCAGACCGCGCCGGCCGCGAGCCGCCTTGCCGCCGACCTCCTCGGCGGCACCCAGACCGGGCTCGACGCCGCGACCGTCGCGGCCCTTTCGCCGGCGCGCTTCGCGCGACATCCTTTCCCCCGCAAGAAAACGGGAGAGGGCTGATGCGGAGGATCGGGCGCGGACTGGCGATCGTGGCGCTTGCCGCGCTTGCGGCCTGCGGCGGCGGCAGGGTCTCGGGCATCCCGCACCGGTTCAGCGACCTCGACCCCTACGACTGGCGCGGCATCACGCCGGCGCACCACCCGGTCCACGGCGTCGACGTCTCGCGCTGGCAGGGCGGGATCGACTGGCCGCGCGTCGCCGGCTCCGGCGTCGCCTTCGCCTTCATCAAGGCGACCGAGGGCGGCGACGTGGCCGATCCGGCCTTCGGCGCGAACTGGGGCGCGGCGGCGCGGGCGGGCATCGCGCGCGGGGCCTATCACTTCTTCTATCTCTGTCGGCCCGCCGCCGAACAGGCCCGCTGGTTCATCGCCCATGTGCCGCGCGCGGCCGGCGCCCTGCCGCCGGTCCTCGACATCGAATGGAACCACGCCTCGCGCAGTTGCCGGACCCGCCCCGACCCCGCGACGATCCGGGCGGAGATCGCCACCTTCCAGCGCCTCGTCGGCAACCATTTCGGCCAGCGCCCGCTGATCTACACCACCGTCGATTTCTGGCGCGACAACGATCTCGGCCGGCTCCGGGGCGAGGAATTCTGGCTCCGCTCGGTCGCCGGCCACCCGCGCGGCACCTTCCCCGGGCAGAGCTGGAGCTTCTGGCAGTATACCGGCACCGGCGTCGTCCCCGGCATCTCCGGCGCGGCCGACCTCAACGCCTTCGCCGGGACCGAGGCGGACTGGGCCGCCTGGCTCGCCCGCCGCCGGCTCTGACGCCGCGTCATATTCGGAAAGCTGCATGACTTGATGCAAGTCAAGGCCGGCCCGGCCGGGTCCGTGCGATGGCCGGGGGACCCCAGCCCGGAGACCATCATGAGCTATCTCGACCAGATCAACGAAACCCGCGCCGAGCTGCGCGAGCTCTACAAGTCCGTGCCCGCCGCGACCGCCGGATTCTCCGCGCTCTCGAAGGCGGTGAAGGACAACGGGCCGCTCTCGGTCAAGGAAAAGGAATATGTGGCCCTCGGCATGGCGGTGGCGCTGCGCTGCGAGCCGTGCGTCAACTTCCATGTCGAGGCGCTGATGAAGGCCGGCGCCACCCGCGAGGAACTCGGCGATATCCTCGCCATGGCGATCCAGATGGGCGGTGGCCCGACGCTGATGTATTCCGCCGCGGCACTTGCCTGCTGGGACGAACTGGCGGCGGCGAAGTGACCGGCGCGCCGGGTCGGCATGTCCGCGCCGCGATGGACGTGCCCGTCAACGATCTCGACGGCGACGGCCTCCTGACCGTCGAGGATCTCGTCCGGAACTGAGCCCGGATCCCGCGGCCTTCATCTTGCCGGAAATATCCTCGGGGGTCCGGGGGCAGACAGCCCCCGGCCTTGCCGCGGACCTCACCCGTTGACGCGGATGCGCGCGTTCGTCGGATCGAAGGGGCTGTCCTCGACCACCTCGGCATCCCAGAGCTGCCGCAGCATGCGGATCCTGAGCCTGGTGCCGACGACAGCCAGATCCGGCCGCACATAGCCCATGCCGATCTGCTTGCCGAAGGCCACCGAATACCCGCCCGAGGTCAGGCGCCCGACCTTCTCGTCGCCGAGAAGGATCGCCTCCTTGCCCCAGGGATCGGCATCCGCCGGCCCGTCGATCAGAAGCGTCACGCACATCGAGCGGATGCCGGTATCAAGCATCGCCTGCTTGCCCTGGAACGCCTTCGAGAGATCGATGAACCGGTCGAGCCCCGCCTCGGCCGGCGTCGCATCGCGGCCGAGCTCGGTGCCGAAGGCGCGGTAGGATTTCTCCTGACGCAGCCAGTTCTGCGCCCGCGCACCGACGAGCTTCATCCCATGCTTCTTGCCCGCCCCTTCGAGAAGATCGAAGAGGTAATTCTGCATCTCGATCGGGTGATGCAGCTCCCAGCCGAGCTCGCCGGTATAAGCGACGCGGATCGCGTTCACCGGGCACATGCCCAGCTCGATCCTGCGGGCCGAGAGCCAGGGAAAGCGCTTGTTCGACAGCACCGTCGTGGGATCGGCATCCCTGACGACCTCGTTCAGGATATCGCGCGATTTCGGACCGGCGATGGCGAAGACACCCCATTGCGTGGTCACGTCATGGATGTCGATGTAGCCGCCGCCCCTGGCCATGAAATCCTCGGCGGACTTCCTCAGGTAGTCGGCGTCATAGGCGGTCCAGGCGCCCGCGCTCACCAGATAGTAGTCGTTCTCGCCGTTGCGCACGATCGTGTATTCGGTCCGCGTGGTGCCGGTGGGCGTCAGCGCGTAGGTCAGGTTGATCCGGCCCACGGCAGGCAGCTTGTTGCAGGTGAACCAGTCGAGGAAGGCCGTCGCCCCCGGTCCCCGCACGACATGCTTGGTGAAGGCGGTCGCGTCGATCAGGCCGGCGGCCTCGCGCACCGCCTTGGCCTCGTCCACCGCATATTGCCACCAGGCACCACGGCGGAAGCTGCGGCTGTCATGGTCGAAACTCGCGGGCGCATCGACGGGGCCATAATAGTTCGGCCGGTCCCAGCCGTTCACCTGCCCGAACTGCGCGCCGCGCGCCTTCTGGCGGTCATAGGCGGGCGAGGTGCGCAAGGGCCGGCAGGCCTCCCGCTCCTCGTCGGGGTGGTGGAGGATGAAGACGTGGCTATAGCATTCCTCGTTCTTCCGCGCCGCGTATTCGGTCGTCATCCACGAGCCGTAGCGCTTGGGGTCGAGCGAGGCCATGTCGATCTCGGCCTCGCCCTCGACCATCATCTGGGCGAGGTAGCAGCCGGTGCCGCCGGCCGCCGTGATGCCGAAGGAAAAGCCCTCGGCCAGCCACATGTTGCGCAGGCCCGGCGCCGGGCCGACCAGCGGGTTGCCGTCCGGCGTATAGCAGATCGGGCCGTTGAAATCGTCCTTGAGGCCGACGGTCTCCGACGACGGCAGACGGTGGATCATCGACATGTATTCCGCCTCGATCCGCTCCAGATCGAGCGGGAAGAGGTCGGCGCGGAAGCTTTCCGGCACGTCGTAGAGGAAGCGCGCCGGGGCGCCCCGCTCATAGGGGCCGAGGATCCAGCCGCCGCGCTCCTCGCGGACATACCACTTCGCGTCGGCATCGCGCAGCACCGGGTGCTCGGGATTGCCGGCGGCGCGCCAGGCCTGAAGGGCCGGATCGGGCTCGGTCACGATATACTGGTGCTCGACCGGAATCGCCGGGATCCTGATCCCGAGAAGCCGCGCGGTGCGCTGGGCGTGGTTGCCGGTCGCGGTGACGACATGCTCGGCGGTGATCACCACCTGCTCGTCCGAGGGCACGAGGTTGCCGCCCTTCTCGACCATCTTCGTGCAGGTCACCTGCCACTCCGACCCGGTCCAGTGATAGCCGTCGACCTGCCATTTGCGCTCGATCGTGCAGCCATGCTGGCGCGCGCCCTTGGCCATCGCCTGGGTCACGTCGGCGGGGTTGATGTAGCCGTCCTGGGGATGGAAGAGCGCACCTTTCAGGTCGTCGGTCCGCAAGAGCGGCCAGCGCTCCTTCATCTCCTTCGGGGTGAGGAATTCGTGGTAGACCCCCGCCGTCTCGGCCACCGACGAATAAAGCATGTATTCGTCCATCCGCGCGTCGGTCTGCGCCATGCGGAGGTTGCCGACGACGGCGAAGCCGGCGTTGAGCCCCGTCTCCGCCTCCAGCGACTTGTAGAAATCGACCGAGTATTTGTGGATATGGGTCGTGGCGAAGGACATGTTGAAGAGGGGCAGAAGCCCCGCCGCGTGCCAGGTGGAGCCGGAGGTCAGCTCGTCCCGCTCCAGCAGCATCGTGTCCCAGCCGGCCCTGGCCAGATGATAGGCGATCCCGGTTCCGACGGCACCGCCGCCGACGACAAGCGCTTTGACATGGGTCTTCATCGGGCCGACTCCTCGGATCTCTGGCGTTGCACTCTATCTGCCAGAGCCGCGAAAACGCGGAAAGGTCAGCCCGACCTAAACGGGCGGAAAAACGACATGAGCGGCCCCGGGGGGCGGTCAGTCGCCGCCGATGCTGCAGCGCTTGACGCCGCCCGAGACCGTGCAGTTCGATCCGCCGATGCGGTTGACCTTCACTTCGGACGCGGCCGTGCCGGCACCCGCATCGGTCTTGCCGCCGCCGAGCACGCCCGAGATCATGCCCCAAAGCCCGCCGCCTGTGGCCGGGGCGGCGGGCGCATCGGCGAGGATCGCGGTTTCCGCCGGCGCGCCGGCCAGCGCTTGCCATTTCGCGATCCGCGCGTCGAGATCGGCCTTGCCCGTCTCGTAATCCGCTTCGGAGATCGTGCCCATGCGGTGGTTGAGGTCCAGCGCCGCGGCAAGCGCCCGATGCTCGTGCTCGATCGCCTGCAACCGCTGCGCATCGGCCGCCGCCGCCACCTGCGCCCTGGCGAGATCCCGCGTCGCGGCCGGGTCGATCTCGGGCGCGTCGCTGCCGATCCCCGCAACCGGCGCGTCGAGAAGCCGGTTCAGCCGGTCGTAGTCGATGCCCGAAAGCAACGCGAGGATATCGGCCTCCCCGGCCCGCGCCCGGACCGAGATCCGCACCCGCCCGCCGATCTCGGCCGTGAGGACGCGGTAGGCGCGCTCCTCGGCGCCCGTCCCGAACATGCCCAGTTCCTCGCGGTAGGTCACGCCCTTGACGACGGCGAACCCGTCCTTGCCCGACATCGCCTCGATATTGTTCGCGGCGATCTGCATCGCCATCCCGGCGATGCCGCCGCCCCCGTCCGCCGGGGCAAGCCTCAGGCGCAAGGCCACCAGCGCGCCGGGCTTTTCGTAGACATAGACCTCGGTCGCGTCCTTGCGGGCGGTCGCCGCCTTGTCGAGCGCGCTCAGTGCCTTGAGGGTCGGATCCTGCCTGATCTGCTCGGGCAGGAAATCGTCCCTGGCCATGTCGTGGCGCTGGGCAAGGAGCGCCTCCGCGTCGGCGTCCCAATCCCGCCGCGTCCAGCCCTCGGGCGCCTCGGGCAAATGGTCGCGCATGTCCATCGCCAGAAGCGCGCTCCGCGCCTTCGCGACGGCGGTCTCCTGTTGCTGGCTCGCGAACCGGCCCGGGATCGTGCCGACATAGTCGCCGATGCCGAAGGCGCCGGGCGTCTGCCCCGCGACCTTCGCCTGGTTGACATAATCGACCCCGGCGACGGCGACCCCGGCGATCATCACGAAGGCGGAAAGAAAGGCTTTCGACATCGGCCGCGATCCTGCTCGTTGGTTTCGGGCGAGGGATCGCAGGGAAATCGGGCGCGGATTTGGCGGATCGGCGATGATCCCGGCCGATCCGCCGGGAAATGCCGAAAAAGGCTCGACCCGGCCCGCCCGCCTGCCTAAACCTCGGGGGGAAGGCAACCCGGCGAAGGGGGCGACATGGCACGCACGGTCATCATCGAAAGCCACGGCGGACCGGAGGTCCTGAAGATCGCCGACCTGCCTGTCGGCGATCCCGGCCCCGGCGAGGTCCGGATCGCGCAGAAGGCCTGCGGGCTCAACTTCATCGACGTCTACCAGCGTTCGGGCCTTTACAAGCTCGACATGCCCGCGGCCCTCGGGATGGAGGCGGCCGGCATCGTCGAGGCGGTGGGCGCGGGCGTCAAGCATCTCGAACCCGGCGACCGCGTCGCCTATGCCTCGAACCCGCCCGGCGCCTATGCCGAGGCGCGGGTGATGCCGGCGGCGCAGGTCTGCCGGCTCCCCGACGGGATCGGGTACGAGACGGCGGCGGCGGCGATGCTGAAGGGGTTGACGGTGGATTACCTCTTCAACCGCACGACGCCGATCGCGAAGGGCGACTGGGTGCTCTTCCACGCCGCCGCCGGCGGGGTCGGACTGATCGCCTGCCAGTGGGCGCGGTCGGAAGGCATCAGCCTCATCGCCACCGCCGGAACGGACGAAAAGTGCCAGATGGCGCTCGACCACGGCGCCGCCCACGCGATCAACTACCGGCGCGAGGCGTTCGCGCCGAGGGTGCGCGAGATCACCGGGGGACGCGGCGTCGAAGTGGTGATGGATTCGGTCGGCAGGGACACGTTCGACGGCTCGCTCGACGCGCTCCGGCCGCTCGGCATGATGATCTCCTTCGGCGCCGCCTCCGGGCCGGTGCCGCCCCTCGACATAATGACGCTGGCCGCCAAGGGCTCGCTCAAGATCACCCGGCCGACCGTCTTCACCCATATCGCCGATCATTCGACCTGCCAGGAGATGGCCGGGCGGCTGTTTTCCAAGATCCTGTCGGGGGCGGTGAAGATCGATATCGGCCAACGCTTTCCGCTGGACAAGGTTGCCGACGCCCACCGCGCGCTCGAGGCGCGCGAGACGATCGGCTCGACGGTCCTGACGCTCTAGCCGCGCGAGAGAAGCAGCCCGGCCGCGACAAGGGTGACGGCGACGACGCGGCGGAGCGAGACCGGCTGCGCCGGAAGTCCGAACGCGCCGAGGTGATCGAGAACGAGCGCGGCGCCGAGCTGCCCGAGGATGAGCGCCACGAGTGCCGTCAGCACGCCGAGGCCGGAAAGGCCCGCGATCACCGACCAGACGTAGAAGGCGCCGAGAAGCCCGCCGGCGAGCTGCCACCAGGGCACGCCCGATGCCTTCTCGAAGGGCGCGGCGCCCGATGTCGCCAGCGACACCACGATGAGCGCCGCGAAGCCCACTCCGAACGAGACGGCGGCGGCGGCAAGCCCGCTGCCCACCGACCGTCCGAGGGCCGCGTTGATCGGGGCCTGAACGGCGATGGCGACGCCGCCGAGGAATATCAGGATCAGGGCTGGAATCGAACCCGCCGGCATCGGTCTAAAGCATACCCGGAACGACGAGGTCGGGCGGTCGGTGGCCGTCGGCGAAGGTCTTGATGTTGATGATGACCTTCTCGCCCATCTCGGTGCGGCCCTCGACCGTGGCCGAACCCATATGCGGCAGGAGGACGACATTCGGCAGCTCGCGCAGGCGCGGATTGATCTCGGTCCCGTGCTCGTAGACGTCGAGGCCGGCGCCGGAGATCTCGCGCGCGCGGAGCATCCTCGTCAGCGCGTTCTCGTCGATGACCTCGCCGCGCGAGGTGTTGACGATGACGCCCGAAGGCTTCATCAGCTTCAGCCGCCGCGCGTTCATCAGGTGGAAGGTCGAGGGCGTGTGCGGGCAGTTGATCGAGATCACGTCCATCCGGCTCACCATCTGGTCGAGGCTTTCCCAGTAGGTCGCCTCCACCTCCGCCTCCTGCTCGGGGCGGAGCCGCTTGCGGTTGTGGTAGTGGATCTGCATCCCGAAGGCCCGTGCCCGCCGCGCCACCGCCGTGCCGATCCGGCCCATGCCGAGAATGCCCAGACGCCGTCCGCCGACGCGCCCGCCCATGAATGCGGTCGGTGCCCAGCCCCGCCACTGGCCGGACTGCATGACCGCCAGCCCTTCGGGGATGCGGCGGGTGACGGCAAGAATCAGCGCCATCGTCATGTCGGCGGTATCCTCGGTCACCACGCCCGGCGTGTTGGACACCAGAACCCCGCGCTGCCGCGCCGATGACACGTCGATATGATCGACGCCGGCGCCGTAATTGGCGATAAGTTTCAGCTTCTCGCCGGCCTGGGCAAGAAGGTTCGCGTCGACCTGATCGGTGACGCAGGGCACCAGCACATCCGCCCGCCGCATCGCGTCCGAAAGTTCGTCGCGGCTCATTTTCGTGTCGGGATCGCGCAGTTCGACATCGAAGAGTTCCTTCATCCGGGTCTCGACGACCTCGGGCAAGCGTCGCGTGACGACAACACTCAGACGCTGCGATCCCATCCGGTGCTTCTCCTCTCTTCCACAGGCGCGTTCATCTTGGCAAAGTGCAGCGCAACGGGGCAAGTCACAAGCCCCGAAAGACGCCTTCGGGCGCGTGGCAAGTGAAACAGGCGGCATATGGGCAATCGGACGGTCAGGCGGTCCTTTCTCGGGGCGAAACTCACGGCAATCTGCGTGCTGGCGACGCTCGCGACGGCGGCGCAAGGCGATGCCGGCGGCGCCGAGGCCGCGCTCCGGGGGGCCGTGACCAACCTGCCGCTGCCGCGCTTCGTGTCGCTGAAGGCGTCGGAGGGCAATGTCCGGCGCGGCCCGAGCCTCGAGCACCGCATCGACTGGGTCTTCCGCCACCGCGACATGCCGCTTCGCGTCACCGCCGAATTCGGCCACTGGCGCCGGGTCGAGGACAACGAGGGGCAGGGCGGCTGGATCTATTACACCCTTCTTTCCGGGGTGCGCACCGCGATGATCGAGGCCGACGGAACCGCGCTCCGCAGCCGCCCCGATGCCGAGGCGCCGGTCGTGGCCGAGGCCGAGGCCGGGGTGATCGGGCGGCTCGGCGAATGCGTTCCCGACTGGTGCCGGATCAGCGCCGGCGGCGCCAAGGGCTGGGTCGCGAAGGCCGCGCTCTGGGGCGTCGGGAAGGCGGAGATCCGCGAATAGCGCCCCGGGCTGGCCTGCGGCAACGAGAACGGCTATGACCGGGCCCGGTCGGGATGGCGGAGCCAGGGCGATGAACGAACGGACGGGACGTGCGGGGCTGAACCTTTCGGCGGGGATCGCCTCGGTCGTGGTGGCGCTGGTGCTGGTCGGGCTGAAGCTCTGGGCGCTCGGGACGACGGCATCGCTCGCGGTCGCGGCCTCGCTCGCCGACAGCGCGCTCGATCTCATGATGTCGGTGGGCGGGCTGATGGCGATCGTCTACGCGGCGCGGCCGGCGGACGAGGATCACGCCTTCGGCCATACCTCGGTCGAGGATCTGGCGGCGCTGGCGCAATCGGTTTTCATCCTGATTTCCGGCAGCGTGATCGGCTGGTCGGCGGTGCGGCGGCTCCTGGCCGACAATCCGGCGCCGCTGGCCGGGCAGGGCGGCGGGATCGCCGTGATGGGGATCTCGATCGTCCTGACGCTGGCGCTGGTCCTGTGGCAAAGACGGGTGGCGCGGGAGACCGGCAGCAAGGTCGTCACGGCGGATTCGCTGCACTACATGTCCGACCTCATGCCCTCGGTCGGGGCCATCGCCGCGCTCTGGATCTCGCGCCGGTTCGGGGTCGGGCAGGTCGACAGCGTCGTGGCACTCGCGGCGGCGGCGATGCTGGTGATCGGATCGCTCCGGATCGGCAAGGGTGCCTGGGACGCGCTGATGGATCGCCGCGCCGATCCGGCGGTGATCGAGGGAATCGCCGCCATCGCCCGGGACTGGCCGGGCGTGAAGGGCTTTCACGACCTCAAGACGCGGACCGCCGGCAGCCGGATCTTCGTGAACATCCATATCGAGCTCGACGGCGACCAGACCCTGCGCGAGGCCCATGCGATCGGCGCCGGGCTGAGGCGCGAGATCCTCGGCGCCTACCCGCAATGCGACGTCATCGTGCACAAGGATGTTGCCGGCGAAAGCTGATGGGCCGGGGGTAAGGTGGGTTTAAACCCACCTTACGATACGACGTTCCGAAGAGAGCACATTGCGGGCCGGCGGACGAAGCTCACGTAAGGTGGGTTTGAACCCACCTTACGTCCCGGCGGACCCCGCCGCGACGTCAGCCCTTCTGGACTTCCTTCA
>WOYI010820544.1_pt1 | contig 26672 bp, 36 predicted proteins | sample 6423411 | NCBI WGS metagenome assembly WOYI01 (sample SAMN13441803, study PRJNA592873) | oil field metagenome | biome: oil field; feature: oil-well bore; material: oil-contaminated soil; isolation source: oil-contaminated soil from oil-well borehole | place: Germany: Wietze | collected 2016-10-18 ... | reverse complement strand
GATCTTTGAAAAGTAGATAAAAGCTGACATAAAAAAATGCAATAACACGCATAAACAAAAGCAAATGTAAGCAAAGAAAAAACGAGGTAAAGGAAAAAAGGGCGCACAGTGGATGCCTAGGCACCGAGAGCCGAAGAAGGACGCAACTAACGGCGAAACGCCACGGGGAGCAGTAAGTATGCGACGATCCGTGGGAATCCGAATGGGGCAACCCACCATATGGAAGATATGGTATCCATCGTTAGATGGAAGGGATACGTGGGGAACTGAAATATCTAAGTACCCACAGGAAAAGAAAGTAAGAACGATTCTGCTAGTAGCGACGAGCGAACGCGGAGGAGCCAGTTACCGAAACAGTTACAAAACCACATATTAAGAGAACGACGTGGGAAAGTCGACCATAGACGGTGAGAGTCCGGTATCTAAAAATATGGGGACTGGGGTAACGAGAAGTACGGCGGGACACGAGGAATCCTGTCGGAAGATGTGAGGACCATCTCATAAGGCTAAATACTCCTCGGTGACCGATAGTGAACCAGTACCGTGAGGGAAAGGTGAAAAGAACCCCGGGAGGGGAGTGAAAGAGAACCTGAAACTGTGTGCTTACAATTAGTCAGAGCCCGTTAATGGGTGATGGCTTGCCTTTTGTAGAATGAACCGGCGAGTTACGATAGCGAGCGAGGTTAAGGATGAAGGTCCGGAGCCGAAGCGAAAGCGAGTCTGAATAGGGCGAACTAGTTCGTTGTTGTAGACCCGAAACTGGGTGAGCTAGCCATGAGCAGGTTGAAGTCTGGGTAAGACCAGATGGAGGACCGAACCAGGACACGTTAAAAAGTGTTTGGATGACTTGTGGCTAGGGGTGAAATTCCAATCGAACCCAGAGATAGCTGGTTCTCTCCGAAATAGCTTTAGGGCTAGCGTTCAAGTATAAGTTTTATGAAGGTAGAGCACTGAATGTATGATGGCCGCACCTCGTGGTACTGATTACAATCAAACTCCGAATGTCATAAAATATATTGAGCAGTCAGACTACGGGTGATAAGGTTCGTGGTCGAAAGGGAAAGAGCCCAGACCGTCAGATAAGGTCCCCAAATTGATGCTAAGTGGAAAAGGAAGTGAAGATGCACAGACAACTAGGAGGTTGGCTTAGAAGCAGCCATCCTTTAAAGAGTGCGTAAAAGCTCACTAGTCGAGTGACTCTGCGCCGAAAATGTACCGGGGCTAAGCATCATACCGAATCTACGGATTTGATATGTAAAAGTATTAAGTGGTAGGAGAGCGTTCTAACAGCGGCGAAGCATGATCGAGAGGACATGTGGAGCGGTTAGAAGTGAGAATGCCGGTGTAAGTAACGAAAAGACAGGTGAGAATCCTGTCCGTCGAAAACCCAAGGTTTCCAGGGGAAGGTTCGTCCGCCCTGGGTAAGTCGGGTCCTAAGGTGAGGCTGAAGAGCGTAGCCGATGGACAGCAGGTAGAGATTCCTGCACCAGTGATAAGACTGAAGGAGTGACAGAGGAGGCTAACGTCCGCCCCTAAGTGGATTGGGGACAAGGATTCGAGTCTAAACCGGGAGGCAAATCCCCTGGTTTAAAAAGGATGAGGATCGGTAGGTAAAGGATGATGATGTCACACTCTCAAGAAAAGCTTCTAGGGATAATCTTATGACTGCCCGTACCGTAAACCGACACAGGTGGGTGGGTAGAAAATACTAAGACGCGCGAGAAAACTCTTGTTAAGGAACTCGGCAAAATGACTCCGTAACTTCGGGATAAGGAGGACTTTTAATGAAAAAAAGAAGTCGCAGAGAAAAGGCCCAAGCGACTGTTTATCAAAAACACAGGTCTCTGCAAAACCGTAAGGTGACGTATAGGGGCTGACGCCTGCCCGGTGCTGGAAGATTAAGAGGAGAGGTTAGGAAACGAAGCTTTGAATTGAAGTCCCAGTAAACGGCGGCCGTAACTATAACGGTCCTAAGGTAGCGAAATTCCTTGTCGGGTAAGTTCCGACCCGCACGAAAGGCGTAACGATTTGGGCACTGTCTCAACAAGAGACTCGGTGAAATCAAGCTGCCGGTGAAAACGCCGGCTACCCGCGACAGGACGAAAAGACCCCATGGAGCTTAACTGCAGTTTGATATTGAGGTTGGGTGTAAGATGTACAGGATAGGTAGGAGGCTGAGATACTGGGACGCTAGTTTCGGAGGAGCCAACGTTGGGATACTACCCTTCGTGCATCTGATCTCTAACCCGCGGAAGTGGATTCCGGGGAACAGTGTCTGACAGGCAGTTTGACTGGGGCGGTCGCCTCCCAAAGAGTAACGGAGGCGCCCAAAGGTTCCCTCAGAATGGTTGGAAATCATTCGTAGAGTGTAAAGGCAGAAGGGAGCTTGACTGCGAGACCTACAAGTCGAGCAGGGACGAAAGTCGGGCTTAGTGATCCGGTGGTTCCGCATGGAAGGGCCATCGCTCAACGGATAAAAGCTACCCCGGGGATAACAGGCTTATCTCCCCCAAGAGTCCACATCGACGGGGAGGTTTGGCACCTCGATGTCGGCTCGTCGCATCCTGGGGCTGGAGTAGGTCCCAAGGGTTGGGCTGTTCGCCCATTAAAGCGGCACGCGAGCTGGGTTCAGAACGTCGTGAGACAGTTCGGTCTCTATCCGTCGTGGGCGTTGGAGATTTGAAGGGAGCTGCCCCTAGTATGAGAAGACCGGGGTGGACGTACCAATGGTGCACCAGTTGGCCTACCAGGGCCACAGCTGGGTAGCTACGTACGGCAGGGATAAACGCTGAAAGCATCTAAGCGTGAAGCCCCCCCAAAGATGAGATCTCCCAATTTAGTAAGACCCCTTGAAGACGACAAGGTTGATAGGCTGGGTGTGGAAGTCGAGTGATCGATGAAGCTGACCAGTACTAATAGGTCGAGGACTTTACCTCGTATGTGATCAAAGCAATTGCAACAAAACGTATATATATGATCAGCTTTTATCTAGTTTTGAAGGATTGTCTGGTGGCGATGGCGAAGTGGACACACCTGTTCCCATCCCGAACACAGCAGTTAAGCACTTCTGCGCCGAAGATAGCACTAAGGTGCGAAAATAGGACGCTGCCAGGCAACTCTTTAATTAAATGGGAGTTTAGCTCAGTTGGGAGAGCATCTGCCTTACAAGCAGAGGGTCGGCGGTTCGAGCCCGTCAACTCCCACCATTTGATTGCCGAAATAGCTCAATCGGTAGAGCAACTGACTTGTAATCAGTAGGTTGCGGGTTCAATTCCTGTTTTCGGCACCACTTTTGACCCGTTAGCTCAGTCGGTAGAGCACTTGACTTTTAATCAAGGTGTCGAAGGTTCGATTCCTTCACGGGTCACCACTTTTTGCCCGGATGGTGAAATCGGTAGACACGAAGGACTTAAAATCCTTTGAGTGATGAACTCGTGTCGGTTCAAGTCCGACTCCGGGTACCACCCTGGGGCCTTAGCTCAGCTGGGAGAGCGCCTGCTTTGCACGCAGGAGGTCAGGGGTTCGATCCCCCTAGGCTCCACCAAGTGATGCCTAGCATCTCTAGTACGTTGACAATTGAATGGCGGTGTAGCTCAGCTGGTTTAGAGCGTACGGCTCATACCCGTAAGGTCGAGGGTTCAAGTCCCCCCGCCGCTACCAACTAGGGACCCGTAGCTCAGTTGGTTAGAGCAGCCGGCTCATAACCGGCCGGTCGTAGGTTCGAGTCCTACCGGGTCCACCACTCATTATTTAATTTATATAAAGCATATGTTATAATAGTTGGAGGAATACCCAAGTCTGGCTGAAGGGACTGGTCTTGAAAACCAGCAGGCTGTCAAAGGCGCGGGGGTTCGAATCCCTCTTCCTCCGCCATTAAATTCCTTATTAAAAATTGACATACATCTTGTAATATCGCGGGATAGAGCAGTCCGGTAGCTCGTCAGGCTCATAACCTGAAGGTCGGGGGTTCAAATCCCTCTCCCGCAACCAAAATAAGGTCCGGTGGTGTAGGGGTTAACATGCCTGCCTGTCACGCAGGAGATCGCGGGTTCAATTCCCGTCCGGACCGCCATAATTGGCTCTGTAGCTCAGTCGGTAGAGCAAAGGACTGAAAATCCTTGTGTCGGCAGTTCAATTCTGCCCGGAGCCACCATGGAAACCTTAAATAAGCCATTGATAGTGGCTTTTTTTGTTACGCAAAAATTGATATTGAAGAAATATTAATATTTATAATCTATTATAGAACGGTGATGGAAATGAACATAAATTGTTTATATGAATTTAATAGTTTAAGTAAATTTGCTAAATTTACAGAATTTGTGATTGAGAAAAACTGGAAAATAGAAAAACAACTTCTAAAAAATAGAGCGATCACCTATAGCAAAATGCAACAATTCAAAACATTAAAAGAAAGATTCTATGAAAGAAAGATTTCTATTTTTGCTTTAAAAGACGAAGAGGTTATTACATGGATTGATACGATTTGTCTTTTAAGAAAAATATTATTTGGATTGTATAAAAAAGGGGTTAATACAGAAAATTTAATGATATTAATGGAATATCCTGTCGTATTTGGTAATCACATGAGAACCGATTATGTTCTAGTTTATAATAGACTAATTGTTGTTTTGGAGTTCGGAATGTTTAATCAAGATGAAAAAAGAAGTGAAGAGAGATATACAAAAAAACTGCAAGAGTCAATTAGTTATAGACAAATGCTACAAAACATCGTAACTTCAGAAATAAAGGTAATAAATTATGTAATGATTTATAAACCAGAATATGATAGGGTACTAGATGACGAGATGATTGATAATATAGCATACAACGATGGAGAAATTGAAAGATTAATCACATTCTTGAAACACCATATCGATTATCAGGATGATTGTGGAGCAAAACAACAATTATTGAAGATTGCAAAATATGACTAATTTATTGAGTACTTAGTGTTTGGTTTTGTTAGGATAATTAGACAGTAGAAGTGCCATGTTACGGATAATGTTTGCGTTATTCAAAGGATTCTAACATCGAATTATCTTTGATTATAATACGGCTGCAATAGAAATCACGGGATGTTTATTCATCAATCACCCAAGTATATCGCCTACAGTGTGAGGACATATGCTGGTGGATTACGTCTATTATCATGCATCGTTTAGCAAATAAGATAATTATGATAAAATTGTTAATCTTTTTATCTAGAATGCAATCGAACATGTTTGATATAATATTTATTTCGAGAAGATGGTTTTTCGAAGGGAAATAAACAAGATGACAGACAAAAAACCGATTTTAAAATAAGGTTTTTTTATTGTTTTTAGGAATAAGTATGTTATCATAATATTAATCAAATTATTTGAACATCAAAATAAAAAGGAGTCAATATATGAGTAAAATAGGAGTTATTGCTTGTGGAAATTCAGGTATTGATTACATGACACTTGATTACCCCGTTAGATTGATACGCTCAACATTAAATTTAAATGGTAAAGAATACGAAGATTATGTGGATATTCAAGCAAAAGAATTTTATGAAATTTTAGAAAGCAACCCAAATGTCGATCTTTCAACATCACAAACATCAACAGGCAAAATTGCACATATCTATGAAGAAATGAAAACCGAAGGATACACCGATATTTTAGTTATTGTCATTTCAGAAAAGTTAAGTGGTACATACCAAGGAGCACTACTTGCTAAAGATATGGTAGATGGTGTCAATGTGTATGTCTTGGATTCTAGAAGTGTATCTTATGGTGAAGCTTATTTAGTGGAAGAAGCGATTCGTATGATTGTCAAAGGCATGAATGTCATCGATATTTATGATGAATTAGAACATATACGCGATCACATTTATGTGTACGTCTTAGTTGATACACTTAAATTTCTAGTAAAAAACGGGCGATTATCGGCAACTTCAGGCTTCTTGGGAACGATTTTAAAGATCAAACCGTTACTACTCATTCAAAAAGATGGTAGCCTTGTTCCATTTGAAAAGATTAGAACAACTAGAAAGGCGCGTGCAAGGCTTCTGGAAATTATCGAGAGTGAAATCGATGGGAAAAATGTTATAATGTTTATAGCATACACAAACAATAAGGATGACGCCGAGAGATTAAAACAAGACATCCAAAAGAAAAGACTAGATGTATCCATTCGCATTGTACCGCTTACACCGGTCGTTGGTGCGCATGCGGGACCAGGTACACTGGGCGTCGGGTATATTGTGTTACAATAATGGGAGGTTTATTTGATGGTAGATGCTAAACATGTCATCAACGAGTTGCTCGTAGACGTTTTTAATCACATTTTGAGTATTGAGGCTGATACACTTAAAAAACAAGGAATTAAGCTTTCAATGACCGAAGTTCATGTATTAGAAGCAATACGAAACACCGAAGTACCCATTATGGGACATATCGCCCAACGGTTAAGAGTTACTTTAGGTACGCTTACGGCATCTATTAATGTACTTGCGAGAAAGGGATTTGTCTATCGGTTTAGAGATAATGAAGACCGTAGAAAGGTCTACATTAAACTTAACCAAAATGCTTATAATGTGTTAAAGATTCATGATGAATTTCACGATGAAATGATTGACTCAATTTTTAAAGATCTTGAAATTGAAAAAGATGAAGTATTGATGAAATCACTCGAAAACATTAGCGAATATTTTAAGAAAAGATATTAAATTTAAGGCGCAGTGATACGCCTTTTACTTTATTTATTTTTTATGGGGTTCATGTTATAATAGTTTCGGTTATGATTAAGCATTGGAGGCTAGACATGCGCAATTTCTTATATGGTGTTGATGTTGGCGGAACAGCAATCAAAATAGGCTTGTTTTCATGCGCAATGCAGCACATTGAAAAACTGGAACTAGAGACACCAACAGAGGAACATGAAACAAAAATATTTGAAACAATCACTCAAGGTATTCGTATACTTAATGAAAAAAATGGTTTGACGTTTGACGATATTGTTGGTATTGGCGTTGCTGTGCCTTGTCCGATTAAAAATGGGTATGTCGAGCGTTGTCCCAACCTGGATTGGTATAAAATCAATTTAAATGAAAACTTCAAAAAATGGGTTCCTAAAGAAGTAAAAGTGCGTTTTGCGAATGATGCTAATATCGCAGCTTTGGGCGAAAGATCCATGCTTTATGAATCATATGAAGATGTCGTTATGGTAACACTTGGTACAGGTGTAGGCGGTGGTGTCATCATCGGTGGTGAAATGGTTGAAGGTGCTAGGGGTTCCGGTGGTGAAATTGGTCATATGCTGATTGTTGACCCATCAGAAGTTGACTTTGATTGTGGTTGTGGCTCAAGGGGATGCCTTGAACAAATTGCAGGCACTAGAGGCATTTTATCTTATGCTCAAAAAATGATTGAAAAATATCCTGATTCTATATTAATTGGCAAAAAGTTCACCGTCAAGGATGTTTTCGATGCAGCAAAAGCAAACGATAAGGCAGCAAGTGCAACGTTTGAACGTGTGACAGAATACTTAGCTAGAGCATTAGCAATTATCGCAGTTATTATTGAACCCGAGATATTCATCATTGGCGGCGGTGTGTCCAAAGCTGGAGATTTCTTGTTACAATCCATTGAGAAAAAGTATAAAGAAAAAGCAAGATTCGACACGGATAAAATACGTTTCGCACTTGCGGTTACTGGGAATAATGCTGGCATCATTGGTGCAGCACTCATGATAAAAGAATCATAACATATTTGGGAGATGTGATGGAATCAATTAAAATACCTATCAAAGGATCATTCGATCATCGTATGATAAGTGGATATGCGAAAATTATCGGTGATCCTTTTTTATATCAAGTCAAATCTGAAAAGCAATTTAAACACCTATTACATCACATGTTAAATGTAATTGAGGATCTCATTAGCGATTCAATATTGATTGAATCGTTATATGACTGTCAGACAACTATTATTTATGATGTATTGGTGACGTTACACATGATATTTGATCGACAAAAAATATTTAAACAAACCTGTGAAAAATCTATGGAAACAAATGATTTGCGGATACTCAAATTATTTGCTGAAACACTTGAATCTCAATGCAATGATGCGGAATGTGACGCTATTCGAAATCAACTTATTAATCCTATTTATAACCAAATTATTTTAGAAGCCAAAAGAATAATCATTAACAAATACGTTACAAAACATACATTTATTGTTGTGGATAAGTTTGATCAAACAATGCTTTATCATTTAAACAAAAACATCATGGGGTTTATCACAAATTCACGAGTAAATCATAAAGATGAGACAATTGCCTGGGCATACGATGTACCTGTGATATGCACAAATTTTATATTTAATGACAATGACTATATGACGCTTGTTGGTAAGCATCATCAACTAATTATGTATCATGATATAAAAAAGGGTATCAAACAACATGCGCTAAAACCAACAAAACTTGAGATGCATAGAAAACTAGTCGATCTTTATAATTTATCAACAACTGAGTTAAATCTCTACCACGGTGTTTATGTGGAGAGTGAATATATGATAATCACAAAAGGCTTGATGGCAAACAAGAGAGAAGTGTACGAAGATTTTGCAAAACTGTTTGAACTCATGGATAAAGATGATCATGTATATCTCAAACTGCCACAGTTCACAGCTGAAAAAGCATTGATGATTGCGCCTAACTTTCGTACCGAAGTACATCGTTTTTCGATACTTCATGAAGGTATTATGAATTGGTTGTTTGGTGTTACCGAAGCAGTAAAGAAATATAAACCAAACCTCACATTAATTATTCCTAATTTGAATAGTGCCGATAATCTTTTGTTTTGGGAAGAAGAAATTGATATTTTTAAATCATTGATTGGAAATGATATGGCAATAGATATGGGAATATTGATAGAAACAGAAGCAGCACTACAATATTGCGATGACTTTACAGATATAGATGTTGCGATATTCAATTTGGATGCACTAATTGAAGAATACACAGATGATAAACAACAAGTGGATACTAAATTTTTAATGGAAGATTTAAGAAGTGCACATCATATTTATCGGGTGAAACAACCGACAAAGCATTTAGTGACTGGTGCTAAACCAAATATGATACAAAAATTTATCAATCGAGGATTCCGTAATTTTATTATAGAAAATAAAGATCGAGAAGAATCGTCAAAAATTTTCGAAAGTTGGGAATTATCTCGGGGTAAATTCAAAAAAAGCGTATGAAGACTAGAAAAACGCAATTAAATTTTCAAATATATGGGTAATTAGTCTTTTATTACATAAAAAGGTTGCAATTACATTTTTTATTTTATATAATAGTAACGCTCGTGCGTATGCAGGAGAAGGCTGTGAAATGGGAGGTTGCCGGCACACGGATAGCCGTTGTCTATGTAGTTGGGTATTTCCATGGAGCAAGTCTATACATGATTATAGGCGAAAGGAGCTAAAAAAATGGCAAAAGATATAATTAAAATTCGTTTAAAGGCTTACGATCACAGATTATTAGATCAAGCTGCGAAGAAGATTGTTGACAGTGCAGTCCGCACTGGTGCAGAGGTACAAGGTCCCATTCCGCTACCAACGCAAAAAGAGATCTTCACAGTCCTACGTTCACCACATAAATATAAAGATTCACGTGAACAATTTGAACGCCGGACTCACAAGCGTTTGATTCAGATTATTGATCCTAATCCAAAAACGATAAGTGCCTTGATGGATATCGATTTACCATCAGGAATTGACATTGTCTTAAAAAAATAGGACGAGAAAAGGCAAATTAAAAACAGAGAGGTAAAAAAATGGCCAAAGGAATCTTAGGTAGAAAACTCGGTATGACACAGGTCTTCAGTGAAGAAGGCACCCTTATACCGGTAACCGTTATTGATGTGGCTGACAACGTTGTTCTTCAACAAAAGAATATTGAAACAGATGGATATGTTGCAACGCAAGTTGGCTTTGAAACAAAACGGGACAAATTAAGTAACAAGCCTGAACAAGGGCACGTGAAAAAAGCTAATACAGCACCTAAGCGCTTCGTTAAAGAATTCCGCTTTAAAGAATCGCTTGATAATGAGTTGTTGAATATAGCGGTAGGCGAGCCAGTTAGTATTGAATTATTTAAAGCGGGCGATGCCGTGGATGTTCAAGGAACGTCAAAAGGTAAAGGCTTTGCAGGTACTATTAAGCGACACAATCAACATCGCGGACCGATGGCACATGGTTCTAGATATCATCGCGGACCCGGTTCTATGGGACCGATTAAGGGTAACATGAAGGGCAAAAATCTTCCAGGACAAATGGGGGCTGAAACAGTGACCATTCAAAGTTTAAAAATCGTCAATGTCGATGTTGAAAATCAAGTATTGCTCATCAGTGGAAGTGTCCCAGGTCCTAAAAAAGGACTCGTCGTTGTCAAGTCCGCAGTGAAAGGTAGTTAGGAGGAAAGATCATGCCAAAAACAGTGATAATCAATCAAACAGGAAAAAAAGTTGCTGATCTCACTTTATCTGATTACGTATTCGGTATTGAGCCGCATCAACATGTGCTTTATGAAGTTGTTAAAGCACAACGTGCAGCAATGAGACATGGCACACATGATGTTAAAAATCGTGGTGAAGTCCGCGGTGGAGGTAGAAAACCATGGCGTCAAAAGGGCACGGGCCGTGCTCGTCAAGGCTCTATACGTTCACCACAATGGCGTCACGGTGGTGTGGTCTTTGGGCCAACGCCAAGAAGCTATGCCGTTAAGTTGAATCAAAAAGTTAGACAACTCGGGTTGCGCTCAGCATTATCTTATCAAGTTTTAAAAGATCAATTAAAGGTTGTTGACACGCTTGATTTTGAAGAACCAAAGACAAAATCATTTGCCACTTTCCTAAATAATTTGGGTATCGCAGGCAAAGTACTTGTCATTGGTAAGGAATTATCTGATAACGTGGTGTTAGCATCCAGAAACATGCCAAACGTCAATCTTGTTGACGCATCGCACGTCAGTGTTTATGATCTATTGAATTGCAATGCACTTGTGATGACAAAAGACGCAGTTTCGGCATTTGAGGAGGTATTAGGTAATGACTAAATACTATGACATTTTGAAAGCGCCGATCATTACGGAACAAACAACAAAGCTTATTGAAGGTTTTAACAAATACACATTCAAAGTTGCTAAAACTGCAAACAAGGTTGAAATTAAAAAAGCAATTGAGGAAATTTTCAGTGTGGATGTGATTTCAGTAAACACGATTAATATGAAACCAAAGAAAAAGCGTGTTGGTAAGTATGAAGGGTACACACAAGCTTATAAAAAAGCGGTTGTACAGTTAGCAGAAGGCCAAAAAATTGATGCCTTCACGATCTAAGTGAACGATTAGAGGAGGTTTAACCGAAATGGCGGTTAAAAAATACAAAGCGACGACAAATGGTCGCCGTAATATGAGTGTATTAACGTACGACGAAATCACAACTTCAACTCCTGAAAAATCACTACTAGAACCATTTTCTAAATCGGGTGGCAGAAATGCACAAGGTAAGATTACCGTTCGTCATATCGGCGGTGGTCATAAAAGAAAATATCGTGTAATTGATTTCAAGCGAAACAAAGATAACATTGTTGGCAAAGTAGCAACGGTCGAGTATGATCCAAACCGTACAGCCAACATTGCGTTGATTCATTATGTAGATGGAGAAAAACGCTATATCATCGCACCTCAAGGACTTGTCGTTGGTCAGGAAATTCTTTCTGGCGAATATGTAGATATTAAAGTTGGTAATGCAATGCCAATTATGAACATCCCAGTGGGGACGATTATTCATAATATTGAATTAAGCCCCGGAAAAGGTGGACAAATCGCACGCAGTGCAGGTGCGTCTGCACAAATTTTAGGCCGTGAAGAAAAATATGTACTTGTTCGTTTGCAATCCGGTGAAATGAGAAAGATCTTGGGCACATGCCGCGCAACGATAGGTGTTGTGGGCAATGAGTCATGGGAACTTGTTAACATCGGCAAAGCGGGACGTAAGCGTCATATGGGCGTCAGACCAACAGTTAGAGGATCAGCCATGAATCCGAACGATCACCCTCATGGTGGTGGTGAAGGTCGTGCACCGATTGGTAGAAAGTCACCGATGACACCTTGGGGCAAGAAAGCTCGCGGTGTTAAGACGAGAGACAGCAAGAAAGCTTCGAATGATTTAATCATTCGTCGCCGTACAAAATAGGAGGAAATAAGACATGGCACGTTCAATTAAAAAAGGACCATTTTGTGATCATCACTTATTGGATAAGGTTCGTAAGCAAAACGCTGCGAATGAAAAGAAAGTTATTCAAACATGGTCACGCCGTTCGACGATTTTCCCTGATTTCATCGGACATACAATCGCTGTCTATAATGGTAAATCGCATGTTCCTGTCTACATCACTGAAGACATGGTTGGGCATAAATTAGGTGAATTTGCACCGACACGCACATATCATGGACATAGTAAAGAAGACAAGAAAGCTAAGAAGAATTAATTGGAGGAGAAATGATGGAAACGAAAGCAACAGCTAAAACCGTTCGCATTGCTCCACGCAAAGTACGTCTGGTCATTGATTTGATCCGTGGTCGCGATGTCAAAGAAGCGCAAGCCGTATTGATGTTTACACCACGTGGTGCATCACCAATTATTCTAAAGGTGCTAAACAGTGCGATAGCGAACGCAGAAAACAATGAAAATGCAAACATTGATCATTTATATGTCAAAGAATGCTATGTATCGGAAGGGGTCAGCCTAAAGAGACTTTTACCAAGAGCTAAAGGTCAGGGTGACATCATTCAGAAGAGAACAAGTCATATCACAGTCGTTGTGGCTGAGAGAGAGTAGAGGTGAGCGTATGGGTCAAAAAGTACATCCAGTAGGAATGCGTGTGGGCATCATTCGCAATTGGGATTCAAGATGGTATGCAGAAAAAGGCAATGTCCCTGCACTCGTCAAAGAAGATGCTGATATACGCAAGTATTTAAACGCATTTTATAAAAAAGCAGCAGTATCTCACGTCGAAATCGAACGCGTCAAAGGCAAAGGTGGTAAGGATCGTGTAAAAATCACATTGCATACCGCTAAACCAGGTATGGTTATTGGCCGTGATGGTGTTATCAAAAAAGAAGCCGTTGAAAAACTTGAAAAATTAACACAGAAGGAAATCGTACTTTCAATCGTGGAAGTTACACATCCCGAAAGAATTGCAACTTTGGTTGCACAAAGCATTGCTGAACAACTAGAAAATCGAGCATCATTTAGACGTGTTCAAAAAATTGCTATTCAACGTGCACTAAAAAGTGGAGCCAAAGGTGCTAAAACACTTGTAGCAGGTCGTCTTGGTGGCGCTGAAATCGCACGTAGCGAAGGTTATTCGGAAGGCCAAGTGCCGCTACATACTCTACGCGCAGATATTGATTATGCAACTGCTGAAGCACATACAACTTATGGTGTCTTGGGTGTAAAAGTTTGGATTTATAATGGTGAAGTCTTACCGGGACAAACACGTGAAGAAAATCTTAAAAAACAGCTTGATCGTGTGCCACGCAACAACAACCGTCGTGGTAAACGGGGTAAAAAAGGAGGCAATAATTAATCATGTTAATGCCTAAAAGAACAAAGTTCCGTCGTCCTCATCGCGTCAGTTACGAAGGCAAGGCAAAAGGTCGTAATGAAATCCTTAATGGTGACTATGCATTAGTCGCACTAGAAGGTGCTTGGATTACGAACCGCCAAATCGAAGCTGCACGTATTGCAATGACGAGACATATGAAAAGATTAGGGAAAGTCTGGATAAACATCTTCCCACATTTGGCAAAAACTAAAAAACCACTTGAAGTACGTATGGGCTCTGGTAAAGGTGCCCCTGACCACTGGGTGGCTGTCGTTAAGACTGGCAAAGTAATGTTTGAAGTCAACGGTGTTTCTGAAGAAGTAGCAAAAGAAGCACTACGTCTTGCATCACACAAATTACCAATCCACACGAAGATTGTCAAAAGAGGTGAGCAAGCATGACGAAAGTTAAAGAATTAAGAAAGATTAGTACGACTGATCTTGAAAAAAGAATCAATGAGTTGAAAAAAGAATTGTTCAACTTACGCTTTCAGCTTGCAGTAGGACAACTTGAAAATACATCACGTATTGGTCAAGTTAAGAAAACGATTGCGCAGATGAAGACAATCATCGGCGAACGTATGGAATAAGGAGGATACCATGGAACGTCATGCTAGAAAAGTATTCACCGGAATTGTCGTTTCCGATAAAATGGATAAAACAATCTCAGTTGAAGTAATGACCTATAAAAAAGACCGTCTCTACGGTAAACGTGTTAAGGTATCTAAAAAATTCCATGTACACGACGAACAAGGTTTAGCAGGAATCGGGGACACGGTGATTATACAAGAAACGCGTCCACTTTCTAAAACCAAACGTTTCCGTTTGGTTAAAGTCGTTGCTAAAGCCGACTTGGTATAAGGAGGATATAAGCTATGATACAACAGGAAAGCAGACTGATGGTTGCTGATAACACCGGTGCTAAAGAAGTTTTAGTTATTAAAGTATTAGGTGGTACAGGTCGTCGCTATGCAAATATTGGCGATATCGTCGTCGTAACGGTTAAAAAAGCCACACCTGCGGGTATGGTTAAAAAAAGCGAAGTCCTTAAGGCTGTTATCGTAAGAACTAAAAAAGGATTGCGTCGTTCAGACGGATCTTATATCAAATTTGATGAGAATGCAGCAGTCATCATTCGTGATGACTTGACACCACGTGGAACGAGAATCTTCGGACCGGTGGCAAGAGAGTTAAGAGAAAAGAACTTCATGAAGATTGTTTCTCTTGCTCCAGAAGTCTTATAAGGAGGTCATGTCTATGTATATCAAAACTGGAGATACAGTTGCAGTGATCGCTGGACGTGATCAATTCGCAACTGACAAAAAAGGTAAAAAGACTAGAAAGACCGGCCGCGTCTTGAAAGTTTTCACTAAAACAGATCGCGTGATTGTTGAAGGCATCAACATGATGAAAAAACATCAACGTCCAACAAGCGCAAATGATAAAGGCGGTATTATTGACAGAGAAGCGCCAATCCATGTTTCAAATGTAGCGCTTATCGACCCTAAGACAGGCGTACCAACACGTGTTGGTTATAAGGTTGTCGAAGGTAAGAAGGTTCGCTATGCTAAAAAGTCTGGCGAAATCTTGGATAAATAAGGAGTTTGATTATGAGTATAATTCAAGATAAATATGAAAAAGTAGTCAAACCCGAACTTATTAAAACGTTCGACTATTCATCAGTCATGGAAGTCCCAAAGATTGATAAAATTGTCGTTAATATGGGTATTGGAGATGCTGTATTTAACCCAAAGGTATTGGATGATGCAGTCATCGAATTAGAACAACTCACCGGACAAAAACCAATCATCACCAAAGCAAGCAAATCAATTTCCAACTTCAAGTTGAGAGAAGGTATGCCCATTGGTACTAAAGTGACGCTTCGTGGTGAAAGAATGTACTATTTCCTTGAAAAGTTGATCAATGTCGCGCTCCCGCGCGTACGTGACTTTAGAGGAATAGGTGCAAATTCATTTGATGGCCGCGGTAACTACACGGTTGGTATCAGAGAACAAATCATTTTTCCTGAAATCAGTCTTGATAAAGTTAAAAAAGTTCGCGGTATGGATATTGTAATCGTTACAACAGCTAAAACGGATCAAGAAGGTAGAGCTTTGCTCTCTGGACTTGGCATGCCGTTTAAGAAGTAGGAGGCGCATTATGGCAAAAAAAGCAATGATCATTAAAAACGAAAAAAGACGTCAAGTCGCAGAACGATATCGTGTAAAGATTGCAGAATTGAAAGCTAAGGGTGATTATGAAGCACTTCAAAAACTCCCTAGAAATGCATCTGCAACACGCGTACGCAATCGCGACGCAATTGATGGACGCCCACGTGCTTATATGCGCAAGTTTGGCTTATCTCGCTTGAAATTCCGTGACTTAGCTCACAAGGGTGAACTTCCAGGCGTTAAAAAAGCAAGCTGGTAATCAAGGAGGAATAAACATGGTTATGACTGATCCAATCGCTGATATGTTAACACGTATCAGAAACGCTAATAGAATGCGCCATGAAATTGTTGAAATTCCCGCTTCTAGACTTAAATCAGATATTTTGGCTGTTTTAAAGAAGGAAGGGTTTATCATCAATTATCAAATAGAACAAGACGGTTCATTTAGCAAAATTGTTGTTACACTTAAGTACACAGACACGAAAGAACGTGTCATCAAAGGATTAAAGCGGATATCGAAACCAGGCCTTCGCATCTATGCTAATGTAGGTGAATTACCAAAGGTACTAAACGGTTTAGGAATTGCATTAATCTCGACATCAAAAGGAATCATGACGGATCGTGAAGCACGTCTTGCTCAAGTTGGCGGCGAAGTGCTCGCGTATGTCTGGTAATATAGGAGGAAATTATGTCACGCATAGGTAATAAAGTGATTCAAGTTCCTGCTGGCGTTACCGTCATGATCAGTCCTGATAATGATAACAAAGTGGTTATCAAAGGACCTAAGGGTCAACTTGAAGCACAATTCAATCAAATGTTGAAGATTTCATTAAATGGTACAGAAGTTTCTGTTGAAAGACCTAACAATGATATCTTCACAAGAAAAATTCATGGTACGACAAGAGCATTGTTAAACAACATGGTCATTGGTGTTACCGAAGGGTTTAAAAAACAGTTAGAAATTCGTGGTGTTGGTTACCGTGCACAAATGCAAGGCAATACCGTTGTTCTTCAAATGGGATTCTCACATCCTGTGGAATTACCCATTCCAAAAGGTATAACGGTGACTATGCCCAAGAATACCGATGTCATCATTGAAGGTATTGATAAACAACTTGTTGGTGAGTTTGCTGCGAAAATTAGAAGCGTTAAAAAACCGGAACCTTATCTTGGTAAAGGTATTCGCTATGTTGGCGAATACGTACCACGTAAAGCCGGCAAGACAGCGAAGTAAGGAGACTATGATCTATGATTAAAAAACAATCTAAAAATGTTACACGTCATAAACGTCATCTTCGTATTCGCAAAACGATTTCTGGTACTGCAGAACGTCCAAGATTATCTGTATATCGTTCTAATAAAGCGATTTACACACAACTCATCGATGATGTTAATCAAACAACATTAATTGCGGCTGATAGCCGTGAAGCAGGTCTTACTCATTCAAATATTGAATCAGCAAAGGCAGTTGGAAAGCTTATCGCAGAGAAAGCTGTAGCGAAAGGTGTCAAAGAAGTTGTATTTGATCGTGGTGGTTATTTATATCATGGACGTGTCAAAGCGCTTGCTGATGCTGCTCGTGAAGCTGGCTTGAAGTTTTAAGGGAGGTATACGACACATGGCAAGAGATTATAATCAAAATAATGAACGTGAAGAAAAGCAATTTGAAGAACGCGTCGTTGCCATTAACCGTGTAACGAAAGTTGTTAAAGGTGGACGTCGTTTCCGCTTTGCTGCACTTGTCGTCATTGGTAATGGTCAAGGCCAAGTAGGCTTTGGTACCGGTAAAGCATCAGAAGTACCTGCTGCAATCAAGAAAGCGATTGAAGATGCTAAAACAAATCTAATTACAGTTCCTTCGGTTGGAACAACAATTCCACATGAAGTAACAGGTACATACGGTGCTGGTAAAGTATTTCTAAGACCTGCATCAGAAGGTACTGGCGTTATCGCAGGTGGCCCGGTTCGTGCTGTATTCGAGCTAGCTGGTATTAACGATATTCTATCAAAGTCAATTGGATCAAGTACACCAATTAATATGGTTCGCGCAACATTCGCAGGGTTAAAATCACTGCGCACACCAGAAATGGTTGCTGCACTTCGTGGTGTTGACGTATCGGAGCTTTCATAATGAAAAAGATAGAGATAAAGTTAACAAGAAGCCTCATTGGCAGAAAGCCTAATCAAGTTAAAACAGCACATGCATTGGGCTTAAAAAAAATTAATCAAGTTGTTGTTAAAGAAGCAAATGAACCAATCTTGGGCATGGTTGATACCATTGCACACTTGATTGAAGTCAAAGAAGTAGCGTAAGGAGGCCCTCATGTTAAACGAACTTAAACCTGTAGCTGGTGCTACAAAAAATCGCAAGCGCGTGGGCAGAGGACCGGGCTCTGGTATGGGTAAAACATCAACTAGAGGCAGCAAAGGCCAACTTGCTCGTTCAGGCGGGGGAACTCGCCCTGGATTTGAAGGTGGACAACTTCCATTCTTCCAACGTCTTCCAAAGCGTGGATTCAAAAATTATACACGTAAAGAATACGCAGTTATCAATTTATCAGATCTTGAAAAGTTTAACGATGGAGATGTCGTTACACCTGAATTACTCGTTGCAAACAAAGTATTCAAAAAGTTAAAATCCGGTGTTAAAGTTCTTGCTAACGGTGAACTGACAAAGAAATTAACTGTAAAAGCGAACGTCTTTTCAAAAGCCGCTGAAGAAGCGATTATCAAAGCCGGTGGAACAGTAGAGGTGATTTAAAGATGTGGTTACGTATTAAGAGAGTTCTAAGCAATAAAGATGTCATGTTACGATTAGCATTTACTTTGCTCATTTTGTTAATGGTTAGAATCATCAGTTATATTACGGTACCGCTCTTTAATACCGACGCAATCAAGAGTTTCATGCAATCAAGCGGAAACTTTGTTGAAATTTTGAATAACTTTAGTGGACGTTCACTAGAAAACTTCTCAATCATGTCATTGGGGATTACACCATATATCACATCATCCATTGTTGTACAAATGTTACAAATGGTATTACCAAAATTCAAAGAATGGAGTGAACAAGGCGATGCAGGTAAGCAAAACCTAACAAAAGTAACGCGATACCTCGCTATCTTTCTTGCCTTCTTTCAAGGGTTTGCACTTATCTTAGGTGTTTCGAACGCTGGTAGCGTCATTATCCCTAGTATTGAAAGTTATATTGTTGATAATCCATTCTTCCGTTACATGTTCTATGTTTATATGGCACTTGTCATGGCTGGTGGTACAGCAATTGCTATGTGGTTTTCAACGCTTATCACAAAGAAAGGTGTCGGTAATGGTGCCTCCATGTTGATTGTCGCTGGGATCATCACCAGTTTGCCAACCATGTGGACAACCCTCTGGAGCAAGTACATCATAAATAGTATTAATGGCTGGTCATATGTCTGGTTCATTTTAATCGCCTTAATGTATTTTGGTATTTTATTGGGTGTTGTCTATATGCAAATTGCACAAAGAAAACTGCCAGTACAATATGCAAACAGACAAGGTAAATCAGATTCCAATATACCACTTAAGTTAAATGCTGGTGGCGTTATTCCAGTCATCTTCGCGCAAACAATCATGAGTATTCCACTGACCATTATCGGATCTGTTAATGCATCATCAACAGTTTCAAACGTATTTTCAAACTTATTTAACTCTCGACAACCGATTGGGTTCATTATTTATGTAATTCTGATTATCATCTTCTCATTCTTTTATTCATTTGTTCAAGTCAACCCAGAGAAGATTGCTAATAACCTATCAAAACAGAACGCATATATTCCTGGGGTGAGACCCGGTATAGATACACAAGATTATGTGGCAAGCCTATTATTTAAAATCACGGTAATCGGCACAGTGTATCTTGTTATATTGGCAGTTCTACCAATTATCACATCAGCGATGTTTAATTTCACGCCAAGTGAAGCTAGTGCAGTTACAATTGGTGGTACCAGTTTACTTATTATTGTTGGGGTTGCGATTGAAACAACTAAACAAGTTGAAACAGACGCAAGCCAAAAAGAATATGGCAGCATTCTTAATCCATTTAAGTAATGCGTCATCCATGGGAGTGAGAAAATGCATTTAATTCTATTAGGCCCACCTGGTGTTGGTAAAGGCACTGAGGCAGAGATACTTAAGAAGCACTATCAAATTCCGCATATTTCGACAGGAAACATCTTTAGAGAGCTTTTTCAACAGGAAACGGAAATCGGAAAGATTGCTAAATCATATATCGAAAAAGGACAATTGGTTCCCGATGATATCACGAATGAAATTGTCCGTCAAAGACTATATCGTGATGACATAAAGAATGGCTTTATGTTTGATGGTTATCCACGCAATGTAGCACAAGCAGAAGCATTGGACAAGGTATTGATAGAATTAGGCATGAAACTTACAGCCGTTATCAATATTCAAGCCGATGACGAATTGGTTCTTAGTAGAATCAGTGGTCGTCGTGTATGTGAATCATGTGGTGCAGTCTATCATACAAAGAACAAGCGACCAAAGGTTGCTGGTGTATGTGATATATGTGGCGGTAAACTAATCCACCGCGATGATGACAAAGAAGAAACGGTCAAAAAGCGGTTAAAGATTTACAATGATCAAACCGCACCAGTTGTCGGTTATTACAAAGAAAAAGGTCTATTAGTCACTATTGATGGATCAAGATCCATCAGTGATACAAATGACCAAATTGAAGAAGCATTAGGTGAGTTAAAGTGATTCAGATTAAATCATCACGCGAAATTGAGCTGATGCGTCAGGCGGGGCAAATTCTTGAAGCAACACGACAAGAAGTCAGTAAACATATTAAACCAGGCATCACGACTTATCAGCTTGATCAGCTTGCTGAAAATTTTATTAGAAACCTTGGCGGTACGCCATCATTCAAAGGCTATAACGGCTTTCCGGGATCTCTATGCACATCGGTTAATGAAGTCGTTGTGCACGGTATTCCATCCAAAAAGAAAGTCTTAAAAGCTGGGGATATCATTACACTTGATTTTGGTGTTAACTTTAAAGGGTATCATGCAGATTCAGCAACCACTTATCCGGTTGGTGAAATAAGAGATGATATCAAGCAGTTGTTGAAAGTCACAGAAGAAGCGCTGTATAAAGGATTGGCACTAGCCAAGCCCGGACAACATGTATCTGACATATCACATGCAATTGAGACTTACGTAAAACCTTATGGCTACGGTATTGTCGAAGAATTTACAGGCCATGGTATCGGTCACGAACTACATGAAGATCCCTATGTGCCAAATTTTGGTAAGGCAGGTTTAGGTGCTGTGTTAAAGCCCGGTATGACATTATGTGTGGAACCGATGGTCAATCTTGGCACCAAACATGTGAAAGTTCTTAGGGATAACTGGACGACAATTACAACTGACAGAAAACCAAGCGCTCATTTTGAGCACATGATTGTTATTACTGAGACAGGATATGAAATTCTAACGGCTGCCACAAAGGAGTGAGGCTATGGCAAGACAAGACTTAATAGAAGTAGAAGCAAAAGTTATTGAAATATTACCGAATACTAAATTCAAGGTAGAATTGTTACAGAACGGGCATACAGTGATTGCGCACGTGTCTGGTAAAATCCGCATGCATAACATACGCATTTTACCTGGTGATAGAGTCGTTGTAGAGTTATCACCATATGACTTAACCCGTGGCAGAATCACGTATCGTCGCAAATGAGGAGGAACATTTTATGAAAGTAAAAGCATCCGTTAAAAAACGTAGCGAAGATGATATTATTGTAAGACGAAAAGGTCGCGTTTATGTCATCAATAAAAAAAATAGAAGACATAACCAGAGACAGGGTTAAGGAGGAAATATGGCAAGAATCGCAGGTATTGACATTCCACGTGAAAAGCGCGTCGTGGTTTCGTTAACCTATATTTATGGTATTGGATTATCAACATCTAAGAAAATATTAAAGGACGCTAACGTCAGTGAAGACACACGCGTTCATGCGCTTACAGAAGATGAGTTAAATCGTATTCGCACCGAAGTCTTGAATTATCAGACTGAAGGTGACCTTCGTCGCGAAGTCACAACGAATATCAAAAGACTCATGGAAATAGGTTCATACAGAGGTATGCGCCATCGTAGAAACTTACCGGTACGTGGACAAAATACAAGAAACAATGCACGTACACGTAAAGGCAAGCCAAAGGCTATTGCCGGTAAGAAGAAATAAGGAGGGAATAAATCATGGCTCGTAAAAAGACAACGAAACGTAAAGTTAAAAAGAATATTCCCCTTGGCGTTGCTCATATTCATACAACATTTAATAACACAATCGTGACGATTACTGATATAGACGGTAATGCCGTCGCATGGGCAAGTGCAGGCACACTAGGCTTCAAGGGTAGTCGTAAATCTACACCATATGCGGCACAAATGTCAGCCGAAGCGGCTGCTAAATCTGCAATGGACAATGGTATGTTAAAAGTTGAAGTTTCAGTTAAAGGACCTGGTCCTGGTCGTGAAGCAGCAATTCGTTCGCTTCAGACAGCTGGCTTAGAAATTACTGCAATCAAGGATGTAACACCTGTTCCACATAACGGATGCAGACCACCAAAACGTCCACGCGGATAATTTGAGAGAGGGGTAACGAATGAAAGAATTAAAGTTTGAAAAACCGACTGCGGTCGAAGAATTATCAGTCGATGGTAATAAGGGTCGCTTTGTCATTAAACCATTAGAACGTGGCTACGGTATTACGCTTGGTAACGCACTTCGCAGGGTCTTGCTTTCATCGCTTCCTGGCGCAGCAATCGTCAATATCAAAATTGAAGATGTCGAGCACGAATTTTCTACAATCGATGGCGTCTATGAAGATGTGATGGGCATTGTATTGAATTTGAAGAAAGTCATTTTTCAAGTGTTAACTAACGAACCGAATTTTGAACAAAAATTAGAACTTTATGCAAGCGGTGCTGGTCAAGTCACTGCAGCTGACTTCATCCATGTTGATGGTGTTGAAGTTATCAATCCTAATCAAGTAATTGCAAATCTTGCTGAAAATGGCACATTATCGATGGTCGTCACAGTTAGACGCGGTGTTGGTTACGTCAGTGCTGAAAAAAATAAAATTTACAGCAGGAACGAAAAAAGTATCATTGCGATTGATTCGATTTACACACCCGTTACACGCGTTAGCTATCATGTTGAAAAAACAAGAGGCGATACAGATGAATTGATGTTGGAAATTGAAACAAATGGCGCAATTGAAGCGAAAGAAGCACTTGCTCTTGCAAGTAAAATGTTAATTGATTATCTTGAGGTCATTGTTGAAATCAGTGAGTCAGCACAAAATGCAGACTTCATCTATGAAGCGGAAGACGAACCCGTCAATAAAAAACTCGAAATGAAGATTGAACAACTGGATTTATCAGTTAGATTGTTCAACAGTTTAAAACGTTCTGGCATCTATACCGTTGCACAAATTATCCGTTTAACCGAAGAGGATGTTATGCGGCTCAGAAGCCTTGGACGTAAATCATTCAAGGAACTTAAAGAAAAACTTGCAGAACACGGCCTCGAATTTGAAAACTCATCAACCAAAGAAGCAAAAGCTTATGTGGATGATGTAGATAAGGAGTAAATCATGGCATATTCTAGATTAAGACGCACAAGTGATCAACGCAAAGCATTATTGCGCGATCTTGTTACTGATATTATCATTAATGAGCGTATTGTTACGACTGAATCAAAAGCAAAAGAACTTAAAAAAATAGCAGACAAGATGGTATCACTTGCTAAAGATGGTTCATTAGCAGCAAGACGTCAAGCCGCTGAAACAGTTCGTTTTGAACCAGCTAGTGAAACACAAAATGCACTACAAAAGTTGTTTGATGAAATCGGACCACGTTATCAGGATCGCACTGGTGGCTATACCAGAATCATCAAGACGGTTCCTCGCCGTGGTGACGCTGCGCCGATGGCGATTATCGAATTCGTATAAAAACAAGCTTAATCGCTTGTTTTTTTTCTTGAATAATCGATGCGTTAGACATACAATATAATTGTTAGATGAAAATAGGAGTTCTCATGAAAAGGTTTTTCTTATCATTGCTATTAGCACTTAGCACAATTTTCTTGGTTGCATGCACATCATATCCTTACACATTAGATCAATTGACGGAAGCGGTTGCTATCACGTATCAGGAAGGTGATAGTCAATCTTATGTAACTGCCGATTTGATTTTACCGACTGTATCGACACTGGATGAAGAGGCTACAATTACGTGGTTCAGTGAAGACACATCCATCATTTCAAATCGTGGGTTAATTATGCCAGATACAGTTAATCGATTAGTCTTGCTAACCTATCGCGTCACCTATCATGGTCAGCAACAAGAAGGCTATATCTATGTAACGGTAATCGGTGCTGAAGAGACGTATGTAATCACTTTCCAAACAAATGGTGGAACCCCGATGGATCCAATCACTAGAGCTGAAGGATTAAGGATCAGAATTTCGACGACAACCATTAAAGATGGGTTTATATTTAATGGTTGGTATTTAGATGCTGCACTAACAAAACCTTTAAATTTTGTAGAAATGCCACCATATGATTTCACGCTATATGCAAAATGGGGTAATGACATTGATTTCACGGGTATATACGATCATGCAGACGGTTTAACAGGTAGTGAACTCATTACATTTTTATATCAAATTGTCACGGCCGACATCGCAGGTAGTACACAAGACTATGGCGATGCGAGATATACACTTGCTGACACTGATCAAGATCCAACAAACCCAAACCATGTTATTTTAATCTATTTAGGTACCTCAGTGAGTGGGTTTTGGGATAATGGACAAACATGGAATAGAGAACATGTATGGCCACAATCCTTACTTGGAACCGACGCAGATAATAGCACTGTCAATATGGCATCCGACCTTCATAATTTAAAACCAGCAAACCCTAGTGCCAATAGTTCACGGGGTAATAAATGGTTTGCTGATGCAACAACATCCGTGTCTTATGAACCAAGGGATGAAGTCAAGGGCGATATTGCTAGAATACTGTTTTATATGGCTGTTCGTTATCATCAAACATTAACACTCGTGAACTTAAGTACTGGACAAGAACCAGCACCATTCCAAATGGGTGATTTAGCTACATTATTGGCGTGGAATTTGGATGATCCTGTCGACGCTTTTGAAAGTAGCAGAAATGACATGATTGAAAGCATTCAAGGTAATCGCAATCCATTCATCGATTATCCTGAATTTGCTGATTTGATTTGGTAGGAGGTATCTACGATGAAATATCGTAAATTAGGAAAAACAAATGTAAAGGTTTCTGAAGTATCACTAGGTACATGGCAACTCGGTGGCAAATGGGGAAATGGCATGGATCATGAGGTCGCCCAAAAAACACTAGAAGCAGCAACCCTAAACGGTATCAACTGTTTTGATACAGCAGATGTATATAAAGATGGTGCCAGCGAAAGTGTAATTGGTGCATACATCAAGACGCTCGATGATAAACCATTTGTGATCACAAAAATAGGTAGACAAATGGCTCAAACAGTTGAGAACTATTCTGAAGAAAACATTAGAAAATACGTGAATGATAGCAGACGTCGTTTAGATGTAGAAGCGCTTGACATGGTGTTACTGCACTGTCCACCGACAGCACTATATCAACGTCCTGAAGTCTTTGCTGTTCTCGATCAAATTAAAAGAGAAGGCAAGATTAAACATTACGGCGTGTCAATCGAAAAAATTGAAGAAGGTATCAAAGCAATGGACTATCCCGGTGTGGAAGCAATTGAGGTCATTTTCAACATGTTTAGACTGCGTCCTGCACAAGATTTGTTTGAATTGGCTAAAAAGAATAATGTTGGTATCGTTGTTCGCGTTCCATTAGCAAGTGGATTGCTGACAGGAAAGTACACGAAAGAAACGACATTTGGTGAAAATGACCACCGAACAACGAATAGACATGGCGAACAATTCGATAAAGGAGAAACGTTCTCTGGCGTCGATTATGACTTGGGATTAAAAGCGGTAGATGAACTGAAAAAGGTATTTGGTACTGACAATTTAACACAAATCGCCATTCGATGGATATTAATGTTTGACGCAGTCAGTACTGTCATTCCAGGGGCTAGTAAAGCCACATATGTTAAAGCAAACGCTGATGCATGTAACTTACCACCATTAACCGATGATCAAATGAAACAGGTAGAACAAATATATAATACATACATCAAAGATAGCGTGCATCATTTGTGGTAACCATAAAGCGGTTAATTACCGCTTTATTTGTAATAATTATTTAAGTAAATAAAACATGATATAATGAGCATAAGGTGAGATGAAATGAATAAGAAAATCAACATTGCTGAAATTGCTAGACGTGCTGGTGTATCAACAGCCACGGTCTCTTATGTCGTGAATGACGTTGGAAGAGTATCAGCATCAACCCGCGCAAAAGTCAAAGAAATCATTAATGAATTAGATTATACACCATCACTAAATGCCAAATCATTATCAAACGGTCGTACAAAATTGATTGGTGTTACTTTGCCGTTGATTGCACCATCTGACACAACCGGAAGTTTGCTTGAAACCAACCCCTTTTATGCAGAGTATCTAGGTGAGATCCATAAAGTGATATCATCATATGGTTATGACATCTTGCTTTCTGGTATTAGAGTAAAAGGCAAATATAAAAATTGGATTAAATCAAGAGGGTTAGATGGCATTATTTTTTTAGGATCATATCCACAAGATATATATGATGAAGTAAAAGAATTAGGTATTCCAACTGTCCTGACGGATA
>WOYI010220370.1_pt1 | contig 26683 bp, 23 predicted proteins | sample 6423411 | NCBI WGS metagenome assembly WOYI01 (sample SAMN13441803, study PRJNA592873) | oil field metagenome | biome: oil field; feature: oil-well bore; material: oil-contaminated soil; isolation source: oil-contaminated soil from oil-well borehole | place: Germany: Wietze | collected 2016-10-18 ... | reverse complement strand
ACCGGCGGCGGAATTTTCCGAAGTCAAGGCGGTGGTGAAGACGAAACGGTAGGGCGCCTTATCCAAAAATGAGGTCGAATGTTAAAATTTATTAATTCCATTTCCTTGCTGCGGTCTTCTCTTTACAGCAAAATGCAATAAATTTAAATAGCGGATATGGGTTATGGGCAAAAAACGGACAGACAGCGCCGTTTGACGGGAACGCATGGAAAATATCAAATCACTTTTTTTAAAAAAAGGTGGATTTTTTTTTGAATTAGGGATAATTAGGCTCAAATGTTTTCAAAAATAAACTTTTAAAGGGGTGACCAATGAACAGAGCAGAATTAATCGAAGAAGTAGCAAAAGCAACATGCACCAAGAAAGAAGCTGATGCAGCGGTTAGTGCGACATTGGCGGCAATCCAGAAAGCACTCAAAAAAGGCGACAGCGTAACCTTGGTGGGATTCGGCACCTTCTCCGTGAGCAAAAGGAAGGCTCGCAAAGGCAGAAACCCCCAGACAGGCGAAGCTATTAAAATCGCCGCCAAGAAGGTTCCGGTATTCAAAGCCGGAAAGGGTTTAAAAGACGCAGTTAAATAATTTGTAATGGTTATTCTTTATTTAGAAAGAGCCGCTTCATCGGAAGATGGGGCGGCTCTTTCTTGTTTTCCATGACACAGAAGCAACCGGTTTATTTGTAAAGCGCTTCAATCTGGTCCATAAATTTATCCAAAACAATTTTGCGTTTGAGCTTCATGGTCTGCGTCAATGTGCCGTTGTCGAGGCTGAAAGGTTCGGAAAGAAGCAGGAACTTTTTCGGAATTTCATAACCGCCGAATTTGCCTTTCAGTTGATGGGTAATCGCGTTGCCGATCATGTCGATGACGTCCTGCCTGGCCACCAATGTTTTGATATCCGTCGGCAGTCCCTTTTCCTTGGCGTAGTTTTTCAGAACATCAAAATCGGGAACGACAAGGCAAATATTGAAAGGACGGTTGATGCCGTAAACCACCGCCTGCTGGACGAAAGACACCAGGCAGATTTCTTCTTCCAGTGAAACGGGGAAGCAGAATTTTCCGTTTTCCAGTTTATACTGCTCCTTGATCCGGCCGGTAATGTAAAGGAATCCGTCCTGATCCAGCCTGCCGCGGTCGCCGGTGCGGAAACCGCCGTCGGGTGTCATGGTGGCTTGGGTGTCTTCCGGCCGGTTGTGATAACCCTTCATGACATTGGGGCCGTAAACCACAATCTCGCCGTCCGTTGCGCCTTCCTCCACCACCGAGGAATCAATCACAACTTTGACCTTGTCAATGACAAATCCGACACTCCCCAGACGGTAACGATAAGACGCGTTCATGGAGACCGCAGGCGATGTTTCCGTAAGCCCGTAACAATCGTAGATGGGAAGACCCACATCAAAGAAGAACTGGGCGATTTCCGGATTCATAGCCGCGCTGCCGCTCATGGCTCCCAGCACTCTTCCCCCCAGGCGCTCCCGGATTTTCGAAAAGACGATTTTGTCCGCAATATTGAGTTTGAGATTGTTTATGAAATCGGATTGATTTTTGGCAGCCAGCTCACGTTTCTTTCTGGCTGATTCCACCCCCATGACAAAGAGGGTTTTGGCAAGGCCCCCTTCCTTGTTCATTTTAGCCCACAGGCCGTCGTAAATCCGGTTAAAGACTCGGGGAACGGCGACCAGAAACGTGGGTTTGACTTTCACGATGTCATCAACGATGGTGGAGGGACTTTCCGCCAGCCCCATCGCACCCCCGAGGCGAATGATCGCGAACAGCTCTCCGGTCTGGCCGAAAGAATGCGCCCACGGTAAGATGGCCAGGGTCAGAGCTTCATTTTTTTCCAGCTCGGGGTACATCTTGAGACCGGCCATGGCATTACTTGTAAAATTACCGTGAGACAATAACACCCCCTTGGGGTTGCCGGTGGTGCCTGATGTATAGATGAGTTCGGCGATATCGTCGGGTTTGGGACTCCGGGGTAAAACCGGCTGGGCCGCGCCCCGCTTTTCCAGGGCGGCCATGGCGTTTTCGCCTTCGCCGTCAATGACAAAAATATGCATCAGGGTGGGAATGTCTTTCGGAAAATCTTTGATTTTTTCATAAATTTCCGGTTTGGAAACAAAAAGGACTTTGATCTGGCTGTCGGTAATGATGTATTTCCAAATCTGGACAAGTTCCGCTTCATACATCGGCACATAACGTGCAATTCGACCCCAGGCGGCAAAGGCGGCAACAATCCATTCCAAACGGTTGTTGGCAATGATGCCGACGGCATCTCCTTCGCCCACGCCAAGTTGGGCCAGGCCTGCCCGGAGGTTATCGATGCGCGTGTTGATTTCTCTTCGTGTTGCCCATTCGTAAACCCCATCTTTGTTTTTGGTTCCCACCAGTCTTTTGTCGGCGTAATGATCAACGCTTTCCTGCCACCAGTCAACCAGGTTGTCCGGCTTATCGAGTGTAAAAGTGTGCATAAAAATTTCTCCTTGTCTATTCTGCGCAGGCAGTATGCCTTGCGAAATTGTTTTATGTAAAATCCATCCGCATACAGATATTACATGAACCGCGTGGTTTTGTATGCCATTTTGCCGGAAAAAACAATCGAAACAATTTAATTTATTGTAATGATTATTAAATCATCTTTAATGGATGAAGGGTTTGTTTGTTGGCCAAAATATGATAGCTTGCCTTCATAAAAAATAAATTAAAATTCCAAAGGAGCCCTTATGAATCAGCCCGAATTAACCCAACAGGCCTTAAGCATTTTGCGTTTACCGGATCATTTTCAATGGTATGTTATTCCACTTCTGGCCTTGGTTATTTACGTTTACACCAATGAGATCAGCAAGAAGAACTGGAAGGGCATTGCCGCCGGACTTTCTTTGTATCTGGTGCACTTTCTGTGCTATGACTGGAAGCCGAAGGTGCAGGGGATCGTGATTGGCGCGCTGTTTGTTGTGGACGCTTTGATGATGATTGTTTTTGCGGGCATTTTAAAGTGGATATAAAATCCTTGAGGTGAAGCCAATGAGATCTATCGGGGAAATACTGGATGCGCAAAGTGTTGTGGTGATCGGGGCGTCGCGGGACCCGGAAAAGCCCGGGGCGCAACTCCTTAAAGTTTTAAAGGAAGTGGGTTATCGGGGGCGGATCGCTGGGGTCAACCCGCAGGGCGGGGACGTGTTTGGAACAAGGCTTTACCCCAAGATGCAGGATGTGCCGTTCGAGGTGGATTTGGCCGTTTTGCTCATTCCCCCTAAATTTGTTCCGGCGGCCATTCAGGACTGCGCGCGCAAAGGCGTCAGGGGCGTGGTCATTTCCGCCGAAGGTTTTGCGGAAACGGGGCCCGAAGGGGCGGGGTATCAGGAAGACGTGCGTTCGATTCTGGAATCATCCGGCATGAGGGGATTTGGTCCCAACACACTGGGCCTGGTCAATACAAAAAACAAACTGACCACGTCTTATTTTGCCAACACGCAGATGCTGGAGGAAGGCTCCATCGGATTTGCCGCACAGTCCGGCATTTTTGTCGGGGCGCTGCTGCGGTATTTAAGTTCACTCGGGGGATTTCATCTCTCCAAGGGCATCGGTTTGGGAAACAAAGTGGATGTCAACGAATCGGATGCTCTTGCTTATCTGACACAGGACGACCAGACTAAAATCATCGGCCTGTATCTGGAGGATGTGAAAGACGGACGCCTGTTTGCGGAAAAGCTTAAAGCGGCGGTTGCCGAAAAACCGGTGCTGCTCATCAAGAGTGGACGAACGCAGGCCGGAGCCAGGGCTTCGGCTTCCCATACGGCCAGCATGGCCGTGGAGGATGCTGTTTTTGACGGCGTGGTTCGTCAGGCCGGCGCGATTCGTCTTTATGCCATTGATGATTTCGTCCGCACCCTGAAAGGATTTTTGAATATGCCTCTGCCCCGGGGAAACCGTCTGGCTTACGTCACTTACAGCGGCGCGCAGGCCATTATGAGCATTGACGAAACGATGGAGAGAGGGCTGACCGTGGCCCGGTTAGGGGATGATACGCAAGCCAGGATTGCCCGGGTGATCGCGCCAGCCTCCAAGAGGCATAACCCGATTGACATCTTCCCCGACTGGCTGACTTACGGATATGAAAAGACGACAACGGAAGTGGTTCAAGCGCTTCTGGATTCGAAGGACGTTGACGGCATCCTATTTATTTCCTTTGCCGATAAGGATCCGTCCGTTTATCAGTCCATGATCAATATTTTTCAGGCGGATCGCCGGAAACCGGTCTTTGTGTCCCTGCTGGGTGACAGCCAGGACAAGCAGTCCTGTGAACGTTTTCTGGAGGCCGGTGGCCTTTCCTGCTATGATTTTCCGGAGCAGGCCGTTGCCGTTTTCGCCCGCATGAGGCAATACGCCCGGCTAAAGGAGAGATGTGGTTAGCCCAGCCGTTTTTTAGTTATTTCATGATCTTTGTTGACTCCCGTCCTCAAATTTGCTAAGTGACCAATAGTTTTGTTAAGTGGATATGAAACCGATGGATTGGTTCAAGTGATTGACCTGCATACACATTCAATTTTCAGCGACGGTGAACTTGTTCCGGCGGAAACGGCCCAACGGGCTTTTGCCGCGGGTTACAAGGCGATCGCCCTGACGGATCACGCCGATTATTCCAATATCGATTTTATCATTCCGAGGATCATCAGGGCCTGTGCCAGGATATCGGAAAAAGGGAACATTACGGTGATACCCGGTGTGGAGCTGACGCATGTCGATCCTTCCGATATTGCTTCGCTTGCGGCCGAGGCTGAAAAACTGGGGGCCAAAATTATTATCGTTCACGGCGAAACCATGACGGAACCGGTTCGCTTAGGAACCAATCGGGCCGCCATCTCTGCGGGGGTTGATATTCTTGCCCATCCCGGCCTGGTTACGGAAGAAGATGCCCGGCTGGCCGCTGAAAAAGGTGTCTTTCTGGAGATCACCACCCGCCGGGGCCATAGCTACAGCAATGGCCATGTGGCTCAAATGGCTCGCCAATGTGGGGCGCAACTGGTACTGAACAACGACGCTCATGCACCGGGTGATTTTGTAGGCCGACAAATGGCCGCGAATATCGCCTGCGGCGCCGGGTTGTCCGAGGAAGAAATCGTCATGATGTTTAAAAATTCTCAAAAGATTGTCGAGAGGGCCTGTGCGTGAAGAAAAATTCAGGTTCCAGGCCGTTAAAGATTTGTCTTCTCACATATCGGGGGAATCCCACCTGCGGCGGACAGGGCGTTTACATCAAACATTTAAGCAAAGCGCTGGCCGATGCAGGGCATCGGGTGGATGTCATTTCCGGACCGCCTTATCCTCATCTGGATGAAAATGTCCGACTGATTAAAATGCCCAGTCTCGATCTTTATCATCCGGATCATCTTTTCTGGCCGGAAAGATTGCGCGATTTGGCTAATCCGATTAATATGTATGAATTCCTGAATGCCTGCACGGGAAGTTTTCCCGAGCCCTTTACGTTTGGCGAGCGGGTTTACAACTATCTGAAAAAGCGCAAAAACGATTACGACATTGTGCATGATAATCAGTGCCTGTCTTACGGCATCGGCAGGCTCGCGCAAGAAGTCATGCCGACCATCGCCACCATTCACCATCCTATTACGGTGGACAGGCAGGAAGAATACAACGTGGCCAAAACACTCCGTCAGAAGTTTCGTGTTTACCGCTGGTACTCGTTCATCAATATGCAGTTGAAAGTGGCGCAGAGCTTTTCCCATATTATCACGGTGTCGGCCTTCACCAAAAAAGACATTTCTAAAGAATTTGCCCTGGACGAAAATAAATTCCGCGTCGTGCATAACGGGATCAAAAACGAATTTTTTTATCCCAAACAAAACGGTCCGAGGCCGGAAAATTCTTTGATCGTCACCAACAGCGCGGACACGCCTTTGAAGGGTCTCAACTTTCTTCTGGAGGCGGTGGCCCGGATTCGGACCAAACAGCCAATCCGGCTCACGGTTATCGGTCAGCCCAAGAAAGACGGCATCATTGAAAACCTGGTGGCTAAACTGGGCTTGTCCGATATTGTGCATTTTACCGGGCGTATTGAAAATGAAGCATTTGCCGATTACTACGCCAAGGCAACGATTGCCGTCGTGCCGTCGCTTTATGAAGGCTTCGGCATCCCGGCCGCCGAAGCGATGGCCTGCGGCGTGCCGCTGATTTCCACCTCCGGAGGGGCTCTGCCGGAAGTCGTGGGCGACGCGGGCGTGATCGTGCCGCCGGCCGACGCCAAAGCGCTGGCCGAGGCGATTGAGCGCCTGCTGAATGCTCCCGAGGAAAGAAAAAAATACGCTCAGGCGGGGCTTGCGCGCGTCCATTCCGTTTTCAGCTGGAAAAAAGCCGCCGAAGAAGTGGTCGAAGTTTATCGCGAGGCAATGAATGGTCACCGTCGATTTTTATGAATTGAAGTTGAAGCCGGGTTTCGCGGTCCTGGACGCCGGATGCGGCAGCGGCAGGCATTTGCGCGCTCTGGCCAGGCTGCCGGGGCTGAAAATCGTCGGGGTTGACCGCAATCCGTCCGATGTGGACGCGGCCGTCAAAGCCCTGGGCGAAATGCCGAATGCGGTTTCCCGTGATTTTTCCGTGACGTGCGCCGACATTACCCGCCTGCCTTTTGCCGACGAATCGTTTGACTGCGTAATCTGTTCGGAAGTTCTGGAACACATTCCGGCGCATGAAGCGGCTTTGAAAGAGCTGATCCGCGTCCTTAGGCACAAAGGGACTCTGGTGGTCAGCGTGCCGCGCTACTTTTCCGAACGCATCTGCTGGCTCATTTCTCCGGCTTATCCCAGCGATGAAGGCGGACACATCCGCATTTATAAAAAGAAAAATCTGCAAAAGATGCTCACAGGCCATGGGATGCAGTGCTGGAAGATCAATTACAAACACGCACTGCACGCCCCTTACTGGTGGCTGAAATGTCTGGTCGGCCTTAAGAATGAAAACAATATTTTTGTGAAACTCTATCATCAATTTTTGGTTTGGGATATGTTTTGCAAACCCAAAGGAGTGCGGTTTCTGGAGGAAGCGCTGAACCCGCTGATTGGCAAGAGCATTGTGTTTTATCTGAAAAAAGGTTGAAATCATGGAATTGAACGTATCGCTTAGCGAAACCGTAAAACCCGTAGATGTGGAAAAAGTCGCCGAATTCATCGTCTCCCTGCAAAAGGAAAACGGCGAAATTCCGTGGTCTCAAGGCGGCAAGACGGATCCGTGGGATCATATTGAAAGCGCGATGGGCTTAAGCGTCGCCGGATTTACCGAAGAAGCCGAACGTGCCTATTCGTGGCTGGTTTCCACTCAATTGGCGGACGGCAGCTGGTGGTCGGAAATCAAAGACGGCGTTGTCATCAATTCGACAAAAGAAACCAACTTTGCCGCCTATATTGCCGTCGGCGTTTATCATCACTATCTGATTACGGGCAATATGACTTTTCTTAAAGCCATGTGGCCGTCTTTATCCCGCGGCATTCAATACGCGGTCAACATGCAGGCGCCGGACGGCGAAATCTACTGGGCCAGAAACCGGGACGGCGTCATCGACAAGATGGCGCTTTTGACCGGCTGCAGCTCGATTTACATGAGTCTCAAATGTGCGCTGGCCGTTGCCGGGGTATTGGGAATTAAAAAACCCGGATGGCAGAGGGCCAAGGAACGCTTGGGGGAGACCATTCGCAACAGGCCGGATCTCTTTAACATGATCAAGTCGCGTTTTTCGATGGACTGGTATTATCCGATCCTGTGCGGGGCCGTAAGCGACGACGAGGCGAAAAAACGGATTGATCATCTCTGGGACAAGTTTGTGGTGCCCGACTGGGGTGTGCGCTGCGTCAGCGACCGTCCCTGGGTGACCATGGCCGAAACCTCTGAATTTATTCTGACGCTGTCCGCTATTGAAGATGATAACCGGGCCAAAACCATTTTCAGCTGGCTTGGCGATAAACGCTATCCCGACGGCTCTTACTGGATGGGCGTGACGTTTCCCGACACCGTGATCTGGCCGGAAGAAAAAACCGGTTGGACGTCGGCGGCGGTTCTTCTGGCCTGGGACGCCTTAAACGGCATGACGCCGGCCGCAAAAATATTTAATCATCGCACCTGGCAAGAGCGATCATCATAATCTTCCGAAAATCTTACACTTTTCCAGACGGTTCATTTTGTGAATGATATGGTCCGATCAATGATTTTGAAAAGAGGAATATTTTGCTGAAGGATCATCGTCCCTATTACATCAAGCGCTTCTACAACAAGTTCCAGAAGATGTACGCCCGGTATTTTCTGGCGCCGCAGTTCGAACATTTCGGACGCGGGCTGGTTTTCATGAAGCCCTGGCACGTGGAAATTTTCGGCGGGCCGGTTTCCCTGGGGGATTATTCCAATATCATCGCGACCCCGGACAAGAAAGTGAGGCTGACCGTCTGGCCGGCTTGGAAAAGTTCCGGGAAAATTGAAATCGGCCGGTGCTGTCTGATCTGCCCGGGGACGAGAATCATGGCGGCCACCTCGGTTACGATGGGCGACGGCTGCATGACGGCCCAGCATGTCAGCATCAGCGATTCCGACTGGCATGATTTATACGATCGCAGTCAGCCGGTGGGCGTTACACAGCCGGTCCGCATCGGCAACAACGTCTGGCTTGGCGAAAACGCCGTGATCTGCAAGGGGGTTACAATCGGGGACAACGCCGTAATCGGTGCCGGCTCCATTGTGGTCAAGGATATTCCGGCCAACGCAATTGCCGCCGGGAATCCGGCGACGGTGATCAAATATCTGGATCCGGAAAAACCCATTCGGACGCGCATGGAATGGCTGGCCAATCCCGCCAAGCTGGCCGAAGAGTTTGAAGAGATTGATCGAGACATGATGAAAGGCAACACGCTGGCAGGCTGGTTCCGGTCGATGCTTTTCCCGCGGAAAGGAGATTGACCTCATGCGCGTTGCCGTGATTGCCTCTCCTTACCCGCTGGAAGAATTCCCCTCGCCGCCTCTGGGCATCGCCTACGTTGCCGCGGCCTTTGAAGCGGCGGGCTGCGAAGTGCGGGTTTTCGACTATATCATTTCCGCCTATTCGCGGGAAAAACTGGCCGCTCAACTGGCCGATTTTCAACCGGATGCCGTGGGCGCCGGTTCGGTCACAATGAATTTTTACGACGGGCAGCGGATTCTGCGCGACGTGAAAAGCATCGATCCCGGCATCCTTACAATGATGGGCGGACCCCATGTGTCCTTTACCGTGGAAGAGACGCTGCGGACCTATCCGGAAATCGACGTGATCTTTATCGGCGAGGCGGACGATACCATTGTCGAATTCGCGCCGCTGATACGGAAAAAAAATCAATGGTCCCAGGTGCGGGGCCTCGCGTATCGTGACGGCGGCGACATTGTCCATACCGACCGAAGAGATTTCATTATGGACGTGGACCGCATTCCGCTCCCCGCCCGCCGTCTGCTGCCCATTTCCCGCTACCGGGCGCTGGGGTACCCCGTCAGCATGATCACCGGCCGCGGCTGTCCGCATGGCTGCATCTTCTGTCTGGGAAGAAAAATGGTCGGCGCGAAAGTCCGCCGCCGCAATCCCGCTCTGGTGCTCGATGAGATCGGGCAGGTTCTGAATTTGGGCTTTGACCGAATGAACATCGCCGACGACCTGTTCGCTTCGGACACCGACCGTGTTCGGAAGATCTGCCGGGGCATTCGGGAGCGCGGCCTGAAATTTACCTGGAGCACTTTCGCGCGCGTGGACACCGTCACGCAGGAAATGTTTGACGAGATGGCGTCCGTGGGATGCGACAGTGTCAGTTTCGGCGTCGAATCGGGCTGTCCGGAAATGCTCAAAAGGGTACGCAAGGGCATTACGCTTGCGCAGGCGGCCGAGGCCGTCCGGATGTGCAAGAAGGCGGGGATGCTGGCGCATGCCTCCTTTATGGTCGGGCTACCGGGTGAAACAAAGGATACGCTTCGGCGGACGGATGATTTTGCCAGGAGTCTGGACATCATGTACGGCTACCATTACCTGGCGCCTTTTCCGGGCACGACCCTATGCGAGAAAGTGGAGCGCTACGATCTGCAAATCCTGACCCGGGACTGGTCCAAATATGACGCCAACGACGCGATCGTGAAAACATCGGAGCTTGTGCCCCAGGACATTCGGGATTTTGTCGCCCGGTATGAAGCCGAGGTGAACGGCGACTGGCAGAAGGTGGTGGACAACTACAATACGGGGAAAAACACATCCTATGACGATTTGCGTGTTGAAGGGCAGAGCCGGACGAAAATCACGTATGCCATTCTCAAGGAAGACCTGGTTGAGAAACTGGGCGTGATCGATGCGGCCTTACTGAACGGCGGCAGTGATTCAGCCGGAAAAATATTGGTAGAAAGAATGAAAAAGACCATTGCCGGCGATCCGCACCTGATTGAAAACATCCTTCATGATTTTATTTCCCGAGGCTACCTGACGACCGATTTCAGCGACAGGGGTTGCACCTGGCGCTGGACATGAAAAGTCTTCAGTCTTCAGTCTTCAGTCTTCAGCCTTCAGTCTTTTTTTTCAACACCCCCAGCGATTTGAAAAGCGGCGCCACATCAAAGAGGCCGGAAGCGACCGCCTTCTGATAAACAAGGTAGGGCGCCTGGCCGCCATCGGCGGGATTGGGGAAAATATCGTGAAAAACCAGATAACCGCCGGGCAGAACGTGGTCCGCCCAAATTTGATAGTCCTTGAGAACGGATTCATAAGCGTGGCTGCCGTCCACAAAGATAAGCCCGAGCGGCGTTTTCCAGGCGCGTCCGATGACATCCGACCGTCCAATCACGGGGATGACGGTATCCTGAAGATCGAAATCGTCAATCGTTTTGCGAAACAGCCGAAACGTATCGATTTTTCCCGTTTCTTTATCCAGTAAATCGGGATCGAAGTATTCCTGGCCCGGCTGCTGCTCCTCCGAGCCGGTATGATGGTCCACGGAAAACAAAACAGCCTGGTTTTCTTTGCAGGCGGCGCCCAAATAGATCGCGGATTTGCCGCAATAGCTGCCGATTTCCAGGCAGGGACCGGACCGGGAAGCTTCCAGTGCCAGTGTGTAGAGGCGCCGGGCTTCCGCTTCGTCTAAAAAACCCTTAACATTCAATACTTTTTGGGAATCTATCTTCAATATCAACCATCCTTTGGAATAATGAATATTTCATAAACCGCCCCCGGATAAATTGCAATACAAAGATGAAAAGTAATTATTGATCATTCCTGCATATTTTTCTTGATATAAGCCTATATGTAGTGGTAGTATCTGAACCGAACCTCAATATATAGCGTATCAAGGGGCAATTATTTCTTTTAATCCCGCTTTGGCGGGACGAGCGTTAATTCTCCTTAAGCTTGTTGCGATATCATGACGTTCTTCATTTCATGCCTCGACAGCTTGCTGCGAGGTGGTTGATTCATGCCGGGAGGGGGCACATGAACACAAAGATTAAAAAGAGAGATGGCCGTTTGGTCAAGTTCAACGCGGATAAAATAACCGGCGCCATCGTCAAAGCCTGCACCGCTACGGGTGAATTCGATATGAAAGAGGCCCGAAAACTGACTATTAAAGTCCTCAATCTGGCGGAGCAGCTTTTCAACGGCAAAATTCTGTCGGTTGAAGAAATACAGGACATCGTCGAGGAAGTCCTTCTGCAATCCCCTTATCGGAAAACCGCCAAAGCGTATATTATTTATCGCGAGCAGCACTCCCGCCTCAGGGATATCACCAACAAAATGGAAGTGGACCTGGTGGATCAGTATTTAAAAAAGGCTGATTGGAAGATCAACGAAAACAGCAATATGGATTATTCCCTCCAAGGGCTGAACAATTACATATCATCCGAAGTAAGCAAGGTTTACTGGCTCAACGAAATCTATACGCCGGAAATCCGCAAGGCGCATACCGACGGTGATTTTCATATTCACGATTTAAGCCTGCTGTCGGTTTATTGCGTCGGCTGGGATTTGTATGATGTGCTCCTGCAGGGGTTCCGCGGGGTTTCCGGCAAGGTGGAAAGCAAACCAGCAAAGCATCTGAGAAGCGCTCTGGGTCAGGTGGTCAATTTTTTTTACACCCTCCAGGGCGAAGCGGCCGGCGCCCAGGCTTTTTCCAACTTCGACACGCTGCTGGCGCCGTTTATCCGCTATGATGGTTTGAGCATCAAGGAAATCAAGCAGGCGCTTCAGGAATTCATCTTTAACATCAACGTACCCACGCGCGTCGGCTTTCAGACGCCGTTTACCAACGTCACCCTGGATTTGACGGTTCCCAAATATTACAGGGATCAGCCCGTGATTATCGGCGGCAAACCGCAGAAAGAAACCTATCAGGACTTTCAGGAAGAACTTGATTTGTTCAACAAAGCGTTTTTGCAGGTGATGGCGGAAGGCGACGCCAAGGGCCGGGTGTTTACGTTTCCCATTCCCACCTACAGCGTGACCAAAGATTTTGACTGGGACAATCCCAATATGGCCGACCTGTGGGAAATGACGGCGAAGTACGGCGTGCCGTATTTTTCCAACTTCATCAATTCCGACATGAATCCGGAAGATGCGCGCAGCATGTGCTGCCGCCTGCGCATCGACAACCGTGAACTGCAGGTAAGGGGCGGCGGCCTTTTCGGCTCCAACCCCCTGACCGGCTCCATCGGCGTCATTACCATCAATATGCCCCGCATCGGCTATCTGGCCAAATCCAAAAAAGATTTCATGGAACGACTGGCCCGGCTGATGGATACTGCCAAGGAAAGCCTGGAAACGAAGCGAAAGGTGCTGGAGAAATTCACGGACAGCAATCTTTATCCCTACACAAAATATTATCTGCGCGATGTGAAGGAGCGGTTCAACGAATACTGGAAAAATCATTTTTCCACAATCGGCCTGGTCGGCATGAATGAGGCCTGTCTGAATCTGCTGGGAACGAATATCGCCTCGAAAGAAGGCCAGGCGTTTACCAAATCCGTCCTGGATTTCATGAGAACCCGTCTGATTGCCTATCAGAAAGAAACGGGCAACAACTACAATCTGGAATCCACGCCGGCGGAGGGGACATCCTATCGTCTGGCGCGGATCGACAAGGTCAAATATCCGGATATTATTTCCGCCAGTGATGGAAAATCAAAAACGGCGGAGCCTTATTACACCAATTCCACGCAGCTGCCGGTGAATTACACGGATGATGTTTTTGAAGCGCTGGATCTGCAGGATGAAATCCAGACGCGCTACACCGGCGGCACCGTTTTTCACACATATGCGGGTGAACGCGTGGATGATCCGATGGCCGTCAAATCCCTGGTGCGTAAAATCTGCTCCAGCTACCGTTTGCCCTATATGACCTTTACGCCGACCTTCAGTGTTTGTCCCGCGCACGGATACATCAAAGGAGAAGTGGAGCATTGCCCGACCTGCGCGGAGGCCTGCGAAGTCTATTCCCGCGTTGTGGGCTATCTGCGGCCGGTCAAGCAGTGGAACAAGGGAAAACAGGAAGAATTTGATTCGCGACAGGTTTTCCGTCTTCAGTAGCACAGTCTTGCGTTTTGAGCCGCCCCGTATCGGTCCGGCGCGGCTCAAAGGTTCAACCTGCCGGCATGGTAAAAAGGGACTCATGAAAATCGGCGGTCTGCAGAAGGTTTCTCTGATTGATTATCCGGGTAAAATCAGCGCCATTATCTTCACACAGGGCTGTAATTTCCTCTGTCCCTATTGCCACAACCCGGAGCTGGTGGACCCAAAATACTATCAGCCCTGCCTGTCTGAAAAGGACATTCTCCGTTTTCTGGGTACGCGCCGGGGCAAGCTGGATGCGGTGACTATCACCGGCGGCGAACCCACGCTCCAGAAAAATTTAATTCCTTTTATTCAAAAGATCCGAAAAATGGATTTCGCCGTCAAGCTGGATTCCAACGCGTCGCGTCCGGATGTCCTGGAGAGCCTCATCAAAGAAAAACTCCTTGATTTTATTGCGCTGGACGTAAAAGCGCCGCTCGAAAAATACCCGGGCCTGGTTGGGGCGCCGGTGTCCGCCGATGCCATTCGGGACAGTATCCGCCTTGTCTTAAAAGCAAACATGCCGCATGAATTCCGCACAACGGTTGTCACTTCACTGTTGACACCCCTGGATATTTTAGAGATAGTAAATGAAATTGCCGGCGCAAAGCGTTACGCTCTGCAAAGATTTAAGCCGGTCCGGACCCTGGATCAAAAATTTCTCCGGGAAAGAACCTATCCGGAGGACGAGTTGTTAAAATTAAAAGAGCAGGCGGAAAGAACAATTTCATGGGTTGTCATCCGTTAAACGCAGGAGGCAGGCGAAAAATTTATGCGGGTGAAAAGTGTCGGCAAAAATTCCATTGACGCGGATCATTTGCGGCGGATGACGCAAATCGGCGTAGCGCTTTCCGCTGAAAAGGACATCGACCGTCTGCTGGAAAGAATTCTAATGGAAGCCCGCACCATCACCCATGCCGACGGCGGCACGCTCTATCTTATGTCGGACAGCGAAAAAGAGCTGCAATTCGCTTTTATTCAGAATGAATCCATGGGGATGAATATGGGGGGTACAGGCGGGAAAATAACCTGGCAGCCCATTCCCATGACCGGCGCCGACGGCCTGCCCAATCATTCCAATGTGTCCGCCCATGTGGCGATCACCCAAAATGCCGTCAATATAGAAGATGTTTATCATGCACCCGGTTTCAATTTTGACGGACCCCGGGCCTTCGATCAGAAAACAGGCTATCGCACCCAATCGATGCTGGTTGTCCCGATGCGCAATCACGATAATGATATTATCGGCGTGGTTCAACTGATCAATGCCAAAGACCCCAAAACGGGCCGGGTCATCCCTTTCTCGGGGAAAGCCCAGGAGCTGGCCTGGTCTCTGGCGTCTCAGGCCGCGGTGGCTCTAACCAATAATCTGCTCATTCTTGAACTGCAGAATTTGCTGGATGCTTTCATTCAAACCATCGCCATTGCCATTGACGAAAAATCTCCCTATACCGGCGGGCATGTTCGACGCGTAGCCGATCTGACCATGACCATTGCTGAAAAAATTAATCAGACTTCAGAGGGACATTTTGCCGGCATAAGCTTTTCCGATGATCAAATGCGGGAATTGCGCATGGCCGCGTGGCTGCACGATGTCGGAAAGATTACCACACCCGAGTCTGTCGTGGACAAATCAACCAAACTGGAGAAGGTGCATGACCGGATTGAAGAGGTCAAAACACGATTTGAGCTGCTCAAGCGGGAATATCAACTGATAATTTGCCAGGCCCAAAATAAACCAGACGCTCTTTCGCCAACGGATGCCGAAAGGGAACTAAAAACGCTTGATGAAGAATTCGAATTTCTGAGGCAGTTGAATTACGGCAGTGAGTTTACGCAGGATAAAATGATTGAGCGGATCCGGCAGATCGCTAAAAGGCAATGGCACAGCGGAACACAAACGATGCCCTTGCTGACCGAAAATGAAATCTATAATTTGAGCATCCGCCGCGGAACCCTGAATGACGAAGAAAGAGATATTATTAATAATCATGCGGCTGTTACCTATAAAATGCTGACCTCGTTGCCGTTTCCCAGAAAGTTAAAAAAGATTGCCGAGTATGCCGCCGCGCATCATGAAAAACTTGACGGCAGCGGCTACCCGCTGGGTCTGAAGGGCGACCAGCTTTCCCTGCAGTCGCGGATCATCGCCCTGGCGGATATTTTTGAGGCGCTGACCGCCAAGGACCGGCCTTATAAAAAAGAGAAAACGCTGGGCGAAGCATTGAAAATCATGGAGATGATGGTCCAGGACCATCATCTTGATAAAAATCTGTATGATCTGTTTATTCAGGTAAAGATTTATCGGGACTATGCCTTAAAAGAACTTACATCGCAGCAGATGGATGTGTGAAAAAAAAGGTAGGCTGAAGGCTTTTTGGCAGGAAATTTTTACTTGATTTTATCGGCTGATGTGATATGAATTCGGGCAAGCGGTGATTTAATGGTAAATTGCTCCGCTCTATAAATGTGCTAAAGCACTGAAAATCAATGAATAAATTGAACCCGTGCTTTGGCGCGGGTTTTTTTATTCAGCATTTAAACCCGCATAAAAAAATTCTGTAAGGAGAAAATGTTTTATGCAGATTTCATCGGAAAGTGTCAAAGTGGGTCATCCGGATCTGGTGGCGGATATTATTGCGGCTAATCTGATTGCAGCGATTCTGGATGAAGAAAAGAAACAAAAGCTTACGCTGGCAAATATGCCGCATTGCGGCATTGAAGTATTTTTGGGCAAGGGAATATGCATGGTCGGCGGCGAGGTCAGGACAAGAGTGTATGTCGATGTTGATAAGATTGCGAGGGACTCCGTGATTGAATTGGGTTACAACCATGCAGCCGTGGGTTTGAACGGGCATTTAATGGGGGTGCTCAACGCCATCATTCCGCAGTCGCCGGATATTAATCAGGGGACAAGCTGCCTGCTCAACAAAGACAGGGAAATCGGCGCGGGCGATCAGGGGATCATGTATGGTTTTGCCTGCGATGAAACGCCGGAATTGCTTCCGCTGCCGTATGTTCTGGTCAACAAATTGATGCGCGCCTTTGAGTATTGTCAGGACCCGATTTTTGCGCCGGATGGAAAAGGGCAAGTGTCCGTTGATTATGACACAAAAACCGGCAAACCCCTGCGCGTCGCAAAAGTGCTGATGTCTAATTCGATCGATTACCGTTTTGTCAAGGGCAACCGGTTGAAGGTGCGCGACCGGGCCAAAAAAATTGCTTTTGATTGCCTGAAGGATTGCGTGGATAAGAAGACGGAATTTCTGTTCAATCCGACGGGGGAATGGAACGCCATCAATTCCTGCAGTGCGGCGGATTCCGGGGTGACCGGGCGCAAGCTGGTGGTGCAGTTCTACGGCGGGTATCCGGGCGCACAGCTGGGCGGCGGCGCGGTGGTCAACAAAACGCCTGAAAAAGTTGACTGTTCCGCGGCTTTCGGCGCCCGCTACGTGGCCAAAAATATCGTGGCGGCGGGGCTGGCCACCAAATGCTCCGTGCAGCTGGCCTACGCCATCGGCATTGCCGATCCGTTCTCCATTTACGTCAATACCTTCGGCACCGGAAAAATATCGGATGAAAAACTCGGCGGAATCATCGAAGAAAATTTCGACCTGACGCCGGAGGGCATGATTGAAAAATTCAATCTGCTGGACGGCAATATTTACCGCAAAATTCCCCGGACATTCTTCATGGATGACTACCGCTGGGAAAAAACGGATATGGCGAAAACGCTGCAAAAAGCCGTGAAGTAAAAACAAAAACAGGAGACCATTGTGATTCCACGATACTCAAGAGAAAAAATGGCGGCAATCTGGAGCCAGGAAAACAAGTATCAGAAATGGCTGGATGTGGAAGTGGCGGCGTGCGAGGCGATGGTGAAGCTGGAAAGGATTCCGGCAGGCGCGGTCGAGACCATTAAAGCGAAGGCGGCCATCAACGTTGCCCGGATTGATGAAATTGAAAAAATCACCAAACACGACGTCATCGCGTTTGTCAGCTCTCTGACGGAAATCATAGGGGAAGACGGCCGTTTTATTCACATGGGACTGACCTCCTCGGATGTGCTGGATACGGCGCTGGCCGTGCAGCTTAAGGAAGCTTCGGACCTTCTGCTTTCGGATCTGGATCAACTGCTGGCTGTTCTGAAAAGAAGAGCCTTCGAGCATAAAAGGACCCTGATGATCGGGCGTTCGCACGGCATCCATGCCGAGCCGATAACCTTCGGTCTCAAGATGGCTCTCTGGTATCAGGAGATGCAGCGCAACCGCGCGCGTCTGGAACGGGCCAGGGAAACCGTCTGCACCGGTAAAATCTCGGGGGCGGTGGGCACTTTTTCCTTTATTGACCCCTTTGTCGAGGAATATGTCTGTGAAAAGCTGGGGCTGAAGCCGGCGCCGGTATCCTCGCAGATTGTTCAACGCGACCGTCATGCGGAATTTTTTTCCACACTGGCGATTATCGCGTCCTCCCTGGATAAGTTTGCGCAGGAAATCCGTTTGCTGCAAAGAACCGAAGTGCGTGAGGCGGAAGAATATTTTTCACCGGGACAGAAAGGTTCGTCGGCCATGCCGCACAAACGCAATCCCGTTCTTTCGGAGAACATCTCCGGCCTGTCCCGCCTGGTGCGGTCTTACGCGGTTGCCGCGTTGGAAGACGTTGCCTTGTGGCACGAACGCGACATCAGCCACTCCTCGGTGGAGCGGGTGATCGGACCGGACGCCACCATCGTCCTCGATTTTATGCTGGGGCGGTTTACGGGGCTGATGGACAAGCTGGTGGTTTATCCGGAGCGCATGACGGCCAATCTCAACATGACGCACGGCGTTATTTTTTCACAAATGGTGTTGCTGGCGCTCATCGAGAAAGGGACCACGCGCGAAGACGCTTATGCCATCGTTCAGAAAAACGCCATGACCTCCTGGCGGGACGGAATCGAATTCCGGCAACTCATCGCGCAGGACGCAAGTGTCCGAAAACATCTGAACGAAAAAGACCTGGATGCTATTTTCAACGTGAATAATTTCCTGAAGCATCTGGATTACATCTTTGATCGGGTTTTTGTTCCCTAACACGTATTTGACAAGGCGGGGAACGGTCGCAACCGTTCTCTGCTTTGTTGATGAAAACAACGATCAGGCGATGCCGTTTATGCTTTGACCAGCACGGTGTCTTTCCGGAAGGCATCTTGCGTTTCCGGATAATCAAGGGTGAAATGCAGTCCCCGGCTTTCTTTTCTGGCGCGGGCGCTCTGCACAATCAACTTGGCCACGGTGGTAATGTTGCGCAGCTCGATTAAGTCTTTGGTGACCTTGTAGTTCCAGTAATACTCGTGAATTTCTCTTTGAATCATGTCGATGCGCCGTCCGGCCCGTTCCAGCCGTTTGTCCGAGCGGACAATGCCCACATAATTCCACATGCAACGGCGGATTTCGTCCCAGTTGTTGGTCACCACGATGCTTTCATCGCTTTCGGACGAATCCCCCGGATCCCAGGGCCGGATGGATACGGAACTCATCTCGGTTTGCCGGAAGGATTTGGCGATTTTCATATAAACCCGGTGAGCGTAAACCAGGGCCTCCAGAAGCGAATTACTGGCCAGACGGTTGGCGCCGTGCAGGCCGGTGCAGGAGACTTCGCCGCAGGCAAAAAGATTGTCGATGGACGTTTTGCCGAAATAGTCCACGGCCACGCCGCCGCAGATGTAATGGGCCGCCGGTGCGATGGGTATCGGCTGCGAGGCCATGTCGATCCCGTATTCCAGGCATTTATGATAGATATTGGGAAAACGGTCGATCAGAAATTCGCGGTTATGATGCGTGATGTCCAGCAAAACATATTCATCGCCGGATTGCTTGATTTCCGTGTCGATGGCTTTAGCCACAACGTCCCGCGGCGCCAGGCTTTTCATGGGATGATACTTCTCCATGAAGGTCTCGCCGCTTCTTAGCTTGAGAATGCCGCCTTCGCCGCGAACGGCTTCACTGATCAGGAACGCTTTAGCTTCCGGATGAAAAAGGCAGGTGGGATGAAACTGAATGAATTCCATATTGGCCACTTTGGCGCCGGCCCGGTAGGCCATGGCAATGCCGTCGCCCGTGGCAATATCCGGATTGGTGGTAATCAGATAAACCTTGCCCGCGCCGCCGGTGGACAGGATGGTATATTTGGCGCGGTATGTATGGATTTCGCCGTTGTGAATATCCAGAACATAGGCGCCCAGGCAATTGATGGTGCGGCCCTGGGCGTCTTTCCGGATGATGAGATCGATGCCGATATGATTCTCGTAAATGCGGACATTCGAAAGGGCGGCAACTTTCTCGTGGAGCGCCCGTTCAATCTCGCGGCCGGTCAGATCCTTGGCGTGCAGAACGCGCCGGCGGTGGTGGCCTCCCTCCTGCCCCAAATCATAAAGATGAGGCGGCGCCTCCGATTTGGTGAAATTGACGCCCCAATCGATCAATTCCTTGATCCGGGGCGGCGCTTCCCGGACGACAAATTCGACGACGTCCCTGTTGCAGAGTCCCGCGCCGCAATCCAGCGTATCGTTGATGTGTTCCTCAAAACTGTCTGTTTTGTCCGTCACCGCGGCGATTCCGCCCTGGGCGTAATTGGTGTTCGATTCCGATTTTTCCTTTTTCGTGACAATCGCCACCGATCCGAGCCCGGCCACCTTGATGGCCAGACTTAAGCCAGCGATTCCGCTGCCGATGATTAAAAAATCCGTTTTTATTTCCATGGAATGTCATCCGATCGTTTGTGCCGATAAAAGTTTGTTTACAAATACCGGGGGCTTTTATATAAGCCTTCGTAGCAGTTTGTAAAGTAAATTATGAGGAAGGTAAAAGTTTGTTCGTTTTAGGAATTGAATCATCATGCGATGAGACGGCGGCCGCGGTGGTAAAAGACGGAAAGTTGCTGTCCAATGTTATTGCCTCGCAAATTCATGATCACAGCGCCTACGGCGGCGTTGTGCCGGAGATCGCGTCACGCAAGCATCTGGAAGCGATCAGTCCCGTGATTGCGCAGGCGCTGGCGGATGCGAAGCTGACATTCAGGGATATAGAAGGCATTGCCGTGACACGCGGACCGGGTTTAATCGGCTCCCTGCTGGTCGGGTTGTCCGCAGCCAAAGCGCTGGCTTACGGCCTCGATATTCCCTTTGTGGGCGTGAATCACCTGGAAGGACACATCATGGCTTCCTTTCTGGCCGAGCAAAAGCCGCAGTTTCCGTTTGCCGCCCTGGTCGTTTCCGGCGGTCACACCAACATCTATCTGGTGAAAAATTATCATGAGTTTGAATTGCTCGGCCAGACTCGGGATGATGCGGCCGGGGAGGCGTTTGACAAGGCGGCCAAATTGTTGAACCTGGGCTATCCGGGCGGTGTCGTGATCGACAAAATGGCGAAATCAGGCAATCCCCGTACCATAAACTTTCCCCGCGCCATGAAGGATTCACCTGATTTCAGCTTCAGCGGGCTGAAAACGTCGCTTCTGGTCATGCTGAAGAAGCAGGGACGAAACTTCAGCGCCGGGGAACTGCCGGATGTTGTCGCCGGTTATCAGGAAGCCATTATGGATGTGCTGGTTGACAAAACAATCCGGGCCGCCCGAGAAAACCGCATCACACAAATTGTTGTCTGCGGCGGTGTGGCGGCCAACAGCCGGCTGCGACAGCGATTCGCCGAGGCAACCCTTGAGCAGAAAATGGCTCTATTCATTCCGCCGATGATTTTATGCACGGACAACGCGGCCATGATCGCGGCGCTGGGAGAAATCATGCTGAAAAACGGCCGCCGCGATTCTCTGAACTTGAATGCCGTTTCGCGCTGGCCGCTGGTTGCGCATTCTAAAATTCTCTCACCCCCGCGTCCCCTCGTGCCACCTTTGGGTGGTCAGGGCATCATGGGTGATGGTTAGCGTGAGCGTGACATGAACACACCGATGGAAATTCTTCATCGCTACAGGATTCGGCCCAATAAAAGACTGGGGCAGTCGTTTCTGGTTGACGTCAATACGATTCATAAAATTGCCGCGGCCGCACAGGTGACTTCGGAAGATATTGTCCTGGAAATCGGTGCGGGAATCGGCGTGATGACGAAGCAGATTGCGCAAATTGCCAAACGGGTGATTGCGGTGGAAATTGATCCTTTGCTTGTTGAAATCCTACGGGATCAATTGGCGGGATTTGCCAATGTGGAGATCCATTCCGGCGATATATTGAAATTGGATTTCAATTCAATATCAATAGATTACAATGCTAAGATTAAAGTAATTGGTAATATTCCGTACAACATCTCCAGTCCGGTCATTTTTCATTTGTTGTCCCATCGTTCTGTGATCGGCAGTTTTATGTTGATGCTGCAAAAGGAAGTTGCGGAGCGTCTGGTTTCGCCGCCGAATTGCAAGAGTTACGGCGTGCCTTCGGTTTTACTCCAGATGCATGCCGCCGTGGAGAAATACTTTGATGTGTCGCCCGGCTGTTTTTATCCTGTTCCGAAAGTGTCATCTGCCGTCATCGGCGGTGTATTTCGGGAAATGCCGCTTCTGGCGTTGTCGGATGAGGAGCACTTCACCCGCCTGGTGAAAGCCTCATTTGCCCAGCGCCGCAAAATGTTGATGAACAATTTAAAACATGCCGGTTTTTTGGAAGGGCTGACGGATGACGATCTTCAATCAACCCTTGATAAGGCGGGGATTGACGGCAAAAGAAGGGGTGAAACCCTGTCTGTGGCCGAATTCGGCCACTTAAGCAATATGCTGAAAAACCGGTTGGCAAGGCCCGCTGAAATACGAATGCCCGGAAGACGTTGATGGAATCATTATGAATAACAAGTACTTATATATCGAGACCTTCGGCTGTCAGATGAATGTCCATGATTCTGAGCAGATGGCTGTTCTGCTTGCGGATATCGGGTACCGATTGACGGATGATCCCGCGAAAGCGGAACTGATTCTGATCAATACCTGTTCGATCCGTGAAAAAGCCGAGCAGAAAGCCTTCAGTGAATTGGGCCGTTTGATGAAATTGAAAGAAGGAAACCCGGACTTGATCATCGGGTTTGCGGGTTGTCTTGCTCAGCATTGGGGCGCCAAAGTTTACAAAAGGGTGAAAAATGTCGATCTGGTTTTCGGCACGCACAATATTCACAGGCTTCCGGAGATGGTTGCAGCCGTTCAGGAAGAAAGAAAAAAGATCACACAAATCGATTTTTATTCGGAAATTCATTCTCTCAATATCTTTGCGCCGCCTCCGAAAGGATCACTCAGTTCTTTTGTGTCCATCATGCAGGGCTGTGACAACTATTGCGCTTATTGCGTTGTGCCCTATTTGAGAGGACGGGAAATGAGCCGGGAGCCGGAAAATATCATCGATGAAATCCGGAAATTGACCCAATGCGGCGTGAAAGAAGTGACGCTTCTGGGGCAGAATGTCAATTCCTACGGGAAAAATCTGGAGCACGGATGCGATTTTGTGTCCCTGATCACAAAGGTCAATAATGTCGAAGGCATTGAAAGGATCCGCTTCACCACGTCTCATCCGAAGGATTTATCCGACGGGTTGATTAACGCCTTTGCCGAATTGCCCAAGCTTTGCGAGCACATTCATTTGCCGGTGCAGTCCGGTTCCAACCGCATTCTGAAACGGATGAACCGGGGATACACCGCCGAAGAATATGTGGAAAAAGTTGAGCGCCTGCGCGCGGTTTGTCCCGGGATCAGCATCACCTCGGACATCATTGTCGGTTTTCCGGGAGAAACATCAAAAGATTATCAAGAAACCATTGACATGATGGAAAAAATCAGGTTTGATTCATTATTTTCGTTCAAGTATTCTGAACGTAAGGGAACGGCTGCCCAGGCGTTGCAGGGGAAAGTGCCGGAAGCTGAAAAACGGCAGAGGCTGAAAGATTTACAGGTATTGCAGGACCGGCACACGCAGGAGAAAAATACGGCGCTGGAAGGATGTGTTCAGGAAGTCCTGGTGGAAGGTCCGAGCAGGAACTCGGCACAGGATGTGACGGGACGGACGCGGTCCTGGAAAATAGTGAATTTTAAAGGCTCTCCGGCGTTAATTGGCAAGAAGGTGTTGGTGAAAATTTCGCGCGGGTATTTACACTCCCTGCGGGGGGAAATGGAATAAGGAGGTTGGGGATGCTGCTGGAAATGAAGGTATCCGGATTGACTATTGATCCGATCACCAATACCCCTATCGTCATCTTGAAAGACATGCAGGAAAACAAAGCCATTCCGATCTGGATCGGTTTATTTGAGGCCAGCGCCATTGCCACGGAACTCGAGCATGTTGTTTTTTCCCGGCCGATGACCCATGATCTGTTATATGAATGCATCAAGGTTCTGGACGTCACGGTCAACCGGATCGAAATTGTCGATATCCGCAACAATACTTTTTTCGCCACGGTGTATTTAACCCGGGAAGGGCAAACTTACACGGTTGACGCGCGTCCCAGCGACGCCATCGCGCTGGCGCTGAGGGCGCAGGCATCGATTTTTGTGGAGGAGAGTGTGCTGGAAAAATCCCGCAACATTGATTTCGGGATCAAGCTTACCGACATTGATAAATTTAAGGAAGACAAAATAAAAGAATTTCTGGAAAATTTATCCGCCGAAGATTTCGGGAAATACAAAATGTGAAAAAATGAAGGACCTGCTCGCTTCTTTTCGAACATTTCTGGAGGTGCAGCGTAATGTATCGAAACATACCTGCAGGGCTTATCTGGCGGATATAGCGGAGTATAACGAATTCCTGCAAAGCCGGGAAAATATCTCGGCGCAAAAAACGATCCCGGACGCACAGATGGAAACCATCCGTGCCTACATGGCTTTTCTGTATGGCCGGAAGCTTAAGAAAGTGTCCATCAACCGCAAAGTGTCTTCCCTGCGGGCGTTCTATAAATATTTGCTGCGTGAGGGCGTGATGAAGCATAATCCGGCTGAGGGCGTCCAGACACCGAAGACGGAAAAATACATGCCGACTTTTTTGTCGGTGGATGAAGCCTTTGACCTTTTAAACGCATTCAGGGATAACAGCTCCGCATCCGGTTTGCGCAACCTGGCGATGCTGGAGTTATTCTATTCTTCGGGGCTGCGTCTGTCCGAGCTGGCGGGGTTGGATACGGAAGATGTCCATTTTGATGCGGCGCTGGTCAAAGTGCGCGGCAAGGGAAAGAAGGAAAGAATTGTTCCGGTGGGCGCTGTGGCGCTTGCCGCCGTCCGAAAGTATTTATCCGCGACGGAGGATTTGAGAAAGGAGCATTCCGCGGATTTATTCAAGGGAGCGCTTTTTTTAAATGAGCGCGGCACAAGGATCACGACCCGGAGCATTGCCCGTATGGTCGATGCGGCCACGGTGAAAAGCGGCATCGGGCGCAAGATCAGTCCGCATGCGCTTCGGCACAGTTTCGCCACGCACTTGCTGGCCGCCGGGGCGGACTTGAGGTCGATCCAGGAAATGCTGGGGCATGAGAGTCTTTCCACAACGCAGAAATACACGGCGGTCAATATCAACCGCCTGATGGAAGTTTACGATAAAGCCCACCCCAGGGCAAAGAGATGAGCGTGGCGAGTAACGAGCGACGAGCTACAAAGGACAGGAGACCACATGAAAATCAGAGGCACCACCATACTGGCTGTTAAGAAAGGCAATAAAATCACGGTGGCCGGCGACGGTCAGGTCACGCTGGATACGACGATTCTGAAACACGGGGCGCGCAAAGTGCGCAGACTTTACAATAACGAAGTGATTGTCGGCTTCGCGGGAGCGACCGCCGACGCTTTTACACTGTTTGACCGCTTCGATCAGAAGCTGGAGCAATACAACGGCAACCTGCTTCGCGCAGCGGTAGAGCTGACCAAGGATTGGCGAACCGACCGAGTGCTCAGGCACCTGGAAGCCCTGATGATTGCCGTCGGCCGCGATTATTCTCTGATCATTTCCGGAAACGGCGATGTGATTGAATCGGATGACGATGTGATGGCCATCGGATCAGGCGGCGCTTTTGCCCAGGCCGCGGCGCGGGCGCTGGTGCGCCACAACAATCTGTCCGCCACGGAAATCGCCAGGGAATCGATGAAAATTGCCTCGGAAATTTGTATTTATACCAACGATCATATAACACTGGAAGAAATCGACCTGAGTGAAGAGAAACCCAAAGACATCAAAAAGAGCAAAACATAAGGAGCCTATTGAAAACAATGAATGATTCAGGGTTAACACCCCGTGAGATAGTCGAAAAGTTGGACAGGCATATCATCGGCCAGGCCGACGCCAAACGGGCCGTGGCCATCGCGCTTAGAAACCGGTGGCGCAGGCAGAATGTCCCGGAAGAACTGGCGGATGAAATATCGCCGAAAAATATCATCATGATCGGCCCCACCGGGGTCGGCAAAACAGAAATTGCCCGAAGGCTGGCCAAACTGGACAATTCTCCGTTTCTGAAAGTGGAAGCGTCGAAATTTACGGAGGTTGGTTATGTAGGACGCGACGTGGAATCCATGGTGCGTGATCTGGTCGAGTTGTCCATTAACATGCTGAAGGCTGAAGAGCAGGAAAGTGTTCAGGCCAGGGCGGCTGAAATCGCTGAAGAGCGACTGCTTGATTTACTGCTGCCGCCGCGTCCCGTGGAAAAAAATGTGGGCGACATGCTGACGGATTCCGATCAGGAACAAACCACTCTGCCCCTGACCGACGAACAGATCAGGAAGCAGGACGCCACCCGGGAGAAATTACGCAAATTGCTTCACGACGGGAAACTGGACGAACGAATGGTGGAGCTGGAAGTTGCCGAGGCCAGAAGCGGCCCCATGATTGAAATTTTTTCCGCCGCCGGCATGGAAGATATGGGGCTCAACCTCAAAGATATGCTGGGCAGCATGATGCCGCAAAAGAAGAAAAGAAGAAACGTGAAAGTGCCGGAAGCGCTGGAGGTCATGGCCGCCGAAGAGGCGCAGAAGCTGATTGACATGGACAAGGTGACCCGGACGGCGCTCGATCGCGTGGAGCAGTCGGGCATCATTTTTCTGGATGAAATCGACAAGATTGTCGGCGGCGATTCGCAGCACGG
>WOYI010988552.1_pt1 | contig 26718 bp, 27 predicted proteins | sample 6423411 | NCBI WGS metagenome assembly WOYI01 (sample SAMN13441803, study PRJNA592873) | oil field metagenome | biome: oil field; feature: oil-well bore; material: oil-contaminated soil; isolation source: oil-contaminated soil from oil-well borehole | place: Germany: Wietze | collected 2016-10-18 ... | reverse complement strand
ATTGATCTTGGAAAGCAGATAGTCGATCAGCGGCGCGATGTCCTGGCGTCGGCTGCGCAAAGGCGGCAGATTGATGGCAACAATGTTCAAACGGTAATACAAATCATCCCGGAACTTGCCCTCTTTCACCATCCCTCTTAAATCTTTATTGGTTGCAGCCATGATGCGGGCATGCACTTTCACCGTGTCCTTGCCCCCGACGCGTTCGAACTCCATTTCCTGCAAAACACGCAGGAGTTTGGCCTGTAAATTGACGGACATTTCACTGATTTCATCCAGAAAGACCGTTCCGAAGCGCGCCAGTTCGAATTTCCCCAGCTTGCGGGCCACAGCGCCGGTAAAGGACCCCTTTTCATGACCGAACAATTCCGATTCCAAAAGCGTCTCCACAATGGCCGAACAGTTCACGGCAATAAAAGGTTCGTCCGGAGACGTATTATTATGAATCACCTTGGCAATCAGCTCTTTGCCGGTGCCGCTCTCCCCCTGAATCAGAACCGTCGCGCGGCTTTGGGAAACCGTGCCGATCGTCTTGAAGATTTCCCGCATTTCATTGCCGGTGCCGATGATGTCCCCTACCCGGAAATTGCGTGACGGCTCCATCAGCAGGCCGTCAATTTTTTTCTCCATCTCCAGAGATTTCAGGGCCTTCTTAATCGCCAGATCCAGTTCATCGACGTTGACCGGCTTGTGAATATAATCGAAAGCGCCGCCCTTCATGGCATTGATGGTGGTTTCCATGTCATGGAAGGCGGTAATCATGATCACTTTAACATTTTCATTTTCTTCCTTGAGATCTTCCAGCACGGCAAACCCGTCCACATCCGGCAGCCGGATATCCAGAATGACCACATCCGCCGCTTCCTGAACGTATTTGTTCAAACCGTCGGTGCCGGTCAAAGCTGTTCTCACGGTGTATCCTTCTTCCGTCAGATACAAATCCAGCGTTTCTACAATCGACTCGTCATCATCAATAACCAGAATGCTCGCCATAATTTCAACCTTACCATTCAACGGACATCTTCTTTTTCACGATCCATTGTCGTTTATTTTCTGATCTCCCGAAGCGTGCTGCCCTTCACTGCAGGGTAGCGTAATGCAGACTTTGGTTCCTTTGTCCTTTTCGCTGATAATCTCCAGTTTTCCCGAATGCACTTCCACAATTTTCAAAACTTGGGAAAGGCCCAGACCGGTGCCGTACTTTTTCCGGGTGAAAAACGGGTTAAACAAGTGAGGCATGTCCTGTTCGTCAATGCCGCATCCGTTGTCATCGACCACCACCAGCACGGCCGGCGGCTGGCTGCCGATACTGCGGGCAAAGATGCGAATGGCGCCCTGTTCTTCAACCGCCTCCACGGCGTTGCGGATGATATTCAAGAAAGCATCCGTCAGCATCGCCGTATCGCCGCTGACCTGCGGAATTTCCTGTATTTCCAGCTTGACGTCAAGCTTTTTATCGGAAATGGCTTTTTCCGTCAACGCGACGGCCTGCTCCAGCACTTTGCCGAGATCGACGGAAACAATTTTAGGATCCATCGGCTTGGCGAAAATCAGAACATTATTGACCAGCTCTTCGAGGTGTTCAACCTCTTTTTGCGCGATTTTGAATCGTTTGAGATCATTGCCTTCCGGAGTCATCCTTTTTTCCAGGATCTGGAGGCTCATTTTAATGGAGGACAGAGGATTGCGCACTTCATGAGCAATCCCCGCGGAAAGCTGACCCAGCGCCGCAAGTTTTTCACTGTTGTAAAGTTTCTTTTCCAGATTTTTGAACTCGGTAATGTCTCTTTGCACCAGAATATAATGATCGGTGCCGACCACCGGCGTGGTGGTAATCAACAGATTGACCTTTCGTCCGTCCTTTGCCGTGGCTTCAATCTCATAGGGCCGGTAAATGCCCCTCTTGGCGTCTTCCCACCTTGCCGTCAGGAATTCCTGAATCTCAGGAGCGACAAAATCCAGAAAATGTTTCCCTTTAAATTCCCTTTGTGATTTTTTCATGCCCGCGCTGACAAAGTTGACGATGCCGTCTTTATCGAGCTCATAAATGCGATCCGGCAGACTCTTGACGATGGATTGCAGATAATTATAAAGCCCTTCTATCTCGCGCCGCAGCTCAATATTTTCGGCCAGCTCGTTTTGCAGGATTTCGGCATATTCCTGCAGGCTGCGCGTGAGCTCCTGCTCGCGTGAAATATCCTGAAGCGTTTCGATGGCCGCAATGATATGGCCTTCTTCGTCATAAATAGGCGCCGCCAGAAAATACATATACCGGCTGCGGCCGCCCAAATTGTCAAAATGGTCATAGGCTTCATAGGCACCCAGGACCTTATCTGACTTTTTGACCTTTTTTGATCCGTAGAATTTATTGAGGCCGTCAATATCATTGTCCACGATTAAATCAACAACCATGGGCCTTTTGACGGAATAAAAAGATTTATAGTGTTCGTCCGTCCCCAGCGTATCTTCCGCTGAACGCCCCGTCAGCTCGACACAGGCCCTGTTCCATAAAATAACCTTATGTTCTTTATTAATAACAAAACTGGGAATCGGCGAACCTTCAATAATGCCGTCGATTGTTTTCTTTTCCCGAAGCAACCTTTCCTGCCAGGCTTCGCGTTCTTTGTGTCTTGCCCGCTCTTCTCTTATCCGCCATCTTTTGCCTTCACGGAAAGCAAAATAAATTCCAACCACCACAATCACCAGAATAAGGATCAATGCGCTGAAAAGCGTATATAGGAATGTGGTGCGCACGGGAGCAATGACACGACTGTAAGGCGCCGTTAACAGAACATACCATGTATTTCCGGCAATCCGAAGCGGGGAGTAGGCAATAACACTTCTCTGCATTTTATTATTACGCTGGAGAACCTTCGCATCCAGGTGTCTGCCGCTGTCGGAAGGAAACAGGATTTTCCCCCCTTGATTATCTTTAGCCAGATCGGCAATATTTTTCCCGATAAACGACGAATGGGGGTGCAGCAGTACCTGCCCCTGTTGATTTAACAGCCACAAGTCTCCCAGCTGATTGTCCTTAATCTGCTTTTCACCCTCCTCCATAAGCGAAGCCAGGGAAAAAGACACCATCCAGGCGCCGGCAAAAGTATTGTTTTCACGCCAGACAGGATAACCCCAGATGAGATACCAATCCTGTTTTTGAGGAAGAGAATTTTTGGGCAGTTTATCCGATAAAGCCAGATTTAAATATTGTCCCCTCTGAAATTTTACAGCCCTGAAGTGGCTCACCAGATCAACTGCGGAAAGAGCGCCCTGCGGCAGAATAAATCTTATTTTTTCGTTGGCATCAAATACCAGCACCGCATTGATTGCATTTTCCCATACGGGATAAAGCACTTCCATTTTCCAGTAATCTTCTTGTGTCAGTTTTTTCCCGTTAGGATCAAAGAATGAAAACAAGACAATATTTTTTTCCACCTGCGAAAAAATCTCTGTTAATCGAACCGATGCGTTCTGAGCGGATGCTAATTGCTGACGGCTGAATAAATCAACCATTTCCTTTTCACGGGCATTGTTCACCGTCAAAGCCAGCAGGAGGATCAGAAGAATAACAACAATACCTGCCAACCAAATACGTATACTCAATGATTGATGCAGAAGTCTATATGCCTTTATGAGCAAAGTCACTTAATCTTCATTATCCTTATGATTTTCTTTTTGAGCTTGTTTGATTCCGATTAAGACATAAACCAGTATTGCAGCTGTCAGTGAAATCAGTAGTTTTGCCAGACCGTTTTCAATTTTTAAAAGATAAGAGCAAATAAGCCAGACGGCCGGATACGTAATGACGGTTAAAATTTCCTGCATGTTAATCCTTTATAAAGTGGCTTCTTGATATTGTACTGCATTATACTAGCTTAATTTTTATCGTAACGACATTGCGACAAAATTTCAATAGAAATATAAAATAAGGGTTCATCCCCATTTACACATGAAAGACAATCATGCAATTGATGTTCAGTTGAATGTTTTATCACAAGCAATTGAACAAAACATTAAATCGGAGCTTATTTTAATATCATTTAGTTTCGAATGCGAAAAAATATTCACGACTTTCTCTCTTTTCTTGTCTTATATCTCTCAGAAATGAATCACAGTCATCTCAATAAATTAGATTATCCGGTTTCCTGTCTTCAGAATATCATCCAGCCTATTTACCCAAAATACATTTCCTGACGAACGTCATGGCACAGCTCGTGCAGGAGCATTGGGCCGAATGACTGGGAGTTAATTCTTCTTGGCACAGCGTATCAAACTATGCTATGTACATGAAAAATTATAATAAATAACTTGTTTTAAGAAAGGAGACAGATAATGTCACGTAAATCAGGAAAAACAGTTTTAACAGTTTTAACATCGGTAGCAGCTGTGCTGTTAACAAGCCAGCTCGCTTTTGCAGCGGAAGCCATCCCGGTGGGCGGCGAGTCTTACATTAAAGTCCTTTTTGCAGTGGGCGCGATGATCGGCGCGGGTCTGGCGATCGGGCTGGGCGCAATCGGCGCGGGCGCAGGTATTGGTAATGCTGCAAACGGCGCTTGCCAGGCAGTAGGAAGAAATCCCGGTGTTCAGGGAAAGATCATGATGGTTATGCTCGTCGGTATGGCCATGGCTGAGTCTATCGCCATTTACGCTCTGGTTATTGCTCTGATCTTACTATACGCCAACCCCTTCAAGGCTTTCTTTTTGGGTTAATGCTTAATCAATTAACTTTAAATTAAGAAAGGTTAGGGGGAACTCATAATGCCAGAAACTAAAAAGGATAAGAAATCATTACCTATCGCAGGTGTATTCTTCCTGCTTATTGTAATCCCCTTATCACTGATGGCTTTTTTAATCGCCAACGGAATGTTTAAATTAGGGGTTACGATAAAAGAGAGGGCTGTTAATGTTCTCGATGCTAAATCTCAGGAAGACATAAAGGCGAGAACAATCAATACAGCAAATGAAGTTGCCAGTTTCCTCATGGAATGCAAAAAGGATTTACAGGTCGCAACAATCATTCCCTCGACAGAAGCCGTCTACAAGCAGTTTGTTTCTGAAAATAAAAAACCGCTCTGGATCAAGAAAGATAATAAAGTCCAGCAGGCATTGGTTCCGCTATACAAAGAACTTATCCTGATTGATAAAAGCGGCAATGAAAAAATTAAAATCGTTGACGGTCAGGCATGGCCTTCGGGAAAACTGGTTAATGTCAGCAATCCGGCCAATACAATGTATAAAGCAGAAGATTATTTTGCTAAAACAAAAAATCTGAACAAAGGCGAAATCTACGTATCCCCGGTAACCGGTTGGTATGTAAACAAGGCCGAATTTGAAAAAGGAAAACGATTTTCCGGGGTCATCCGAATGGCGACACCGGTTTTCGATCAAAATGGTTTCGCGGGTATAATTGTACTGTCCGTGGACTATCGTCATCTGGCCCAGTATACGGATCAACTGGTTCCTACCCAGGCGGAAAGAATCTTTGAAACAGACGCTTCTACCGGTAATTACGCTTATATGGTAGATTACCGTGGTTTTGTCATTTCTCATCCCGCTGATTTTCATATCGTTGGACTCAATGCTGACGGAGCAACTGTTCCAACTCTAACGGATCAGAACGCAAAAGAGTTGGCCCAAAAAGGCGCAGAAGCGTTGAACATGTTCCAGTTAAGTTTTCTTGATCCCAATATATTTAAAATCACAAAAGAAGCCTCACAAGGGAAAATGGGAGTTTTAATGTATAAATTTGGTGGAAAAACCAAGTTCGTCGCCTATGCGCCGATCAAATTTTATGCGTCAAACCTTCCCGAACCTACCGGCTTTGGATGGATAGGCCTTGGGCTGGAAGTTGAGAAATATAATGAAGCGGCCCTGAAGGTATCGCAAAATATTGAGAAGGAATCAAAAGCATGGACAGCAACGGTTATTTTAGTCCTTATTGTTGCCATGGTTATTCTATTCTTCATCATGCTGATACTGGTTCGTGGAATCAGCCGTTCCTTGCGGTCGGAAATTCCGCAAGGTTCTGAAGGTGATTTAGCCGTGTTCAACGATGACGACGATGACGACAAATAATTGATCCTCATTTCATTAACCAAAAGGCCGAATTTCGATTCGGCCTTTTTTTATATGCCTTGACAACTGCAAGTTTTTTCTTAAGTATAGTGGCTAATCTCGTCAGGAAGGAGAGTCAAATGAAACTTTTTCCCTTCGTGCATTTATTTGCCTTGGCAGCCGGTGTCGTCATTCTCCTGTTCGTAAAAAGAAGATACCCCAAAGTACGAAACTGGGAATTAATCATCGTATACATCCTATTCTTCTTATTGGTGGCGGTCTTTTCGGAGCCGGGATTGGATTTGATAAAAAGGTTTATAAATCTTATTCAAGTATAGTAAATGACGCCTGTGTCATAGCCAGCCAGGCATAAAAGGCATTTTAAACACATTCATATTTTTAATGTAGATTGAGTGAAATGAAGGGTTACCTGATAGGGAAAAAACAACCAAAGGAAGACAGTAAACAGAGTTTCAAAACACTGAGCGGCGTTTTAATGTTATCAGCCTGGGGTCTCGCCATGGTGGTGTCCTCTTTCCTGTTCCTCTACCTTGGTTATCTCGTGGATGAAATTCTGGGAACAACACCGAATTTCATGCTGTGTTCTTTCTTTCTGGCCATCGGTCTCTGCGTCTGGAGGCTTTATGCGGAGGCAAAGAAAAGGGGATTAGGATTATAATCTTTATAATAAACAGGCACGAGAGAAGATCATAAGCCGAGTTCTGTTCCGCGTTTCGGTTACCCTGGACGCGGCAATGATCATTCATCTGGGACGGCAGTTGCCTGCCGCCTCTAGCGACACTACCCGAGAACATCAGGCGGGCCGCCCTTAAACGTTCTCCTATTTGGTCTTGCTCCGGATGGGGTTTACCATGCCTTTTCCGTCACCGGAAAAGCGGTGAGCTCTTACCTCGCCATTTCACCCTTACCCGCCATTTGGCGGGCGGTATATTTTCTGTGGCACTTTCCTTAGGGTCGCCCCCAGTCGCCGTTAGCGACCATCCTGCCCTGTGGAGCTCGGACTTTCCTCCGGCAGATAAAAATCTGCCCGCGATCATCTGATCTTCTCCGGCCTGGTTCTTATCTTACAATTGATTGGATTTTCTTTCAAGCAAACTTAACGACAGGTCTTATACCTGAACCTTTTGACCTTTATCCTTGAACCTCTAACCTTTATGTTCATCAATGGCCAGATTGGCCAGTTTGTCCGCTTGCGCGTTGTGGCAGCGTAATACGTGTTTGACATGAACGGATTGAAAAGAAGAAAGCAGGCCGCGGACTTCCTGCATTAAGATTTTCAGATTTTCATTTTTTACTTTGTAAGAACCGTTAATCTGGTTCGCCAGCAGTTCTGAATCCAGGTAAACATCCAGTTGATTGAATTCTTGCGCCAGCGCGCCTTTTAATCCCAGGATCAGGGCTTTATATTCGGCAATATTATTCGTACAGTGGCCTAAATACTCCTTCCCTTCCCAAAGAATATTATCCGCCTCATCGGTGATCACCGCACCGGCGCCCCCGGGACCCGGATTGCCGCGACAGGCACCGTCGCTGAATAACTTGACCGCTTTCTTTTCCATAGAAATCCTATTCGGACTTTTCCTGATTTTTAAAATACATGATGCGGTTACAGTTGGGACAACTGAGCAGATCATCGGAGCGCTGCAATTCGTTGTAGAGCTGCGGTGGAATATTCATGTGACAACCGCCGCAAACCGCTTTCCAGACGGGAATCACCCCCACGCCGTTATTGCGCTTTTTCACTCTTTCGTATTGGGCCAGGAGATTTGCCGGAATACTCTTTTGCAACCCACTTCGTTTCTCCGTCCAAGTCACCGTATCCGCGTCCACGGCGTTCAGATCATCCTCCATTATTTTCTTTTCCTTTTCGTGCTCGATTAAGGCCTGCTGTAAAGTTTCATCATCTTTTTTCACCAGCACGGAGAGTTTATCCATTTCGTCCATGATCGCGATGATTTGTGATTCAATATCGCCGCGCGCTTTCTCGGCTGTTTCAATTTCCTTGAGCAGGGCCTGATATTCTTTATTGTTTTTAACTTCCAGCAGTCTTTCCCTGGTTTTGATCATCCCGTCGCTGAGTTTTTTGATATGGGCTTCGCCTTCAGCGCGCTTTGCCTTGAGTTCATCATACTTTCTTTTATTGAGCGCAATATTTTCCGTATAGATTTTAAAATCATCTTCCATCTTGCGAATTTTTTCCGGCAGCTTAATTTTTTTGGCGGAAAGTCCGACCAACTGCGAATCACATTCCTGTAAACTGATCAACAGCAACAATTCTTCTTTCAATCTCGTTCTCCTTTGTTATTTTAATTCCTTATATCCGCAAGCCTCACGCATAAAAAAAATGCACCGCTTGGGGTGCATTTTCAGATCGTCCGGCTGTGTGCCTGATTCTGTGTGCCGTGAAATGACAAGAGCATGGGTCGGATCGCGGCTGTCAAGGCGACGGCTTTGTCGCAACAACTCCTTGCCTGTGAAATTTTCTCTTTTCCGATCATCATGAAGGTTCCGTTTTATGAAATTTGGTGGGCCCACCTGGAATCGAACCAGGGACCTACCGGTTATGAGCCGGTGGCTCTACCAATTGAGCTATAGGCCCGCCATTTTTTCAGCATTTGCGCGGATCAAACCGGCATCAGGTTCGTTGAGATATACCCAATTCCGGCGCTTGTCAATCTTATTTTCCCGCGCGCTTTCGTGACGCACTTTTGCCTTTCTTGGGTGTTTCCTCTTCAATTATTTCCGGTTCTTCGATGTCGGACTCCGCGGCCTCCACCAGCGCCGTCTCATCCGAAACCGCAGCGCCCAGACGATCGCTGATCCCGAAACGCATGCGCAGGACTTTTTCCTCGCGCGGCGTAAGCGTGGACAGGATTTTACGCGTCTGATCCGCCAAATCCATGCTGATCGTGGCTTCCGAAGGGGACATGATCTTCTTGTCTTCGATAAAGTCACCCAGATGACTGTCCTCTTCTTCGCCGATCGGCGTTTCCAGAGAGATCGGCTCTTTGGCAATTTTCAGAACTTTGCGCACTTTCTCCAGGGGATATTCCATTTTATTGGCGATTTCCTCCGGGGTCGGTTCGCGTCCCAGCTCCTGCACCAAATAGCGCGAGGTCCGAATCAGTTTGTTGATCGTCTCAATCATATGAACGGGTATGCGAATCGTGCGGGCCTGATCGGCAATGGCGCGTGTAATGGCCTGCCGAATCCACCAGGTCGCATACGTGGAAAACTTATAACCGCGCTGATACTCAAATTTATCAACCGCTTTCATCAGTCCGATATTGCCTTCCTGAATCAGGTCCAGAAACTGCAAACCGCGGTTGGTATATTTTTTGGCGATACTGACCACCAATCGCAGATTGGCTTCCACCAGTTTTCTTTTGGCAATCTCCGCCTTGGCCTCGCCGTCTTCGATGGAATAGACGACCGTCTTCAACGTGGCGGTCGGAATCCCCACCTCCCGGGCAACATGCTTGATGCGTTTCTGCGCTTCCGTGACGGCGGCCTGACTCTTATGCAGCCAGTCGACGGAAACTTTCGCTTCTTTCGCCGCCTGCCGCTCGTCTTGCTTTGATTTCTTCATTCTGGACCAGGCCTTTTCCATCTGCGTGAGGGTCAGGCCGGATTCTCTTTTAAAATAATTGACCACCCTTTCGGATCGTTCTATCTCATCCGTAAAGAATCTCAACCGGGCGATAAAACGGTGCATCTGTTTCTTGCTGAAACGAATTTTCCGGCAAAGCGTAATAATATTTTTTGTGTTTTTCGCCAACTCCGCCGTCAACAACTCGCGTTGTTTGGGCTTCATGGTTTTGGATTTAAGTTTTTCATGCAGGACTTTATTCCGGTCGTTGAAAAGTCGAATGCGGGCAATCAGCCGGAGGACCCTATCTTTATGCTCGTCCTCTTCCATGAACCCTTCTTCGTCTTCGATATTATCCACGACATTTTTAACGCGGATTTCACCGGACTCCAGCTTTTCGCCGATGCTGAGCACTTCGGCAATCGAAACCGTCAAACTGAAGATCGCCCACATAGTCTCGCGGGCGCCCTCTTCGATTTTCTTGGCAATCTCCACTTCGCCTTCACGGCTCAAAAGTGAGACCAGCCCCATTTCGCGAAGATACATTTTCACCGGATCACCGGTCTTGCCCGCGCCGGGCACCAGCGCCAGGGCTTCCGGAAATTTGGACGGCAGAACATCTTCCACCGGCTTTTTCACCACCAGTTTTTCACCCTGCTCCATATCAATAATATCGATATTCTTCTCTCCAAACAGCATAATAATATCATCTATTTGATCCGATGAATTAAGATCAGGCGGCAACATGTCGTTGACGTCATCGTAGGTTAAAAACCCTTTTTCTTCCCCCAGTGAAAGCAGTTTTTTAAATTCATCGGATTGAATTTCTTTGGCCATTTGGCATCCCCCAAATTTCATTGTTTTTGAACATATTCTTTTTCTTCCTTCATCACATTCTGCTTTTGGCAGGTGAGTTCACGGGTCAATTCCCCGTTGCCGCTTTCCTGCGCCTGCCTTAATTGAAGCTGAATGAGACGCTTTTGCTCTTTATACCATTTTTCACGGATTCTCTGAATGTTATCGGCAAAATTGCGCTCCACCATGTGATCATCGGTGGGAGGCGCCTCCATGCTCAATTTATAGATGCTCTCCCGAAGCGGCTTGTCTTCGTCCGACGGCAGGATAACATTGATATCAACATACCCGAGCAGCTTGTAGTTCTCAATAATCTTTTCACCCAGACGCTTCAGCGCAGGCTCCAGAAAATAATCCAGTATTTTTTCACTTTCCACCAGCAGGGTTTTTTGCGGATACTCCAACATCAACCGGATCAGGTTAAATTCCAGAGGATTCATCTTTATTTTGGATGATTCCTTCCTGACGGCAACACCGGTTTGCCCATAAGTTGCTTTGCGGTGAACCTCTCTTTTCAATAAGGTCTGATCAATGCCCAATTTTTCCGCAATACGCTTGATGAAAAGATTTTTTTCAATTTCATTATTGATTTTATTGATAAATTCCATCGCCGTTTTCACCAGGTCACGGTTTTCTTCAAAGGTCTTGCCGTCACCCAAGACGTTATCAATATAATAATCACTGATGGCCGGCGCAACGGCGATCAGTTCATCCAGTTTTTCCCTGCCGTATTTTTTAATATAGTCGTCCGGATCGCAGCCCTCAGGAAGAATCAAAGCCCGGGCATGCATATTCGCGCCTAAAAAAAGCTCCAGGGATCGGTCCAGCGCCTTTAGTCCTGCCGCATCAGGATCAAACAACGCCACCACATTCTGCGTATAGCGCCGCAAGAGCTCCAGATGGTCCCGTGTCAGCGCTGTGCCCAATGTGGCGACCACATTTCTGACGCCCGCATTCCAGAGCGATAGGGCGTCAAAATACCCCTCCACCATCAGGCAAAAACCGCTTTGACGAATCGCATCTTTGGCCTTGTTCAGTCCATATAAATTTTTGCCTTTGGTATAGACCGGCGTCTCCGGTGAATTAAGGTATTTCGGTTCTCCCGCCTCCAGAATCCTGCCACCGAAAGCCACGATCTCTCCGAAAATATTTTCAATCGGAAAAATCAGCCTGCCGCGGAACCGGTCGTAGTAGCCCCCCTCCTTGCCGGCAATGACCAGCCCGGCCTGCTCGGCTAACTTCAGCGACAAGCCGCCGCCTTCGATATCATCCGTCAGGGAACGCCATGTATCCGGCGTGTATCCCAGCCGGAATTGTTTGACGGTTTCTTCGGTAACGGCCCGTTTTTGCAAATAATCCCGTGCAATTTTCCCGGCCGGAGAGGACAAATTACGCGCAAAATGCTGCGCCGCCCTTAAGTTCAAATGAACAATCTCATCGTGCAGAGATTCTTTTTCCCGCCCGTCCTTCCCGAACGTCCGCACAGGCAGGACGACACCTGTTTTCTGGGCCAGGTGCTTAATGGCTTCGGGAAAGCTTTTATTGGCGATTTTCATCAGCAGGGTAATGACATTGCCCCCTTCTCCGCAACCGAAACAGTAAAAAATCTGTTTTTCGCGGTTGACCGTAAACGAAGGCGTTTTTTCCTGATGAAAAGGACAAAGCCCCAGATAATTTCTGCCTGCCTTTTTTAAAGTCAGATATTCGGAGGCAAGCTCGACAATATCCACCCTGCTTTTAATTTCTTCAATCTTGCTGTCATCAAAACGCACGAATGATTGCCTTGCCCGTTTCAGTTTTTCCGTTAAAATGATGGATATCCGGTCTCATTGGGACAGGAGCGCTTTCACTTTTTCCCCGGCGGCTTTTCCGTCCGCTTTGCCGGTAATCTGAGGCATCAAAACCTTCATCACTTTGCCCATATCCTTGACGGACAGGGCGCCGACGTCGGCAATCGCTTTTTTGATGAGCGCTTCCACGTCTTCATCCGACATTTGCGCGGGCATGAATTCCTGCAGGATTTTCAGCTCTGCCTCTTCCTTTTCCACCAAATCCTGCCTGCCCCCTTTGGCGAACTGCTCGATGGAATCTTTTCTCTGCTTCGTAAGCCCCGTCAGAATCTGCATGGTTTCCGTTTCATTGAGCGGGCGCATCAGGTCTATTTCCTTGTTGTGTAACGCTGTTTTCAGCATCCGAACGGCGGACAGCCGAATTTTGTCCCTGGCTTTGGCCGCCGCCACCATGTCTTCATTGATTTTGGCATTCACATCCATTTTTTTCTACCTCAACTTACCCCAATTGATCTTCAAGTTTCCTGCCGCCCAACAGATGCATATGCAGATGGAACACCACCTGCCCTCCGTCGGCGTTGCAATTAAACACCGCGCGGAATCCGCCGTCGGCTACTTTTTTTATTTTGGCGACATGCTGCGCAGCCGCGATCAAACGCCCCGCGATATCCGTATGGCTTGCATCAACGTCCATCAGTGTCGCGATATGGTTTTTCGGAATCAGAATGACATGCACCGGCGCCATCGGATGGATATCATCAAAAGCCAGAACGTCGTCGTCTTCATAAACTTTCGCGCAGGGAATATCTCCCTTGATGATTTTACAAAACACACAATCCGTCATATTTCCCCTCCTTACGATTTGATCAGGCCTCCTGCGTCCTTGCAATGGCCTCTTCCAGAACGATCGCGCCCGTGTAAAGCGCACGACCGACAATCACGCCATAGAAGGAGCAGTCCTTAACCGCGAGCAGGCGGTCGATATCGGCAATCGTCGCGACTCCGCCTGAGGCGATGACGGGAATGGACACGGCCCCGGCCAGCGCCCGGGTTTGCTCGACATTGACGCCGGTTTCCATGCCGTCGCGCTGAATATCCGTATAAACGATGGCCTGAATCCCGCAATTTTCATAGCGCTTTGCCAATTCAACCGCATTTTGGCTGGTCTTTTGCGTCCAGCCCCGGACAGCGACCCGACCATCCAGCGCGTCAATGCCCAAAATGATTTTTCCGGGATGGGTTTGGGCTGCCGTCTTAACAAATGCTTCGTCCTGAATGGCCGCCGTGCCTAAAATAACGCTCGATACGCCGTTTTCCAGATAAGTGCTGATCGTTTCCATGTTCCGGATGCCCCCGCCGACCTCAATGGGAACACAAACCGATTTTGCAATATCGAGAATGACGGATGCATTGCGCGGCAACCCGGCAACCGAACCGTCCAAGTCAACGATATGAATCCGCTTTGCGCCTTTTTGAGCCCAGAGTCTGGCCATGTCCACGGGATTTTCGGCATAGACGGTTACCCGGTCAAAATCACCCTGCGCCAGACGGACGCATTGTCCGTTTTTGATATCGACCGCCGGGATAATGAACACCCTGTGACTCCTTTGGAGAAAATGGTTTAGACGATGGACCGGAGAAATTTCCGCAAGGCACCGGGTCCCTATTTCAATTCAGCGCTCAAAGCCGGAAAAAGTCTTAAAAACGTCGTCAACGCCCAACTTCGTCAGCTGGCGGGCGGTCACCCATTTGGCACCGCCTTTAAAAAAAGAAGATACCTGAAAAACATCTTCCATCAAGGATTTTTGTGTTTTATCAAAAATACCCCGCCAGATCGTGCTGCCATCCTTGACGGCAATCAGATGAATTTCAAAAGCTACCGCCGCCGGGCGCTCAGCGGAATAATCATAGCCGACTCTTTCCCGATAACGGTACAGAAAGCCGGCAACCATCACATCCGCATGCAGTTCACTTGCGGCCTTTTGAAAAACCTGCAGCAAAGGCTGCTTGAGGAAATCCGCCGAAACCCTCCGATAAACACCCGCTACCCTTTCCTGCGGAATAATTTCCACGCCTTTAAAATCCCTCAATTTATCCGTAACGATTCCCTCAAGAATTTTTTCAGATCCTTTAACGATCGCGCCGCTGGAGTTCACACTTCCGCAAATCGGACATTGAACGGTTGAGGAGTCCTCCTCCGGCACCACCGTTTGAAAAGGCATCACCGCTATTCGCGTTACGTTTTTATCGACGATCTTTGCCTCGTCCTGCGCCTGAAGCGTCAACGGCGCAAGAATAAAAAATCCCAAAAGCAAGACCGCGCAAACAATTTTCTTTATCGGTAAAATATTTTGCAATGTAGGACGCCTGATCTTTTCCTCAGAGTGTTCCTTTGGTGGACAGAACACCTGATATTTCCGGGTTGATCGTCACCGCCTGCCTCAGCGCCCGGGCAAAGGCTTTAAAAACAGATTCAATAATATGATGACTGTTGCTGCCATACACAAGATTAATGTGCAACGTAACGCCGCTGTGATCGGTGAAGGCTTTAAAAAACTCCTTGACCAGGGCGGGATCAAACCCGCCGATTTTCCGGCGCTCATACCGGACCTTGTAAATCAGATAGGGACGGCCCGATATATCAATATCCACACGGCACAGGCACTCATCCATCGGCACGGACGCCGAACCGTAACGATGGATGCCGGTCTTGTCACCCAGCGCCTCTCCCAGAGCCTGCCCCAGACAAATGCCCAGATCCTCCACCAGGTGATGATCGTCGATTTCCGTATCCCCTTTGCTTTTCACCACAAGCTTGAACTGACCATGGCGGACAAAAAGATCCAGCATGTGGTTTAAAAAAGGAATGGTTGTATCGATCTTACTGCCGGCGGATTTATCCAAATCAATATCCAGCGCAATATCCGTCTCCGTTGTTTTTCGGACAATCTTTGCTTTTCTGGCCATACCTGACCTCCGGATTATATGACTTTATTCAAGGGATATTCAATAATGCCTTCGGCTCCGGCATCCAGCAGCCGCGGAATCAAATCCCTTACCACACCCGTATCAATGACGGACTCGATGGCAAACCATTCTTCGGAGTAGAGGCTGGAAATGGTCGGCGCTTTCAGCGACGGCAAAAGCTTCATGACCCGGTCAAGATTGGCCTTGGATACATTCAGCTTTATACCGACTTTCCCCATCGCCAGGAGCGAGCCGGTCAGCAACGTCCGAATCTGCTCTATTTTTTTTCGTTTCCACGGATCATCCCAGGCCGCACGGTTGGCAATCAACTGTGTATTGGTTCTCATCAGCTCATGGACTATGCGCAATTTGTTGGCGCGAATCGTTGAACCGGTTTCCGTCACCTCCACCACCGCGTCCACCAGCCCGTCGACGACCTTCGCCTCCGTCGCCCCCCAAGAAAATTCCACGCTGACCTTAATGTTTTTTTCAGCAAAATATCGTTTGGTAAAATTGACCAGTTCGGTCGAAATATGTTTGCCTTCCATGTCCTCAATCGAACGGATCGGCGAATCATCCCGGACCACCAGCACCCATCGCGCCTGACGGGTGGAAACCTTCGAATAAACAAGATCTTGCACCGCCACCACATCGGAATTGTTTTCCAGAATCCAGTCAATACCGGTTAGCCCCAGATCCAGGTGGCCGTCTTCGATGTAACGGGACATTTCCTGAGCCCGCACCAGTGTACAGCTGATTTCCGGATCATCAATATCGGGAAAGTAGCTGCGGCTGTCGTACGTAATCCGCCAGCCGGCTTTTTTGAATAAATCGACGGTATTATTTTCCAGGCTCCCCTTGGGAATGCCCAATTTCAGAATATTCATTTGTAGACATCCTTCGGATCAAAAATCTTTTCTCCCACAACGACAAAGTCGCCGCCTTCAAGCTTCCGGTAAAAACAGGACCGATGCCCCGTGTGACAGGCCGCGCCGCCCAGCTGTTCCACCTGCAATAAGATCGTATCCTCGTCGCAATCGATAAAAATATTTTTGATCATCTGAACATGGCCGGAGCTCTCCCCCTTGAGCCACAATTTTTGCCTCGACCGGCTCCAGAAAGTCGCCCTGCCGGACTGCAGGGTTGCCTCCCAGGAGGCCCTGTTCATATAGGCCAGCATCAAAATATCTTTCGTTTCAGCATCTTGAACAATAACCGGAACCAACCCGCCGGTTTTATCGAAATTCGGTTCAATCATAGAATCCTTCGCTACGGTTGTTTTTTATCTAACTTCAACAAACTATCTTATTTAAATGATGAATCTCATTAAATCAAGTAAATTTTTATCTTAATAATCATCTATTTCCAGCTTGCCTAACCTTTTTATTCATGATAAAAATCATCCCGTAAATTGATCAGAATGATTCGAATCTATTATCCGGAGGTTGGAGTATGTCTTTGCTGACGGGAGGCGTCATTGCCGCTGTGATCGGGCTGATCAGTTTGATTTTCTGGTGGACCGATTTCCTGGCCATCATCCGGGGCGCGCTGCCGATTTTCCTGTTTCTGGGCGGCGCTCTGGCCGTGTATGTGGGTTTTGATGATATTCAGGATAAAATTCGGGAAGAAAGACAGCGCCAGAATGAAGAACTGGAGAAAGCCAGGGAAGAAATCGAATCGGCTAAAGCCGAAGCCGAACGCTATCGGGATGAACTGGACAAACTGAAAGATGCGAAAAAATAGATCAGACATCCGCTTCGTTATTGACAAATAAATCTTGACACAACCGCTCAAATCACATAATAGCCACAATCAATAAATTTTATGGACGACCGAATGCAAAATTTTTCCATCGACAAATTCCCGCCTTACCGTATCTATATGTATTGATGCCTGCTTGCCCAAGGCCAATGAAGGTAAGCAGGCTTTTCCAAAGTCAACAGCGCAAATTGTAAGATCATCAGCAATAAAAATAATACATCTGTATTTATTGAAAACAAAAAAGTTGGGAGGAAGCAGATCAAATGAAAAAGAGGATTGTATCCATAACAGTTTCATCTTTCGTTGCAGCGTTGTTTTTAATTTTCTGGTGTAATTCCATAGCACTGGCGCAGACAACCCTGACCTACAGCATCTTTTTCCCGGCCACGCACGCGCAGGCCAAAGCCGGTGAAAACTGGGCTAAGGAAATCGAAAAACGCACGGGTGGTAAGATTAAAATCAACATCTTTGCCGGTGGCTCATTGACACCGGCTGATCAATGCTTCGACGGCGTTGTGAAGGGAATTTCCGATCTGGGCATGTCCTGTTTCGCTTATACTCGCGGCCGTTTACCGCTCCTGGAAGCCTTGGATCTGCCGATGGGTTATCCCAGCGGCATGGTCGCCACACGGGTTGCCAATGACTTTGTTAAGAAAATGAACCCCAAAGAACTGGACGACGTCAAAGTCCTTTATCTGCACGCTCACGGTCCGGGTCTTTTACACACACAGAAACCCGTCCATAAAATTGCGGACATCAAAGGAATGAAAATCCGTTCCACGGGGCTCAGCGCTAAAATTGTCGAGAACCTGGGTGGCATTTCCGTGGCCATGCCTCAGGGCGGAACGTATGAAGCGCTGCAAAAGGGCGTTGTGCAGGGGACACTGGCCCCGATGGAAACACTGAAGGGCTGGAAGCAGGCACAGGTTATCAAGTACACAACAGACTGCACCAATATTGGTTACACCACCGCCATGTTTGTCGTGATGAACAAGAAAAAATGGGAGGCGCTTCCCAAAGATGTGCAGAAAGTCTTTGACGATGTCAGCCAGGAATGGATTGCCGTTGCCGGCAAAGCCTGGGATGACGCGGATGTTGAAGGATATCAATTTTCCGCCGGGCTGGGCAACAAGGTGATTAAACTGTCCCACGCGGAAGAAGCCAAATGGGAAGCGGCCGTGAAACCGGTTGCCGAAAACTACATCAAGAACGCGGAAAGCAAAGGCTTGCCGGGCAAACAAGCTGTGGCCGAAGTTAAGGCTTTGATCAAGAAGCATTCCAAAGCCAGGAAATAATGGTTTTTCTGATTGATGTTTAATCCGGCAAAATATCTGACACGCGCAGGCAAGGCATTCAACATCCTTGCCTGCGCCGCCGTCATCGCCATGATGCTGCTGTCCACAGCAGATGTTATTATGCGTCTGTTTGGCAAACCCATCCCCGGCACTTATGAACTGGTGGGATTCCTGGGCACCCTTGTCGTGTCTTTCGCCCTGGCTTTTACCTCTATGGAAAAGGGTCACATTGCCGTTGAGATTCTGGTGGAAAAACTGCCGCAGCGCGCGCAACTGGGCATTGAAGCCTTCTGTAATCTGATCGGCGCGCTGCTCTTTGGCGTTATCGCCTATCAGGCGGTTCTTTACGCGCTGGACATGAAGAAAAGCGGAGAAGTTTCCCTGACCCTTCAGATGCCGCCTTATCCTTTCATCTTAGGCATCGCCGCGGGCTGCGCCCTGCTTTGCCTTCTTCTGATCGCCGACCTTATCAAATCCCTGCAAAGGACCCTTGACGCATGAGCCCCACGATGACAGGTCTGATCGGCTTTGCCGTTTTGATTGTCCTGATGTTTCTGCGGATGCCGGTGGGCTTCGTCATGGCCATTGTCGGCTACATCGGATTTGGCTATATTGTTTCCTGGAATGCCGCATCCAATCTCTTGATCCGGGATTTTTACGCCACATTCAGCTCGTATAGTTTGACCGTGGTTCCCCTGTTTGTTCTGATGGGACAGGTTGCTTTTCATGCGGGCATCAGCGGCCGCTTGTTCAACGCCGCGCATAAATTTTTCGGCCATATGCCCGGCGGTCTGGCCATCGCCACCATCGGCGCCTGCGCCGGCTTCTCGGCCGTCTGCGGCTCCACCAGCGCCACCGCCGCCACCATGGCCTCCGTGGCGCTTCCGGAAATGAAAAAATACAAATACGATCCGGCCCTGGCCACGGGTGTCGTCGTTGCCGGCGGCAGCCTGGGCATTCTGATTCCGCCCAGCACCATCTTTATTATTTACGGCATCATGACCGAGCAGTCCATCGGCGATCTATTCATGGCCGGTGTGATACCGGGAATACTGCTGACCTGTTTCTTTGTGATTTCCATTTTACTCTGGACCTACTTTCAACCGGAAATCGGACCGCGCGGCCCGAAAAGCACCTGGAGGGAAAAATTCAAATCCCTGTCCGGCCTTGTCGAAACCCTGCTTCTGTTCGTTCTGGTCATGGGCGGTTTGTTCGCCGGATTTTTCACGCCCACGGAAGCCGCGGGCGTGGGCGCTTTCGGCACGATCATCATCGCCTTCCTCGGACGCCATTTAACCTGGAAAGGATTCAGAAATGCGCTCTACGACACCACCCGCATCACCTGCATGATCTTCGTCGTGGTCGCCGGGGCTACGGTCTTTGGCCATTTTCTGGCCGTGACAAGGATTCCGGCCGATATTGGAATTTTTGTTTCAGGATTGCAATTCCATCCCATGATCATCATGGGCCTCATTATTCTGATTTATTTATTGCTGGGCTGCCTGATGGACTCTCTGGCCATGATCATGCTGACCATTCCGATTTTTTATCCTGTCATTCTCACTCTGGGCTTCGATCCCATCTGGTTTGGTGTGATCATCGTTGTTGTTTCGGGAATGGGTGTCATTACGCCACCAGTGGGAATTAATGCCTATGTTGTAGCCGGCGTCGCCCGTGACGTCCCGCTGCACGTTATCTTCAAAGGATCGCTCCACATGCTTTACGCCATGATCGCCCTAGCGATTCTCCTGGTCATCTTCCCGAAGATCGTAACGTTCCTGCCGCAGATGCTGAGATAGGGGGATAGGCCGAAGGCTGAAGGCTGAAGGCTGAAGCCTGAAGCCTGAAGGGAAGATTCAACGGTTCCAAGTTCACGGCTCAACGGCTAATGAGATGCGAAATACAAAAAGCCCCACCGGAGAGATGGGGCTTTTTTATTGGGTTATCTAAGGCACTAGGCGAATTCGCCGGGGGGGATGATGGACTTACCCGTCTTCTCCTTTGCCGCGTTCAAGCGGTTTCTCAGCATTTCCATGATGGAATGAAATTCCGGGGGAATATTCTCCTCTTCATTATACGCTTTTTCCACACGGGCCAGCTTCTCCAGGAATTTGTCCGCACGGATGGAGAATTGCTTATTATAATCCTCCGGGGTAAATTTCTTGCCGAAAATCTGGACGAAGAGCTTTGCGATGTCCTCATATTTTGGAATATAGCCTATCGGCGTTTCAATGGCGGTGTATTCACCGTGAACCCGGCCTTCCATCCACATCAGCCAGACCTTCTTATCCACCTTCTCGTTTAAAAACTTGCCGTTTTCCTTCAAGAAGTAGTTGGTGGCAAAGACCAGCGGCTTGACAATCAACCGATGGCCGAATTTCAGATGATTGCTCAAATAAGTTCCCAGCGGAACAACCAGAAAATCCAGATTGGCCATGGGCGAGAGCTCGCGAACACCCACTGCGCCGATCGTGGCGGCTGTGGTTTCCGACTCCAGCGAGGCTCCGATAAACATGCCGTGCGCCCAGTCAAAGCTCTGGTAAACCGGAACGGATGTGTCGGAATCACGCCCCCCGTAAATGATGCCGCTGATGGGAACACCTTCAGGATCATAGAGTTTGGGGTCCACGTTTTTCAATTCGCTGAGACGGATGGTGTAACGGGCATTTTTATGCGCCAGCAAAATTTCATTGCCTTTGTCGTCTTTTTTGCCTTTTTTCCACTCGCCTGAAAAGTTGTAACCTTCGTCCGGAAGAATCTGCCCCATGCCCAGCCAGTAAGGCTTGTCATCCTTCACCAGAACGTTGGAAAAGATGAGTTCCCGCGGCGTGGTCAGCGCTTCATAAATGACCGGATCATCAATGGGATTGACGTCTTCGATAATGCCGAAGATTCCCTGTTCGATATTAACCGCATACGCCTTGCCGTCGTCGCCATGCCGGAGGTATGCAATGTCGTCGCCGACAATCTGCTGGCCGGGCACCATAGCGGTGGATGTCTTGCCGCAGGCGCTGGGAAACGCGCCGGTAAAGTAAGTTACCCTGCCCTTATGGTCCGGTTTCACGCCCATAATAAACATGTGTTCGGTCAGCCAGTCTTCCTTGTTGGCTTTGTAAATCGCCAACCGTAGCGCCAGTTTCTTCAAACCCACGCTATTGCCCGCATATTGATTATTAACCGTCAGGACTTTCTTCCCGAGCACATCGATATAAATTCTGCGATCTTTGATATTCCTGGTATTCCCCCGCTCGTCAAGTTCGCCCGCGGAATGAACCAGATAAAAGAAATCATCCGACCCATTCAGGGTCTTGAAATGCTCGTAGCCAACCCGATAGAGCAAATCTTCGCTGTGGGAAACATAAGCGGAATCGGTTATCTGCAGCGCAGCAATGGAGAAACGGGAATTGAGCGGCCCCAGACAGAAGAAACGGACAAAACATTCCTTGCCTTTCATGATGCCGTCCATAATACCGTAAACTTCTTTAAGGCCTTCTTCACGGTCTTTGACATCAATAATTTTGGAAACTTTCATGTCGGGCGTTACCAGAAGACAGGTATTCTTTTTGTCTCTTCCCTGGTCATAAAAACTGTCGAAATGCACCGTGTGACCCGGCATGGCCAGCCGCTTTTCCTCGCCCAGCTCCAACGCCTGCTGCCTGACATAACCGACATCAGGAAAACTATCAGTAATAACGGAGACTTTGGCGGGTTTGCATAACTTCACATACTCCTCAACAATTTTTTCCACGTGCGGATTGTTGAGTTTCTTTATCTTCTGAAGATTTTCCTCACTCAATATTTTCTTATCGACGTTCAATTTTGCATTCCCCCCTGTTTGACTGTATTCATATCCATTTTTTTACATAAAACTGCCGGACTATGAGCAATTTTTTCCATCGTACGTAGCGACATTAGGATTGGAGTTTGAGCCGCTGGCATCCTGAAAACTACGGTAGCCGGATTGGAACATCCATTTACGGCTGCGACTTTAAAGGACAATAGTATAAAAATCAACAAATATTTATGGAACCTTCTTAGGACAACAAAAAAGTGCAGCCCGCACTTTTTGCAGGCTGCACCAAGATTCAATCAGGTCCGATGCAATACTTCAAGTTCTGCTACCGATTACCTTTGCCCTGCCCTTTATCCATGCCTCCATATCCTCTGGAACCGCTTTTATTCCCGGGGCCACCGCCCCTCGGCGGCCCATCATTGCCTCTATTGAATTTCTTTTGTTGACCAGTCGGCCGCCGATCCATTCCTTTCACGCCCCAGTTATTTTCTTTCTCCCAATGCTTATTTCTTTTCCAGCCTCGCCAGTTTTTCTCTGCATCGCGATAGGGTATGCGGCGTTCGTCCCATTCATATCCTTTCCAGCGCCGGTCTTTGTAGTCCTTTCTCCAACCGGGTGGAACTTGTCTGTAAAAAGTCGGGGTTCGATCATAGTAAGCCCAATCCCTGTCATAATAGCTCGATCGATACCAGCGTCCTTCCCAAGGACGCCACCACCATCCGCCGTAAAAAAAGACATCAACATCCACATCGGGAACAGCATATACGTAAGTCTGGGGAATCACAACCACCTCCGGCGGCGCCGGGAAGATAATTGGGGGTGGCAAGGGTATGTTGACATTTACTCTGACATCCACTTCCGCCATCGCCAGGGATGGCAGGAAAACCGCTAAAGCTAAAAATATTATTTTAACAAACAGTTTTTTCATGTGCCTTCTCCTTTCTTCATCATGACGCCGTTTTGAGTTCCTTGGATCCGGACGGCATCCTCACGTTGAATATGGCTAGCGCTTTTGGGGAATTATTTCAATCCAATAATCATCCGGATCGCTGATGAAATAAATGCCCATCGCCTTATTTTCAAAGCAGATGCAGCCCATTTGTTCATGCAGGGCATGGGCGGCGGCAAAGTCGTCCACTTTGAACGCCAGATGAAATTCATTGTCGCCCAGATTATAGGGTTCATGACGATCTTTCATCCAGGTCAGCTCCAATTGATGAGGTGTTGTGCCGTCGCCCAGGAATACCAGCATAAAACTGCCGTCCGGCGGCTCATAGCGACGCATCTCTTTCAACTGCAAGGCTTCCCTGTAGAAGGCCAAACTTTTTTCGATATTCAAGACATTGAAATTGTTATGGGCAAATGTAAACTGCATTTTGCCGCCTCCTTTCCCGTTTCCTTTTCGTCGTTTATCTCCGCAGAACTTTGTTGTCTGTCACAGACAGTCTTTCATCAGAGATTCAACCAGCTCCGGCGTGACATCCCTTTTCTCGCCCAGCTTGATCATGCCGTGCGCTTTCAGCTGCTCGACGACGGCCGGAATGATGTCCGCTCCGATCTTGTAATCACAAAGACGGGTTGGCACCTGCATGCTTTCAAAAAATTCGCGCGTCTTTTTGATGGCGGCGTCGATGCGGGTAGAATCATCGCCGGTTCTGATGCCCCACACGCGTTCGGCGTACTGTAAAAGTTTTTCCTTTTTCTCTTCCGAGCGTATCTTCATCATAGCCGGTAATACCACGGCCAGCGTCTTGCCATGATCCAAACCTCGCAGCGCCGTAATTTCATGGCCGATCATATGCGTCGCCCAATCCTGGGGAACTCCGGCGCTGATCAGTCCGTTGAGACCAAGCGTGGCGCACCACATGAGATTGGCGCGCACATCATAATTTTTTGGATCGGCCAGAGCCTTCGGCCCCTCTTCAATCAGCGTCAACAGCAGACCCTCGGCAAACCGGTCCTGCAATTTTCCGTTGACGGGGTAGGTCAGATACTGCTCCATGACATGGACGAAAGTATCGACAACGCCGTTGCCGATCTGTTCGGGCGGCAGTGTATAGGTTTTTGTAGGATCGAGAATGGAAAACACGGGAAATAATGCCGGGTGCGAAAAGGGGAGCTTGGTATTCAACGCGCGATAGGTAATCACGGCGCCATTATTCATCTCTGAACCGGTAGCCGGAAGCGTCAAAACCGTCCCGAACGGCAGAGCCCCTGTGACCTTTTTGCCAAAGGTTTTCACAATCTCCCAGGGCTCTCCCTCATACAGAGCGGCGACGGCGATAAATTTTGTCCCGTCGATCACGGAACCGCCGCCGACGGCCAGTAAAAAATCGATTTTATTTTTGCGCACCATCTCCACGCACTTCATCAACGTCTCATAGGTCGGGTTGGGCTCGATACCGCCGAATTCCATCAGTTCATAGCCCTGCAAAGCGGCTTTAACCTCGTCGAATACCCCGTTGCGCTTAATGCTTCCTCCGCCATAAGTCACTAGGATTTTTAATCCTTTTGGAATTTCCCCGGCTAAATCCTTAATCCTTCCCTCGCCAAAAAGAATCTTCGTCGGGTTGTAAAATGTAAAATTCAGCATATGGCCCTCTCCTGTATTTAATTTCTTAATCCCGCAGTTGCAAGACGAGCGTTAATTCTCCTTAAGCTTGCTGCGAGGTGGTTGATCGGCTTATTATTGTGGATAACCGACAGCCTGCACCAGAACCATTTTTTGCTTGTCGCGAAGCCGCATATTTTCAGCCAGCGCGTCTTTATCAAAAGAAGCGCGAACACCCGTGGCCAACCCCGCGGACGCGCAATACATGTAGACATTCTGCGCAATGAAACCGGCATCCGCGGCGGAAGATATCTTTTTTTCCTCATCGCTTGTGGTCAAGCCCATCCTGGAAAAATCGGCCACATAAATCAATTGCAGCGGCGCACCCGTGATAGAGCCGCGCAACGGCTGAAGCAGATGGCTTGTATTCTTGCGCAGATCCGACTTCAATACGGGATCAAGCGCGTGGTTTCGGGCATTGTATCGATAAAGGACCTCTTCCATCGTAACATAGACGTCGATTTCCTGCCAGTGATGGGCGAAAGGCGCCGTGCGCTTGCCGCTGTCCGGCCGGTTGATCCCCCAAGCCGCCCACAGCAGATTGGAGAGTACTTCAACCGGCAGCTTCTTTGTGCTGAATGACCGGTCTGTCTTGCGGTCTTTCAAACACTGCATCAGCGGCTTTCCACCCTTCATATCCGGCGGCGGCAGTTTCATCGGGCTTAGATCAGCGGCAATGGATGTGGAAATAAAACAAAATAAAACAGCGAAGGTTAAAAATGTTTTCTGAAGCATCGGAACCGGAGCCTCCCGTACTGATACGGAAAATTGTTTTAAGTTCGTTGACTTATACACAGGATTTGTTGAAACGTCAATATTCCACATCAAGTAAAGAAATAAAGTTTATATTGCCCGGTCGAACCGGGCAATGACAGAAGAAAGATATCTCCTTTCCGTCAACATGGCGTTTGCACACCCCAACATTCATTTCATTTTGTCGAGCAGATTGCGGAAGATTTCTATGGGCTGGGCGCCTACGATTTTGTGTTGATTGTTGACGATAAACAGAGGGATGCCCGTTAAACCGATCAACCGGCCTTCTTTGCCGGCTTCAGCAAGCAGCGATGCATAGCGGCCGTCGCTTGCCGCAGTAAGCGTCTCTTTGGCATCCAGACCGCTTTTGACGGCGACAGTGGCAATCACGTCTGAATGGCCGATATCCAGGCTTTCCGTGAAATAGGCCTGAAACATGTTATCATGAAACACTTCATGCCGGTTCATGTCGCGGGCATATTCGCCGGCCATCAGCGCCAGCCGTGAATTCGAAAGCAACGTGTGTTTGTTGAACACAATACCCAATTCCCCGCCCCGCGCGCGCAATTGTTTATAAAACGATGACAAGTCTCTTCCTTTGAATCTCTCGGACAGCAACATGCCTTCGGGCGGTGTTTCCGGATGCAGCTCGTAGCTCACCCAATGCTCATGAATCGGATATTCCTTTTTCAGCTGATCGACAACAGCCTTGCCGATATAGCAGAAGGGTCAGATATAATCGGAAAATATTTTGAAGTTAATCATCGCTTTATTCCTCGACGGTAAAATGCCCCTCTTGTGGTTTAGGGATGATTTTATGGTCCGCGCCTGATAAAAAGGTCAAGGCTAATGTGGCTCTGTAAAATGTCCATCCTGTAGCCTATTTAATCTTTATTTATCCTGAAAATCAAGTTAATTGAATTACGCGGCAAAGGGACGCATCGTCTTGTGCCCGCCAATTGACGTGTTTTAAAAACTATGTAAGATTACAACCACTATGATCGTAAAATGAATAATGATTTTCTTTAAAAAGAAGGAGACGCCTTATGAATGAATCGCGACGGGTTGCCATCATCACGGGTTCCTCCCGGGGTGTTGGCGCCGCAACCGCACGGCTGTTTGCCCAAAAGCATTACCATGTGGTGATCAATTACACGAAGAGCGAAAAGGAAGCGCATGGCGTTCAGGCCGATTGTGAGGCCCTGGGCGCCGAAACATTGCTCTGCCGT
>WOYI011474418.1_pt1 | contig 26786 bp, 22 predicted proteins | sample 6423411 | NCBI WGS metagenome assembly WOYI01 (sample SAMN13441803, study PRJNA592873) | oil field metagenome | biome: oil field; feature: oil-well bore; material: oil-contaminated soil; isolation source: oil-contaminated soil from oil-well borehole | place: Germany: Wietze | collected 2016-10-18 ... | reverse complement strand
GGTGGAAACAACTCTCTTCAAGAAGAGTTGTTTTTCTTTAACCTGAACCCGAACCTGAAGCCCTTTCAACACCCGGGGAGGGTGCAGGTGCCAAGACCAGGGCCGAAGGTCCCTGTGGGGGCAAAGCCCTCGCAGGGGGTGGAAACAACTCTCTTCAAGAAGAGTTGTTTTTCTTTAACCTGAACCCGAACCTAAAGCCCTTTCAACACCCGGGAGGGTGCAGGTGCCAAGACCAGGGCCGCAGGTCCCTGTGGCGGCAAAGCCTTCGCAGGGGGTGGGGGCGCCGATTTGATTTCCATCCTTTTTTCTTCCGCGTTGGGGTAAAATGATTGCGCCAATTTTGGGATTGTCATTATAGGAAGACTTTATGTCTGAAATCCGAATTGTCCCTGCCAGAAGGATTCAAACCGAATTTATCGAGAAGAACTCCCGGTTCATCGCCAATGCCGCGCCCACTTTTACGGTGGAACAGGCTCAGGCGTTCATCGAAAATATCAATGAGAAGTTTCCCGATGCCAGCCATCATGTCCCGGTCTTCCTGATCGGGCATGGCGCATCCACGATCGAGCATTGCTCCGATGATGGGGAGCCTTCCGGGACGGCCGGCAAACCGGCCCTAGCGGTGCTGCGGGGGAGCGGGGTGGGGGATATCACCGTGGTGATCACCCGCTACTTTGGCGGAACCAAACTGGGGACGGGCGGGCTGGTGCGCGCCTACAGCGACAGTATGCGCCAGGTTTTGGCGGAACTGCCTCGGGCGAAGAAACTGGCGACAACCACACTGATGTTTGTGATTCCTTATCCGCTTTTTGAACGCGTCCAGATCGTTATTGCCAATTTCAACGGCGCCTGCGTCGAGAAGAACTTCGCGGCGGATGTGACCCTTTCCGTCCGGCTGCCGAATGAGCATCTGGCCGCTTTTCAGGACCGGGTGACCGCGCTGGCCCAGGGCCGGATTGAATTCATCACGATTGAAACCCGGGATAACACGATCATCCCGATTAACTAGTCAGCAGCTTCACCTACTCAAGCGCTGATCCAGATCCCCAACTCTTAATTACAAATTTTCCTGAACGTTGTAGAGCCGGTGATAAAGGCCGTTTTGCGCGATCAGGGAATCATGGGTGCCCTGCTCAACGATTTCCTTGCCTTCCAGAACGACGATCTTGTCCGCGTTGCGCACCGTGGACAGCCGGTGGGCGATGATGATTGTCGTGCGCCCCTTCATCAGGCGTTCCAAGGCCTGCTGGATCAGGAGTTCCGTCTCCGTGTCCACCGCGGAGGTTGCTTCATCCAGGATCAGGATGGGCGAATCTTTCAGGACCGCGCGGGCGATGGAAAGCCGCTGACGCTGGCCGCCCGAGAGTTTGACCCCGCGTTCGCCGATCATCGTCTCGTAGCCGTTGGGCAGCGCCATGATGAAATCGTGGGCGTTGGCCACCTGGGCTGCGTGGATGATGTCCTCATCCCCGGCCTTCGGATTGCCAAAGAGGAGGTTCTCGCGGACGGTGCCGTGAAAGAGAAAAACGTCCTGCAGGACGATGCTGATCTTACTACGCAGCTCTTCAATCTCCAGGTCTCGGATATCAATCCCATCGAGGCTGATGGCGCCTTCTTGGACGTCGTAGAACCTGGGGATCAGGCTGACCAGGGTGGATTTCCCCACACCGGTGGGGCCGACCAGAGCGACGACATTGCCGGCCGGGATGTCCAGGTTGATGTTTTCGAGGACCGGTTCGCCGTCAATATAGCTGAAGCTGATATTGTCCAGTTTGAGGGCGCCCTGGATGGTCACGGGGAGGGACTGAGGGTGCTGGGAGACCTTGACCTCGGGTTCCTCGTCCAGAAGCTCGGCGATCCGGTCGAACCCAGCCAGCGATTCCTGGATCTGTTCCCAGGAGGTGCCCAGGGCGCGGATGGGTTGGTAGAAAATTTCCAAATAGAGGAAAAAGGCGACCAGATCCGCCACGGAGAGCACGCCCATCAAGGCCATCCTGCCGCCAAAGAAAATCGCTACCAGCTGGCCGATGGAAGTCGAGAAGTCAATGAAGGGCTGAAAAACCGCCATCAGTCTCAGCGCCGTCATCAGGGAGACCTTATAATTTTCAATACCCAGTTCCACCCGCTCCAATTGTTCGCTCTCCCGGTTGAAGGCTTTGATCTCGCGGATCCCGGCAAAGCTGTCGTTCAGGATGGCGTTCAGCTCACCAACCTGCACCTGACGCTTGCGGAAGGCTGGGCGGACCACCTTGGCGAAGGCCACCAGCGCCAGGATGACCAATGGGATCGGCGCCATGCTGTAAAGTGTGAGCTGCCAGTTGAGGCTGGCCAGGATCGCCGTGATCCCGAAAAAGGTGATGATATTGACCAGCACATCCGGAATGGCATGAGCGATCATCCGTTCGAAGAGGTCCGTATCGTTGACCACCCGTGACATCAGTTGTCCGGTTTGTTTATCCTCATAGAACCGCAGGGAAAGTTTCTGCAGGTGCTCATAGACGAATTTGCGGGCGTCGGAGACCACGCCCCAGCCGGCAAGGTGGGCCATATAACTGCGGAGGAACTGCATGACCCCCCGGCCGACGAAGGCAATCAGCGCGATGATGGAAAGCTGGGTCACCCTCTGCATCGTCGCGGGGGAGAGCGCCTGGTCTGTGACCAGGTTGATCAGGTTGCGGACCAGCCAAGGGATCAGCAGCTGCGCCCCCACCAGGGCTAAACTGGCGAAGATCGTCGCGATTAACGGCCAGGTGTATTTTTTTGCAAACCGGAGTAAGAGTTTCATGCCGGGAATTATACAATGGGGCAGGCGGAAATTCCAGGATTGGGGCGAAACTCGTTAGATATTTATCTAAATTTATGCCTGAATGTCATCAAAAAGCCGGGGTAATTGCCTGGAACCAGAAAAAACCGCCCAAAACTGGGCGGTTTTCCTTGAGAGAGAAAAATATTGGAGGTTGTAAGAAGAGTTGTATGTTACCGGTTACATCCATAAGGAGAATTATGGATAAATTGTATCTAAATAATACAATATAATCTGGTATTTGTCAACATTTGTTGGTGCAAAAAGTTTGGTGCAAAAAGGCCTGAGAAATTTCAGGCCTTTGTTTATCCTTAGCTGAATTTGGGGCTGCTTTTTGGCGCGGGACTTGAATCGTAGAGTTAATGGAAGGGCTGCAAGGCGTGCGGCGTTATTTGACTTCCTGATACGCAAGAAGATCGCCCTGCCGGTCCAGGTGTTGGATGGTGGCTGAACCGACGACCAGCAATTTGACGGCTTTGTTGTCGTTGGCGCTGGAAAGGACCGTCCCTTTGAAGCTGGTCAGATGGGCGCTGTCGCCTTCATGGAGGAGGAGAGGCTTTTTGTTGGGGAGGTCCACTTTCAGCGTGCCCTCCTTGACCAACAGGAACGCCTCACCCTTTTGGATCTGGATGCTCTCGTGGTAAGCTGCCGGGGGGATATAGGCCAGGATCGACTTGAAGGAAAGGTTGTCCTCCGGTGAGAGCAGGTAGAGGAAGGGCAGAGCCGGGTTGCTGTATTCCCCTAACTGGTCCATCTGGCTTTTGCGGACGATGAAGGCGTCTTCCTCTTCGATATCCTGAAAGATCTGGAAAAGCCGGACGTTGTAGAAATTCGCCAATTTTTGAAGGTTTTCGACGGAGATTGAAGCCTTGTCCCGCTCGATCAGGGAAATAAAGGAAATGGAAAGATCAGCGCCTTCGGCGACTTCATTGAGCTTGTAGCCTCGTTGATGTCTCAATTCACGTAATTTTTGACCTAGAGTAGCCATTATATTTTTTCCTTTTTTTAATTAATTAACTAATTTTACCTTAAAAATCTAGATATTTGAATATCCATATAACCTTTTGAGATGAATTCCAATTCACCAGCACCTACGAATTTTTTTGATTGACGGCTGTCTTAAGAATGATAAAATGATGGAAGTTAAACCAGACCCAATTGGTAAAAATATGACTGACTTACGGCCCAGCCCAACAATTGAAGACTATCTGGGCGTGATCTACACCCTTGACCGCAATGGCGAGAGGGTGATCTCTGCCCGTCTGGCCCAATCGCTGGATGTCTCTGCGCCCACGGTCACCGCAACCCTCAAACGGATGCAGCGGGATGGGTGGGTGGTGGTCAACGGTCAGAAAGAGATCGAATTGACGCCTGCAGGGCGATCGGCGGCGATGAACGTGATCCGCCGCCACATGCTCACTGAGTGGATGCTCGCCAGAATGTTAAAATTGCCGCTTTCCGAGGTTCACCGGGAAGCGCACCAAATTGAACATTCGCTTTCTCCTGAAGTTGCGGAACGGCTCCAGGTTGAACTGGAAGATCCGCGGTTCTGTCCGCATGGCAACCCGCTGCCCGGCTTTGAGGAGGAAGCTGAGGGCTGGGTCGCCCTTTCCAGTTTATCCCAAGGCGAGGCAGCCATTGTCAGGCGGATTCAGGAAAATCTTGAAGAAGATTACGCTATCCTGACTTTCCTCGAATCAAAAGGGGTGGTTCCCGGCGCTCAATTTCAGGTGATTGAGGTCTTACCGTTTAATGAAACCATCAAACTTTCTATTGAAGGAAAAGACCTGATCCTTGGTCTGCGATTGGCATCTGATATTTTTGTGAGTCGGGTGGCGTGATGGTGGAACCGCTATCCTTATAAATTGCAGTAATTTATTATAATATTAAAATGGGCCAGATGTAAAGTGCTCAACCAGGATTGAAACGTCTGGACCCGATTAAGCCCTAATCATAGCGGTGGACCATCTCGTAAAGCCGGGGAACCTGAGATCGGATGACATCTTCATCGGTGCGCCAGACGAAAACATCGCCGACGCCGCCATACTCGAAAGCGACCAGGCGCGGCTCTTTCCAGTGACCGGCATGGATTTCCTGCAAGGCCCAATCCAACAATTCCCAGGCCTGATCTTCCATTTCAAAATGGTCGGTGAGGATGCCGCCAAACGGCCGGAGCCCGGTGATATGCATTTCGGCCAGCCGGTCCAGAGGCAGGCCGCGGATATAGTCCCTGACATCCATCCCGAGGGTGTCCGCCGTGATCCGGGCATGGGCCAGGTCCAACAGGAACTGGCAGCCGGTATCCGTGATCACTTTTGAAAAGGTCTCAGGGTCCACCGCGGGCGCCAGGTAGGGCGTTGCCAAGGTGAAGGGGTAATGTTCCAGGACGACGCGCTCAGCGCCGAAATAGTCCACCATTCTGCCGATCTCATCGCGCCAGAGGTCATTGACCCTTTTCAGTTCCGTGGGGTCGTCGGGCGTGTAGCTGCGCGGCGTGACCAGGTGGGAATTGATATGCGGTGTGCCAGTCTCGGCAATGAATTGATCTATCCGGCCAAAATCTGCGCTGAGAGTCCGCCCCAGGCCGGCCTCCAAAGAGAAATGGATGACAACGGGTCCATAGGGCAGGGCTTCAGCCAGCATGCCTTCCCAGTCGGGGCATTTGATGAGATCGACTTTGATCTCCTTGGCTTTGATCTGTTTGACCAGGGGGTTCGAGAAATTGACCGCAAGCTTCATTTGGAATGTTCTCCTTGGGCTTCGAAAGTATCACCGGGCTGCCAGGCTGGGACACAAACAGCCAGAAAGACAAGGTCCTCACCAGACCGGTTAAAAATTTGGTGAACTTCTGACGGTTCGATCAGCATGGCATCCCCCTTTTCAGGTTCAGGGTCTGCCCATCAAGGTCCAACTCCGCTTCGCCGGAGAGGATCAAATAGGATTCCCCGGCCTGCTGGTGGTAATGCTGGGAGGAAGAGCCGCCCGGCGGGATGCGGATTTCTGCCAGGCTGTGGGATTGCACGCTGCCAACCTGAAGGCCAAGAACCTCCTGCAGGATCTCACCCTCTGGGTTGTGGATCTCGGCCGGTCTCTGAGATTGCCCGGAAAATTTCATGATATTCTCCCAAAATTAAATTAAACAGCCTCCCCATGATAGCAGATGATCGGGGAGGCTGCAAATCTATTTTGACTGGATCAGGCGGCGCTGGCGGGTTTGGGTTCGGTGAAGAAATCGTATTGCGCCTCCAGCTCGTGCCGGAACTGCTTGGTGTAAAGGTTGTAATATTTCCCTCTGAGTTTGATCAGCTCGCGATGGTTGCCCATCTCCATGATCTGGCCGTCTTCGATCACAATGATCTTGTCGGCCCGTTTGATGGTGGAAAGGCGGTGGGCAATGACGAAGCTGGTGCGGTCCTGCATCAGTTTGTCCATGCCGCGCTGGACCAGGACTTCGGTCAGGGTGTCCACCGAGCTGGTGGCTTCATCCATGATGAAAAGCTCCGGTTTGGCGAGGATCGCCCGGGCAATGCTGATCAGCTGTTTCTGGCCAACGGAGAGCAGGTTCCCTCCCTCGCCGACGTCCTGGTTGTAGCCGTGCTCAAACTTCATGATGAAATCATGGGCGCCGGCCAGCTTTGCGGCCTCGACAATCTCTTCGTCTGAGGCATTGAGTTTGCCATAGCGGATGTTGTCGAAAATCGACCCACTGAAAAGGTGGGGCGTTTGCAGCACCACCCCAATGCGGGATTGGATGTCTTGAAGTTTCATTGTCGTGTAGTCAATCCCATTCAAATAGATCTTCCCCTGGGTCGGCTCGTAAAAGCGGCAGAGCAGGTTCACAATGGTGGTTTTGCCCCCGCCGGTGGGCCCGACCAGGGCGACCATCTCGCCATGTTTGATGTGGAAATCCAGGCCTTTGATGACCGGGTCGTCTTCTTCGTACTGGAAATAGACATTCTCGAAACGAATGTCACCCTGGATGGTCTCAGTCTCAACCGTTTTCGGCAGGTCTTTTACATCGGGTTCCGTGTCGATCAGGTGGAAGATGCGCTCCGCCGAGGCGACCGCATTTTGCATCTGGGCATAGACCCGGGCCATATCCTGAATGGGCCACATGATGAAGGTGATGTAAGAAACGAAGGCCTGGATCCCGCCAATTGTCATATTTCCAATCTGGGCCTGCATCCCGCTTTGCCAAAGCACAATTCCCAACACCATCGCACTGATCACCTGAACGGTGGGCAGGAACAGAGCGGAAAGCCAGGCGGCCTTGAAGCTGGCATTGTACATCCCCTGGCTCAATTCGCCGAATTCCTCCAGGTTGGATTCCTCCCGACCAAGAGCCTTGATTACCCGGACGCCGGTGATGGATTCGTTGAAAGCCCCGGTGATCCTGGAGTTCATCTTGCGGGATTCCCGGTAATGTTTGAGGATGACCCTCCTGAAACGGAAGGCGACCACGACCAGCAGCGGCAGCATCACCACGACAATCGTTGCCAGCCTGGCGTTGATGATGAACATGAACACCGCTGCGGTGCCAATATTGACGACCGCCCAGGTCATATCGAGGATGCCCCAGGAGAGCAGATCGGCCAGCCTTTCGGTGTCTGAGGTCAGGCGGGACATGATCCAACCCACCGGAGTCTGGCTGAAATAGGACAGCGAAAGCTCCTGCAGGTGGTTGAACATGCTCTTGCGCAGGTCATAGCGGACGCGTTCAGCGAGGATGCTGACCAGGTAGATGAACCCAAAGGAACAGGCGGCCTGAAAAACGATCATCCCAGCGTAGATCAGGATGGTCCGGTTGATTGCCTGCCTGTCTCCGGCCGTGATGCCATTATCAATCAGGTCCTTGCTCAGGTAGGTTGTGAATGCATCGATTATTGAGACAATTGCGATGCAGACCAGGAACCCGAGCACCCATTTCCAGTGGGGTTTGAGCATCTGGACCAGGCGTTTGAAGACCTGGTTGGTCAGCTTGCCATATTCCTTTTCTTCAAGTTCTTCATAGGTTGACACTGGCAATATCCTTTTCTAATTCAACTTCTATCCGGGTTTGGATATCAAAAATCTCCCGGTAGATTCCAATTTCTTCCATAAGTTCAGCATGCGTTCCGTACTGAACGATCCGGCCCTGATCAAAGACCAGGATCTGGTCTGCGTTCATCACGCTCTGGATGCGGTGGGCGATGATGAAAGTCGTTCGCTCTTCCATCAGGAGCTGCAGGGCCGCGCGGATCTGGGCTTCAGTCTCCGTATCCACGCTGGAGGTCGAATCATCCAGGATCAGGATACGGGGGTTCTTGAGGAGCGCCCGGGCGATGGCCACCCGTTGTTTCTGACCACCGGAAAGGGTCACCCCGCGTTCGCCGACCAGGGTTCCATAGCCGTTGGGGAATTCCTCGATCACCTCATGGATGGCGGCAAATTTGGCAGCCTGGATCACTTCCTCATCCGTCACCTTCCGATGGACGCCGTAGGTGATGTTCTCCTTGATCGAGCGGGAAAAGAGGAAAGCCTCCTGTTCCACGATGCCGATCTGTGAGCGGAGGTATCTTCGAGGGTAGGCTGTGAGGTCAATGCCATCCAGTGTGATGGTGCCGCTGGTGGGGTCATAGAAGCGCGGCAGCAAGTTGACCAGGGAGGTCTTTCCGGAGCCGGTGGACCCCAGCAGCGCGATCATATCGCCCGGATGGCAGGTGAAGTTAATGTCGCTGAGGACGGGGTTATCCTTTTCATATTCAAAACAGACATCCTTGAAGATGATCTCCCCGTTGACATCGCCCTCGGGTTCGATCGTGCCCTCGGTTAGAGATTCGCGTTCCTGCTCAAGGATATGGGCAACCCGCTTATAGGACACCATGCCGGTGGAGGTCTGGACGATCAGGCGGCCCAGCCCGCGCATCGGCCAGATGATCCAGACGACCAGCGCGGCGAATGCGATATAGGTGCCAACGGTGATCTCGCCGTTCACGGCCATCATGGCGCCGGAATAGAACGAGACCAACATCTGCGCGCCGCAGATCAAGTCGGAAACCGGCCAGAACAGGGAGTGAATCGAAAGCAGTTTCTTGCCCAGCCGGAATTTCTGCCAATTTTCCTGGTCAAACTTGTAGCTTTCGTAGCCCTGCCGGGCGAAGGCTTTCACCACCCGGATGCCCGTCAGACTTTCCTGCAGGCGGCTGCTGAGGGTCGCTTCCTGCTCCTGATATTCTTCATAGGCCTTGGAAACCTTCGAGAAGAAGAAGATTGAGACGCCGATGATCACGGGGATCGCGACGACGGAGATCAGAGCCAGCCGGGTGTTGAGCTGCAGCAGCGCGATGAAGTTTACGATGAACATCAGCAGGATCCGGCCGATCCCGATTGCTTGTTCGCTATAGAACCGGTTGATTGCATCCACATCCGATGAGACCCGGGCGAGCAGATCACCGGTTTGGGATTCTGCATGGTAGGCATAGGGCAGGCGCTGGAGGTGGTCAAAGAGGTAGTTCCTGAGCCGGCGGGTGATGCTTTCGGCAGATTTTGAGGCCATCCAGCCGGAAAGGAATGTGAAAAGGCCCTGCATCAGCGCCAACCCGAGGAAACTCAGGAGGATGATCAGCAATTCCTGACCGTAGTGACCCGCAACAATAACATCATCAATGAACCTCCGCAGGACAAGATAAACCCCGGTACGTGAAATGGTGGCGACAGCCAGGGTGGCGGTCGCGCCGACATAAAGCCAGCGATAGCCCTTCATCATGCGCCAAAGCCCCAGCAATCGGTTCTTTGAGATGGTTTTGCTCAAATCGACATCATAATAATCATTTTTCGACACAATAATTCGTCTCCAATGTGAATCAAGTCAAAAAACTTGGTTAAAGGTTAGGACAGGCCCTTTTAGACCCCAGAATATGAAGGCATGCTCCGATGACGGCGCATCGTGCAGTCCGTTTCTTCACGCATGTGAGGTTTGCAGATTAATGATGTTCCCGAGTTTTCTAGTGTACCAAGAACCGCCCCCACTGTCAAACAGAAAGTCGGCTCTCTGGCGGGGATTTCGGCCCGGTCAGTCGTCCGGCTGACGGGTTAAGTGTGGTCCTGGATGAACGTGACGATATCCTGAAAAGCCTGGTCCAATTCGCCATCCAGCAGGATGCAGTGCGGCGATTCGCTCATGTGGACCAGACCTTTTTCTTTGGAGCCAATCCCTTTGAGGATGCTCTCGGCGGCGTCCGGGGTGAGGGTGGTGTCATATTCGCCCGTGAAGACCAGGGTGGGCGCTGTTACCTCTTTCAGGTGCCGCCGCGCATAGCGCTGCAGTTTGAGCATCTGGACGGAGGCCCGGACCGGGTAGACATTATAGCCCTTCCAGGGCAGGCCGTCATCTTCGCTGCTCTTTGAAAGATATTTTATGAAGGGAGCCGTGAAGCGGGTCAGCCAGAGCTTATGGACCTTGATCGCCGGGGCGAAGAGCAGCAGGCCTTTGACCTCAGGATGTTCGACATTCAGCGCCAAAGCCAGCAGGGTCCCCATGGATTCGGCCACCACGAAAACCCGGCTGCATTCCCGGGCCAGCATTTCATAATAGTTTTTAACTTTTTCCAGCCACATTTGCCAGGTGGCGCGGTTGAGGTCATCCGGGTGGGTGCCATGACCGGGGAGCAGCGGCGCGCCGACGGTGTAGCCCGCCTGGTGGAGCTTTTCGCCGATCAGCCGCATTTCGGCAGTCGTGGATGTGAAGCCGTGGATGAGCAGGATGCCGGTCTCATTACCCGGCCAATGGAAATCCTCGCCGTCGAGATGGTCGTTGCGCATAAAGCCATTATCCAGCATCTTGGACCTCCGCCATGGTGCGGGTGGCCGCTGGAAGGACGGCGACCCTTGCATTGATGGGTAGTTGGGTCGCCAGCCATTCCAGCAGGGCTTCCAGTTTGTCCGGCTGGCTGGGGGTCAGCTTCCAATCCCGGACCGTTTCGGGCGGGATCTCTGAGACGAGGACGATGGCGACCCTTAGAGCATCTTTTGCGATCTGGTAAGCCTTGTGCGGACCGACTTTGAAGTAACCGTTTTTAAACTGATCAACGACTGCCTGGTGCGAGGCCGCCTGAGTGATGTAGGTTTCATACGCAGGGCTGCCGGAACCTTCCTCACAGCCGGCCAAGAGCAGCACCAGGCCGTTGTCCCTTGTGATTTGGGCGGCATGGGTCAGCCCTTTTTGGGCTTGATAGAGATTGATGTCCTTGGGATAGCCCCCGGGGGAGGCGATCACCAGGTCGTAAGGCTCTGCGACGGGGACGGTGAAGATCCGGCGGACTGTGGGAATGGCGGATTGCATCACGGCTTTGGGCTCGCCGAAGAAGACCCGCAGCACCTGCTTATCCTCATTGAGGACCGTGCCCAGGGCATAGTCAATGCCCATTTTCCGGCCAATCTCTTCAATATCCTGCCGCATGGGGTTGATGCTGTAGATCCCGGAGCGGGCCAGGTCCTGGGTGAGCATGGCGTGATTGATGTTGATGGTCTCTCGGCCGGCCAGGCCGATCGCGGCGGTCTTCACGCCGCCCGAAAAGCCCATAAAGTGATGCGGTTCGATATTCCCCACAACGAATTTCAGGTCGCACTGGTAGTAATCCCGGTTGACGGAAACCGGCGTGCCATAGCGGGTTGTGCCCAGGGCGACCAAGGGGGAATGGTCGCAGTCGTGGGCGTAGACCGGATATTTGGAGAGCGTTTCCTGATCGAGGATCAGGTTCAGTTCCCCAGCGGTCATCGGGCTGTGGGTGCCGGAGCCGATGAAGAGCGTGGCCTGCTGCGGCTCAAGCCCGAGGGATTCGAGATAGGCCAGCAGATAGGTCAGGGGGTGCGGCGAGGAAACTGGGCGGGTTTTGTCGTTGATCGCAATGCCCACCCGGCAACCGGGAGGGATTTCGATGGGCATGGATCCGCCCACAGGGGAAGCAAAAGCCTCCGCAAAGAGGGCTTCCGGCGCTTCGGGGACGGCGAACGGTTGCGGCAGGAGGACATCCACCAGGTAGGTGTCCGGCAGGTGGAAGCTCAGTTGAGTGTGGTTATAAGGCAGGCTAAATTCTTTCACGGTCAGCTCCCGGAAGGCTTGGGAATGAATGAGAAGATCAAAATGAGGTCTGGCGGTTGCCCCGCACCCGTCCGAAAGGGATGTTTTTCTGAGCGCAAACGACTCGAATGCAGGGTCTCACCGCGGAACCAGCTTACCCTTCTCTAATAATTATAACCGCATCAGGGCGGGCTGTTCCGGAAATGCAGGGCTTAAAGGTCCGTGAGGTCTTCCTGGGTGACGGATTCCACCATCGCGAAGAAGTCCGCGGCGGTTCGGAGGGCGTCGGGCTGGCGGCGGTGCGGGTTCGGGGGTGGACTGGCAGGCGGTCAGGAGCGCCAGGAGGCTGATGCTGATCAGAATGGTAGTTTTCCACTTTGCAGGGGCCATGACATGACCCGCACCGTTTACGGATGGGGCTGTCCGTGCTGCAGGATCTCATCAATCTCGTAGTAGAGGGGTTTGAGCTGCTTATACATCCTTTTATAGATCCGCTCGTAAAGTTCGGTGTACATCACATGCCGTCGGCGGTCCGGTTCAAAGGTGTCTCCGATGTGCGCCATTTCAGCCACCGCGGTCTCAAAATCGGGCAGCAGGCCCAATCCGACAGCCACATCCATCGCCGCACCCAGGCCGGAGGCTTCATAGACATGGGGCCGGGAGACAGGCAGGCCAAAGATATCCGCCGTGCTCTGCATTACACCGGGGCTTTGGCTGCCGCCGCCGGCCACGCGCAGGGAAGTGATCGGGATATGCGAGCGCTTCTCGGTCCGGTCGGCGCCTTCGCGCAGGGCATAGGCCAACCCTTCAATGATGGCGCGATAGAAATGAGCCCGGTTATGCACATCGCCAAACCCGATCACCGCGCCTTTCGCTTCCGGCCCTGGAATCTTCAATCCCGGTGACCAGTAGGGCTGGAGGATCAGTCCGTCTGCGCCGGGCGGCGCGATTTGCAGCAGCTCATCGAACAGGACTTCAGCCTCGATGCCCAGTTCTTCCGCTTTGCGTTTTTCAACCTGGCCAAATTCATCCTTGAACCAGCTGACCATCCAAAAGCCGCGGTAGATCTGCACTTCCAGGGAGTAGGCGCCCGGGACGGCGGAAGGATAGGGCGGGATCAGCGGGATGACTTCGACGTATTTGCGGTGAGTGGTGTTGATCGTGGCGGTGGTGCCATAGCTCAGGCAGCCGATGTGGGGGTCCAGGCAGCCGGCGCCGATCACTTCGGTGGCTTTATCCGCAGCGGTTGCGATCAGGGGCAGTCCCTCGGGAATCCCGGTGGCCTCAGCTGCGGCTTTGCTGATCGTGCCCAGCAAACCCGTGGGGGAGACCAGTTCGGGCAGCATCTCACGTTCCAACTGGACGGCGTCCCACTTCCAATCCGAGGGGGAGGCCCAGTCCTGCTTTTTATAATCGAAGGGGATATAGCCGACCTGACAGCCGACTGAATCGATCACTTTATCAACCAGTTTATAGGTCAGATAGCCGGAGAGGAAGACGAATTTATCGGTCTGCTTCCAGATTTCAGGCTGGCGGGTTTTGATCCAGTTGGCTTCGGCCTCGGCCTGGAGATAGTGGACGGTGGCCTGCATCCCGGCAATCTTGAAGAGCAAACCCCACAAGCCGCCGACCGGTGCCAGGTCTTCTGAGCGCCGCTGATCCAGCCAGACCATTGCAGGCCGCAGAGGCTGGTGATCCGCGTCCAGATTGATGACGGTGGAGCGTTGGGTCGTCAGGCCGACGCCGGCGATGGCTTCCTTATGGACACCCTCCATCTGCCAGAGGCCCTGACAGGCATCACAGACGCCCCGCCAGAAGACCTCCGGGTCCTGTTCGGCCCAACCGGGCTGGGTGGAAAAATAGGGCTGGATCGGGATGCGTTTTTTAGCGATCAGGTTCCCTCTCAAATCAAAGATCAACGCCCGGACGCTTTGCGTGCCATTATCAATTGCCAGGATTTGTTCACCTGCCATTCAACCCTCCTGAATGATGATCGAACTAAATTACCTACCCTTTTATATCATTAATTCATCTGGCCGGTGGGGTTTAGTCGTGGGGAAGGTGGTAACTTTGCCGCCAGATCCCGCGGCAGCAGTCCACTTCTGCCTGCCAGGTTTGGTCCGACCAGCCCAGAGGCTGCTGCACAAGTCACCGGATGCGTTCAATATCGTCCAGTCCGCCCTGGGGCATCAGCAGGCCGACCCGGACCCGGCGCAGCAGCAGATCATCCAGATGGACGACGGCTTCGTTGGCCGCCGCCCAGGCCAGTTCAGCCCAAAATTGCGGCAGCAGGGCAATGGACTTGAGGGCGTCTGGTTCGGCGCAGTCGAAGAAGGCGTTCACGTCTTTTCCAAGCCGTCCAGCCATTATCTGTTAATCCTGCTCGCTGGCTTTTGGGCTGGTTTCCAGTGCGGGCTTGACTCCAACTGGTAAGTGGTCATGCCAGGGTGATATAACGAAATTTGGTGGAAAGCGAGAAGCAGGAAAATGGGAGGAGGCTGGGGGGGGACTAAGCCTGATTCCGAAGAGGTGAAAGCCTAGAGTGATCGTTCAAATTGACGGTGGACCTTGTGGAATTCGATTGGCAGGTTGGAAGTTTCCAGCAGGATGTTGATATTTTCCTCGCGCAATTGAAGCATCTCGCTGTAGGTATATCGATCGTCTTCCATGACGCTTTTGTAGATTTCTTCGAAGAGGATCGCGGTTCCACCGAGACGCTGGTATTTTTCAAGGATGCCGATCCCGTTGAAGTCAATCCAATTGGAGCGTTTGCTTTCCCGCATGATCTGCAGCCAGCCCAAAGGGAAAAGTCTGCCCTGGCATTTCTGCAACGCTTTGCCGATGTCGGGATACCCCAGGATCCAGCCGACAGGCTGATCGTTTTTGTAAATGATCTTAACCAGCCTGGGATCGGCGATCCAGAGCAGCTGAGAGGCCATGTTGCTCATATCCTCGTCCGTGAGGGGCGGGTTGCCTGCCGAGCCGGCCAGGGATTCATTGTAGAGCATTTGGAAATCGTCAATCACCGCCCGGAGCTCCTGCTTGGTATGCAATTCAGGCGCCGTGAAGCCCACCTTTTTGGCCACCAGGCGGGCCGCGCGGGTGAATTTCTCCGGCCAATCCACGTCGCAATCCAAGCGGCCGGTGAAGATGATTTTGACCTTGGTGAACCCGAGCGCGGCGATCAGCGCCGGGTAGTAGTCCAGGTTATAGGGCTGCCCGAAGGCGGGCTGGTATTCAAAGCCCTTGACCAACATCCCAAACCCATCCAGGACCGTTAATCCTTTGGGGCCGAGGATCCGATTCATTCCCTGCTGTCTGGCCCATTCAAACCCGCGCTCAAATAAGGCCTTCGCAACCGAAGAGTCGTTCACCGTTTCAAAGTAATAAAAGAATGCGGTTTTTGTGTCGTGGAAATCGTTGTAGCGGTGGTTTTCGGCCACGGCCAAACGGCCCAATACCCGCCCATCATCCTCAACAGCGAGCAGAAAGGCCGCCTTGCCATATTGATAGAAGGCATAGCCCGGTCGGAAGAGCTTGTGCATTTCCATCCGCAGGGGAGGAACCCATTGGGGCGTATTGTGGTAGAGATCGAAGGGGAATTGGATGAAGGCGTGCCGGTTTTTCCGGTCGTTGGGAGAGATATTAATAATTTTCATAAGATTAAAGTAAAAAAAATAAGATGGGATTAATATAAGCGAATAACCCAAATCCAGCAAGGGGTTCAGGGTGAAAGGGTTGGCTCAATGGACTGAATTTCAACCCATTCCGCTTCCAATGTCTTGACCAGTTCGGAGACTCGCTGAGTGAGTTGATCGGGTGGGGCGGATTGGATGGAAACCACTTTGCCATTCAAGGTGTCCAGGTCGTTTTTCAAGGAGAGCAAAGTCGCATCAACCCGCTCCAGGAGGGCATCAGCCCTGCTGTTCTGGCTCATTCGGTCCTTGATGGAATCGTAGATCTGTTGATATTCCTGGCGGATCGCTTCGTCTTCCGCTTTTTCGATCTTGGTCTGGGCGTTTTCCAGTTGCAGGAACAGGCTTTCCCGGGATTGTGAAACCAGGCGGTTGTTCTCAATGGGTGTCAGGCGCAGGCAAAGGGCATAGGCAGCCTCGACCAGTTTGGAAGAGGCGCCCAGCACAGGCTGCAACTCACGCTTCACCCTGGGGTTCGCGGAAGTGATCATATTGAACAGGCGGGTTTGGGCGCGGTCAATATCCTCAAATTTCTTTTGGAAACGGGAAGCCAGCGGCGCCCGGCTTTCAAGGATATGGCTGAATTGCAAGGAGGGTTCCCGGCTGATAATCAGCACCATCACGATCCAGAGGACAAACCCGACCGGCGCGAGCCACCAGGCCGAGCAGAGGCCAGCCGCGAGAGTCAATGCCAGCATCGCCAGGTTGGCGGGGTTAAGCAGTGCAATCGTGAAAGGCGTTCGTTTCATTTTTAGAAGAAGGTCGCAATCGCTTTATAGATTTCCTGAATGGTGTCCGGTTCGCCGAAGTATTCCTGACCGCCCGTGATCTCTGCGATGTTTTTGAGGACATCTTCATTAGCATCAGTTCCATAGGCAATTGAAAAGATCTTGGTCGCGTCGCCGCTTTCAGAATGGCTGCCGATCGCCGCCAAAACGGCATCCAGTGCGTTGCCCGAGGCGGTATCCTGCCCATCGGAGAGTACCACGATCGCCCGGATGTGGTCCGGGTCGCCGAACTCGTTTAAGTCCTGATAGGCCTTCAATACGGCGTCATACAGCCGGGTGTCGCCTTCTTCAATGATTCCGGATACCCGCCGCTGGACGTCCGCGCGTTTGTCGCCCAGTTCGGTCAAGGGGGTCAGTTCATGGATCTCGTAATTGAAGGTCAGGATTTCCAGCCTGTCCCGGTCGCCTAAAAGGTCCGTGAACTGCACCAGGCTGGACCGGACGGCGTTGATCTTTTCGCCGCCCATGCTGCCGGAGGCGTCCACGACCAAGACGAGGTCCACAGGTTTCTTGACCTCATACCAAAGCGCTTCAATCCCGCGGATCACATCCGCATCCGGGACTTCCAAGACGGTCTGCGGCTGGAGGGGGTCAACGCCGTGGTTCTCATCCAGCGGGGTGGTCAAGGGGATGGAGGGGTCCGCCGGACGGAACCCGTATTCAATCGCCAGGAGCTGCTGGGGTTTGTCCAGGAGATAGTCCTCAAAGAGTTTCGCGGCTTCGCGTTGTTCATCCGTGACCCAGGAGGCGTTCAGAACGATATAGGGATGGTTGGACCAGAAGGTGCCTTCCTTGGGATAGATTGCCACCACGGGCATCTGATTGCTGTTGCCGGTGAGCCGCTCATTTTCCTGGTAGACCACCAAGTTCTCATACATCACGGCTGCGCTGAGGTAGGATGGCCCGCGTTCAAACATCCGGCTGGCGAAGAAGCCCGTGCTGGAGCCATAGTGGATGACTGACTTTTCAACAGCGGCGAGGAAGTCGATCGCTTGCTGGTTAGCGAGGTCCGCGGCGGTCAGGTCGCGCTGTTTTCCCGCGCCGGCGTAGGTACTGGCGATGACGGCGCAGATCCCGCTGTTGGAATATTCAGGATGGGTGTGGCCAAATTTGAAATTGCCCCATTCCGGGTAGCCATAAGCTGTCCAGCCTTCTTCAGAGAAGGCCATTTCACCGATATCCGACCAGCCCAGAGCTTTTTCCGGCCAGCCCAGCGCTTCTGCCATCGGCTTCCACATCGCGATCACCACCGGGCTGAGGACGAGGTCGTTGGGCGTTCCGGCATAGAGGTCATCGGCGTGGTTCTGCCGCCACTCCGCATTGGCAACCGGCAGGTAGATGGAAGAGGCTGGGCTCCATACCGTTGGTTGGATGGTGCCGGCATTGATTTCCCGCGCGGATTCAATGGAGCCCATCGGAATGGCTTTAATTTCGATCACCGCGCCGGATTCGACCTTGTGGTTGGCCTGGTTGAAGGCTTCGATGAGGGGAACCAGCCAGTCTTCTTTCTCTGAGCCGTAGACCATTGTGACGACCACCTTATCCGTGACAAGGTTGGATAGGGCGCTACAACTGCTCAAAAAAAGCGAAAATGCAATCAGCAATCCGATAAATTGAAATAATCTGGATTTTTGCATGTCTTTTCCTTTACTAATCACTGACGTTTCTGGCCCAAAAATCGAGGAGGGCATCCAGCACATCCCCCTTGGGCACTTCCACCTCGGGCGGCAGGCTGTCAATTTGGATTCCGTTGGCTCCCAGGACGAGGAAGGGGCTGCCGGTCTGGTCGAGGGCAATATCCGGGTCAACACTGCGGAAGCCGAAATCCATCACGGCAGATTCCTGGGCGGGATCGGAAAGCAGGTAGTCCAGAAAGAGCCGGGCTGCCGTCTGTTGGTCAGCATCCACCCAGTCCGCATCGAGGATGCAGTAGGGATGGTCGCTCATCAGCGTCCGAGGCGGGTAATAGATATACAGCTCGCCATACCGCCCGATGGCATTTTCAGCCTGTTCGATGGCAACGGATTCATAGACGGCGACCACATCATATTTGCTGGGGCCATAGGCGATGATATCCCGCATGTAAGATCCTGTGCTATCCCCGAAATCCGTGATGGAAGATTCCAGTTGCAGGAACCAGGACTGGAATCCAGGGTTCTGAATATCTGCGACGGAGAGGTTGGCAGATTTTTGGTGGTATTCGTAAGCCAACAAAATGGAGGTCATGAAGCCGCTGTTGGATTTGAGCGGGGAGGTGTGGCCGAATTTGAAAAAGCCCCAATCCGGGTGGCCGTAGCTTGCCCAGCCCTGAGGATCAGTGGCCGCGTCCCAAAGCTCTTTCCAGAGGTCGCCTCCGGGATTCAGGCCCCAGAGCGCCTGGCCCCGCTCTTTCCAGGCCACCAGCACCAGCGGGGTTTCAACCAGAGGGTGGCAGTTTTGCTGGTCGGCCGTGTTGACCATTGCCTGGCCGAACTTCTGAGTGGAAAGGTCCTGAAAAAGTGAGATCTGGAGGGATGAGGCAGGGGAAAGGACGGTGGGTTCAATCGAGCCATCCAGCACAGAGAGCACCATCTCACGGGACCCCATGCCTTCCAGTTCGATCTCGATCGGATGACCGTTGACCCGGGGATCGGTTTGCAGGAAATCTTCCCGCATCTGCTCGAGCCAATCGCGTTTTTCTGTGCCGTAATAGATTGTGATTTGAATGGGATCGGGGGGTGGCAGGAGCCCCTCTCGCAGAGGGGCATAAGCGTTCCCGCGGAAAGCTGGGTTGACCAATGAAAACACAAAAACCGCCAGGCTGGCAATCCCAAAGACCGTCAGCAATATCCAGTTGATTTTTGGCGTTTTCATAGGCAGGGTTTGGCTTCTCTTCTCAGGTGGTGAGAACTCTACCTATATCATATCGGGGGATGATTAAGCGCGATTTAATTGGGAATTAACGACAGTATAAGTTCTGATTGTCGTTGATTCCCAATTGTTTTACGAAATATTGGGATTCAGGGAAGGTTCCAGTATTTCAGTTCATCCGCTTTGACCGTGAAACCTGGGTTGTTGGCGAAGGCGATCAGGAAACCGGTGTAGCCTTCGCCCGAGAGGGTGGAGTCGCTGGCCGTCCCAACTTCTTCACCGTCGATGTAGAAGGTGAAGCTGGACCCATTTATCATGATGCCTACCCGATGGGGATTGTTGGTGCCATTGCTGAGCTGTGTTGCGGATTGATAGCCTTTGATTTCAATGATATTGACCTCCGGCGCCATGCGGAAGAAGCCCCATTGACCATCGCAGGTGATCCCCATGAAATAGAACTGTTGCCCGTCGGAGCTGGCCCGGACGGCCAGGCCGAAACGGTCCAGACCGGAGCAACTGGACATTTGAATGGTGGTCTCGACATAAGCATTTTTCAATTTGGGGCTGGAGACATACCAACTGTGCCAGTTGGCATTGGCCTTGGTTGTCATGTTGAGGTAGCCATTTGCCGTTTGGAAAGTCGCCTGAGGGTAGTCAAAATCCCAGGCGCTGGTGGAACCGCTGAAATCCTGGGTCCAGGCGGGCGATCCCAACAATTGAGCCGGGTCGGAAGCGGCCTGGGTCGCGGTGGGCGTGACGGTGACCGTTGGGGTGGGTTCCTCAGCTTCCGTTTCCTCGGTGGTTGGGGCAAGCGTCTCAGTGGGTGACTTTGCCTCTTCTGTCGCGCCCTCGGTGAGCATCAGGGATACCTGAGTGCCAATGATGTCTGCGGTGGGTTCGGCGCTTTGGCCGGGAAAGTTGCAACTGGAGAGCATGACCACGACCATCAATAAAACACCAAGGATGCTAAGTTTTTTCATTTGGGTCCTCCTGGACGATATCTTACATTTTTGAGATTAATTATAAAGATTTCAGGGAGCCAGCGCAACTGTAATTTATTTCTGTGGTTAATAGTATAGACAATAGGGTAGGTTTGTCATTTTCTAAGAAGAGCCAAACTCATGTATAATGGGCATTGTTGTTTACTTTAGAATTCAAGGATGAAATTATGGATATTTTTGATAAGTGTTTTTCATTTTCCACCGTCAAAGACGCGAAAGAAACCGGACTCTACCCGTACTTCATCCCGTTGGATGAGAATGAGGGGACGGAGGTCACCTATCAGGGCCAGCGGGTGATCATGTGCGGATCCAATAACTATCTTGGACTCACAACCCATCCCAAGGTCCGCCAGGCGGCCATTGATGCCATCGAACGGTATGGCACCAGCTGCACCGGTTCCCGCTTCCTCAATGGGAATATGACCTTGCATGAAAATCTCGAAGCCGAACTGGCTGAATGGGTTGGAAAGGAAGATGCCCTGATCTTTTCCACCGGGATGCAGGTCAACCTGGGGACGATCAGCGCTTTGGTGGGTCGGGGAGATTATGTGATCCTCGACAAGGAAGACCATGCCAGCATCGTGGATGGCGCAATCCTGAGCAGCGGGAAGATCGAGCGTTTCCGCCATAATGACATGGCGCATCTGGAACGGGTGATGGCGAGCCTGCCGGAAGACCGGGGCAAGCTTCTGGTGGTGGATGGCCTTTTCAGCATGGAGGGCGATCTCGCCCCTCTGCCGGAGATCGTGCCGCTGTGTGAAAAGTATGGCGTGCGCTTGATGGTGGATGACGCTCATGCGATGGGTGTGTTGGGCGGCGGCCGGGGGACGGCCGCTCACTTTGGCATGACCGATGATGTGGACCTGATCATGTCCACTTTCAGCAAATCTTTTGCCTCCCTGGGCGGCTTCATCGCTGGCGAAGCTGATGTGGTGGACTACATCAAGCACAAAGCCCGCAGTCTGATCTTCAGCGCCAGCATTCCCGCGGCCAATGCCGCATCGGCGCTTGCAGCCTTGCAGGTGATGAAGGAAGAACCCGAGCGGATCGAACGGGTCAATCAGATCGGCGCCTACATGCGGGAGGAATACCACAAACTTGGTTTTGACACGGGCGATTCGGTGACCCCGGTGATCCCGATCATTATTGGCGACGACGACCTGACCTTCAGGACCTGGAAACTGCTCTTTGAGAACGGGGTCTTTGTGAACCCGATCATTTCGCCTGCGGTTTCCCAGGGGCGTCAGCTGCTCCGCACGAGCTATATGGCAACTCATACCGATCAACAACTGGATCAGGTTCTGGCGACCTTTGAAAAGGTTGGCAAAGAAGTGGGTTTGATTTAAACCCAATTGTTTCGTTGGAAAGTAAAAGGCCGGAGGAATTCCTTCGGCCTTTTTTAGTCGGGTTGATCGATGTTTATTTCACATCCCAATAGCGGATCTGATCTAGCCACATGGTGAAGTCGACGCCGTTATCTCCGCCGACAAAGACGCCAAAGATGCCTTCTGAGAAGGTCTTATCCTTGACCTCATCCACCTTGCTGCCATTCACGTAGAGGGTCAGCGTGTCACCCTTGGCCATCACGCCCAGAGTGTTTACGACATTTTCGCCTTTGATGATCTTGTCGCTGGCGGTCCAGTAGACCAGAGAGGTCATATTCGGATCATCCCAGAGGCGCAGGCTGTATTTCCCGTCGCAGGTGATGCCGAACAGATAGCCCTGGCTGGCGCCGGAATTCTTTGGCGTGCGGAACATCAGGCCGTAGTGGTCGGTCCCGGAGCAATCCGGGGTTTGGAATTTGCCCTCCAGATAGAAATCATCCGGTCCGGGCCAGGACAGCCGCCAGCCATCCAGATCGGTGATGGCGGTCAGCTTCATATAGCCGCCTTCGAATTTGATCTTGGTGAAAGCGTCATTGTCCGTCAGCCAGTTGTTGCCGTTGTCCAGGTTATCCACCCAGTCCGGCGCGCCCAGCGATTTGGCCGGGTCCGTGTCTGAAAGGGTCGCGGTGGGGGCCATGGTCGGGGTGGATGTTGGAGCGGGGGTGGCGGTGTCCTCCACAGGTTCAGCCGTAGGCGCTTGGGTCGCGGCTTCACTGGTCGGCTCTTCCGTCGCGGCTTGATCGGCGCCGGCTGTGGGGGAGATTAAGATCTGCACAGGCGTGCCCGTGAGGATCTTGGCGATTTCCGTGGCCATGCTGTCATCCGTAGGCTCCGCCGGGTTTTGATTGGCCGGGAGGTTGCAGCCCGCGAGGAGCAAGGCGATGATTACAATTGAGATAAACGTCAGTTTCTTCTTCATTTTGCCATCCATTCAGACTTAATTAGCGGACTTCGGTTAATTGACGTGTCATTATGGCAGAAAGTTCCCCATAACAGGATTCTAGCACGCGACAGGCTATTTGTCATCTTTGGGGGTGCAAGAACCTGACCATTTTCGATCTTTTTGCTGGCCCGGCCTAAAATGGCCTCATGGTATAATCCCAAACGAGTCAGGGCTTGCCAATGTTTGGCGGCCGGATTTCTTTTTAAGTTGAAGGACAGACCCAATGGAAGGTTTCACCGCGATTTTCACAATCCTCTATGCTTTTTGGCCCTTGGTCATCACTTTCGGCTTCAGCGGACTTTTTAACCGCGGAGAGCCTTTCCTCGGCCGCCTCAGAATAGCCGCAAATCGGGTCTTTTGGGGCTGGGTGGTTTGGGCGGCCTTTTTGGGGTATTTGCTGATTAAGGGTCAGTCGCCTTTTTCATTGCTCCCGGAGCCGCTCAACAGTTTTCTCTTTTGGGGGCTGGGCGCGGTCTCCGGCGGCTTTGCGATTGGATTCTGGCTGCATCATTGGCGCCAGCATCGGATCAGTCTGGCGGATGCGCAAACGCTGGAGGATTTACTGGCCTTATCGCCTGAGCGGTTTGAGATGCTGATCGCTAAGCTCTTTGAGGCCTATGGACATCAGGCGACGGTGATGGGCGGGAATGGCGACCACGGGGTGGACGTGCTCGTGCTGACGAATGAGGGCGAAAAGTGGATTGTGCAATGCAAGCGCTACAGCGGCTCGGTGGGCGAACCGGTTGTGCGAGACCTTTATGGGACGATGCTGCATGAAGCTGCCCAAAAAGCCTATCTGATCACCACGGGCGGGTTGACCCGGCAGGCTGTGGATTGGGCTGCTGGAAAGCCAATTGTGCTTTACGATGGCGACGGGCTGGTCAGGCTGATCCGCAGGACGCAATCGGCCAAAGCGAAAAAATTAATTAAGTGAATCTGCTATCTGCTGCACCAGACGCTGGACCTGGATGCCGTGTTCGAGGCCGGGAAGGAAGCTGATGCCCGGTTCGCCGCCCATGAAAAGATAGTGGTTGTGGATCAGCGCGCGGAGCCAGCCAGCCGGACTGTAGCCCGAATAGAATTTGGATGACGGCTGGTAGTCGCTGTAGACATCATGCCGCCGCCAGCCACCATCGGGCAGGTAGCTCAGGTAGATGTCCGGCTGGGCCGTATCAAAAAGGATGGAACCGCGCGTGCCATAGAGTTCCAGTTTGAGCTGATCGCCCGTCCCGGCGGAAACCCGGCTGGCGGTCATCGTGCCGATTGCGCCGGTCTTCTGCTCTTCCAGCATGGCGATGGTGCAGAGATCGGTCTTTTCGGGGACGCCTGCGATGTTGGCGTTGGTGTAGGCGGCGTTCTTCACGGTCAACTGGTCGCCCAGGAAGGCGGTTAGCATACTGAGGGTGTGGGAGCCAAGATCGGCCGTTGCCCCATTGATCGGGATGGGCAGGAGGCGGCTGGCGCGGCTGGCCCGGTAGTCCGCACTGAGGTAGCTGCCGTGGAGGTATTCGGTCCGGAAATGCACCGGTTCGCCAAATACACCGCCGCGCCATTGGGCCAGGGCCTGCCGGATGGGGGATTTTTGCAGGAACTGGAAGCCCATCAGGACGAATTTGCCGTGGTTGGTCTCGCTGGCCGCTTCCAACTGGTCCAGTTCTTCCTGCGAGGTCGCGATCGGTTTTTCCGCATAGATCCTTTTCAGGCTGGGATTGGCGAGGGCTTTGAGGAGCTGAGGGGCATGTGTTTGATTTGAACCCAGGATGTAGACCGCATCCAGGTCATCCCGCTCCAAAAGCTCATCCGGAGAGCAGGTCTCGTTGAAGGCGTAGCGTTCGGCGAAAGCCTCCCGGTGGGCAGGCGTTGGGGAAGCGGCCACTACCCGCTCAATGAAGGGGGTGTTTTGATAGTAAAAGTGGACGGCGTTGAGGGCAAAAGCGTGGGCCTGAGCGATGCTGCCTGTGCCTAAGAAACCAACTCGGAAAGTGTGTGCCATGATCATCCTCCGATGTTTTCTACCATTATACGAAGAAACCGCCCGAGGAAAGGCGGTTTCAAGGCAATTTGCTGATTTTTAAGCTAATTCAGGTGCAGGATCAACAGCCACCCTCTCTCCGCTACTTCGGCGCCTTCAACCAGTGGGAAGAACGCGTTGATCTGGGGGGATCCCTCTCAGGGGTAGCTGGTCTCCATACCATCCACCACGACCACCACTATCTGCTGGCCGTCCCTTTCCACTCTCACATCGAGAGTGCCAGAGCTGCCGGAGGGGCGGCAGACACCGCTGATGGCGGTATCGCCATCGCATGTCACGCTGAAAGACCCCCGGTCGGCCGTTAGGACGTCCTGATCATATTCAACTGGCCCTCCTCCGCTGACGATATAGGCTTCTCTTTCCCGGGTGACCTGAAAGGGGATGTCGGCAAAAGTATAGGGCGCCAGGACGCAAGCGAACAAAAAAAACCGCAGTCGTGATGTCTCACACTGTGGTCTTTCTAAAGTCGGGGCGCTGGGATTTGAACCCAGGGCCTCTTACACCCCATGCAAGCGCGCTAGCCGGACTGCGCGCATTTAAATTTTATGGATCATTGTTGATTTCAGTGCATGCTGCTAACCATGCTGAATTATGATTTAATACTGGGTTGTAAATTGATAAAGCGATTCGATATCCATCAATGTCACAAATCACAGTTTTATCTGAAGAAATACCGTTCAGCACCTGGTATCCAGTATCATTATAGAAAATATAGAGTGCTGTTGGATTAACATTTCCATTTTTTAACTGATTTATTTCACTTTCAGCGAACTCTTCCAAGGCTCTTTGGTTATTTCGGGCTGAATAAACCCAATTAATATTCATTTGATTTTGTTGTGCATACTCAGCAATTGGTTCATAGACGTTGAACACAGAGCCATCAATTGGGTAAAGGATAATACTATTATTATTTTCACCCGCTTCTTGCCAGAATTCTGATACTAAAGGTGAATGATATTCAATGAAATGAGAAATTCCGCGTGAAGTGTATAGGGGCTGAATATCTATAGCTTGAATGAAAATAGCTATCAGTAAAAGATAAGCGGGTTTTTTAGTATTTTTTATTAATGTAATTATGGGGAATAGGAAGATTAGGTAAAATACTGGCCAAATAAATCGTCCTGATGAACGAAAAGTGGATATTAACTTCATCCACTGATCGGATATTGGATATTCCCATATTAATTTATCATTTAGGTATATTTGATTTGAGAGGGCAAAAAAAATATAAAATATAGAGACAATTAATATCGGATAAAAAAACTTTTTATGAGTGTGTAGATTTCCACTCTGAGAGAGTATATAAAAACTTATAATCAATAATATGATAATTCCCAATCCAAGATAACTATATCCTTCATATTGGCCTTTAGTTCCATTAGATATACCTTCAATAACTGATGAAGTAGACATAGGATTGAAAAAGCCATTTATATTCCACGAATAATATCCGTAGCCCCATTCTCCAAGATCCGTACCCCCTAACTCGAAAAGGCCTAATACCCAGGCAACAACAGAACTGGAAATGATGAGAATGAGAGAATCAATCAATATGGGCTTGATCTTTTTTGTCTTTTGATATCTAAAATATTGGCTGACAGCCCAGAGAGGAAGAAGCATTACAAAGAGATACAGATGGGTGAGGATAGATATTGAAAAAATAACAGGCCAAATCCATCTTGTTACAGACTTATCGCGATATGCCCTTATAATCAACCAGATCGATAATAATATTAGCCAATGGGCAGTTAGCGAGGAATGAGTGAAGGCCCGCCAAATCATAGGAGGCGACAAGACCAGAAGAACTCCCCCAAGGATTTTTGTGGTCCATGAATCAGTAAATTCACTTAAAATACAAATACCAGTCGTGAATTGCATGAATATGGAAATGAATTCCCATAAGCCAAAGTATTGAAATCTCTGTTCAAGAATTGGTGAAATAAGTTTAAAAGGTATTGCTAATAAAGGGATGGAATCCATAAACGTTAAATTCGATCCGAATGGATAATTGACTGAACTTATTGATCCGATTGGGAAATGCCAGGGTTCATTTCTGAAAAATTCCCACCCCAGTTGATGCTGAAACGAATCTCCACCTTTATCATAAATCCAATTTACATGCGTGAAATATATTGGGTAACGGTTATATAGGAACAAATATAGAATTGAGCTTAATACCTGAGTTTCCCACCCCTCTTCAAAAATGGCGCTTTTACGGGTAAAAATGAGAA
>WOYI010486481.1_pt4 | contig 26788 bp, 37 predicted proteins | sample 6423411 | NCBI WGS metagenome assembly WOYI01 (sample SAMN13441803, study PRJNA592873) | oil field metagenome | biome: oil field; feature: oil-well bore; material: oil-contaminated soil; isolation source: oil-contaminated soil from oil-well borehole | place: Germany: Wietze | collected 2016-10-18 ... | reverse complement strand
CTGCTCCATGATATCGGATTACGATATTTCAACATAAACATTCCTCTATCCCATATAGGCCTCAATATGGTTGTAAGCCTGCGGGTATTGGCTCACTCCTTCACTTCTTTATGTTTTTCTTCATCTCTTCGAACTCCTCCTTTGTTATCTCTCCCTTAGCGTACCGCTCTTTCAGGATCTCCAGAGCTTTATCGTCTCGCTTCTCCTGCGTCTCTGGTCTTCTGAACACCAGGTAGAGTATAGCCAGAAGGATTATTACACCTATCACTGCGTACACCCACCCATAACCATACCAGCCATAGCCGTGGTAAGGTCCGTGTGGATAATATTGCATTATCATTTTTTTATCACCTCCATATCTAATGGAACTTCTGTCTTTTTTAATTTTAACCCGATTACCTGAGTGCGCTGGATCTGCACTGCAAAGATTTTCTCCAGCCGCTCCAGTATGGAAATCCATTTGCATACCTTAGCATCTCTCTGCCCTTTCTTATCTGCTGCGCTATCATCACCTCGCTTCCCTCATACACCACTCCAGAGCCTGTGACCTCAATTGTATCCCCTAGATCTCGATTTAAACCCATCTTCAATATTATTTAAAAGTATCCAGAGTCCCAATGGCGCAACATCGAATATCGAGCCTCTGCTGATCTGAGAATTCAGTGGTTCTCATCAGGGTGAGACCACCTACGGAAGAGTCGTGCGCGAGAGACAGCGAGTCTTTCTCTCTGCCAGCATGGGCTTTGGTCTGCCCGCCGCTCTTTCTGCAAAGATAGACTTTCCTGATAAACAGGTTGCGTGTGTCACCGGGGACGGAGGTTTCGGCGTAAGAGTCGTTGAACCACAGGATCTGAACAGAGCTCTGAGAAGCGCTCTGGACAGTGATAAGCCCTCGATAGTTGACGTCGTGATAGATCCTCTGAAGTATGAAGCTCTGGTGCCATCTGCTCACCGAATCCTGGCGAGAGTGATGGGGACGATTGAAATAGGAAAATGCTCTGACTTTTAGTCTTTGTAACGATCTCCATCAGAGCGAATGGCTGAAAACGAAGCAGAACTGTGCATTGCGGCCCTCTGGCAGAAAAGGTTAAATAAAGGTAGTTGCATAAAAACGTGAGGACTATGTTGAAAAAAATCTGTGAATTGAAGGAAATACCTGATGGAGAGCTGAAATTTTTTGAGGTAGAAGGAAAAGAGGTGCTTCTGTGCATGTATGAAGGCAAGGTATACGCGGTTTCAAGGCGCTGTAGCCACATGAATGCGCCGCTAGAGATGGGCTCTCTCAAAGGAAAGATACTGACGTGTCCCATGCACGGCGCGCAGTTTGATGTGACAACAGGAAAGAAGATGAAGGATCCTGTGGAGGGGTTCTCGCTGCCAAAAGATCTGCCTGAGAGCTTTGTGAAGATGATGGAGCGCACCAGCATGCTCATAGCGCATGTAAAGACGTACGATCTAGAGACGTACCGGGTTGAGATCTCAGGGCAGTCTGTCATGGTAGATCTTTGAATTTTCAGAGGCTGTTCTCGCCCATCATAATAAAAGGGGTTGAGATAAAGAACAGGGTTGTTTTCCTCCTGCACTACACCTGATATTCAACTCAGGACCACATACCCTCAGAGAAAGATGTGTGCTGCTACAGAGAGAGTAAGGCCCTTCATGTAAAGACGGTGGTGTAATTTTTTATAGAGCCTTTTTTTATAATTTTGCCAGTGCAATCAGATCACTGTATGAGCTCCCAAAAAAGTATATATAAGGGCTATCTCATAGCACATTATGAAGACATTTATTCCGTTTCTGATAGCTATATCCCTCTGTCTTCAGATGAGCGTTGCTCAGGTGAGCACTGCTATAACAGAGGGGGGGACTGCCATGGCGGAGCTCGTGAATACCGAGGGTAAGCCCGTGGGGGTTGTTACGTTCGTTGAGAATGAGTATGGGGTCAACATAATCGTATACGTCTACAACATGCCTCCAGGAGAGCACGCCATACACATACATGAGAACGGCGCGTGTGATGCGCCAGATTTCACATCAGCAGGCGGTCACTTCAACCCTTATGGCAAGGAACACGGGTTCAACAATCCAAAAGGATACCATGCCGGTGACCTCCCAGATTTCGTGGTGGATAAGAATGGTCTCGGTTCTGCCATATTCATAACAAAGGCCGTAACTCTGGGGGAGGGAGTAAATTCCCTTTTCAAGCCTGGAGGCACCGCAATAGTGATACATGAGGGAAAGGATGACCGCATGACAAACCCTGCGGGAAACGCGGGTGCGAGAATAGCATGCGGGGTAATAAGAAGGGTCTGATCATCCTTTAACGATCATCTCACCATCGTCAGGATCATCTTGAATCTCTTTATAGCCTTAAGCTCATGCGGCGCTTCTGCCGGGATGAGCAGGAGCTCGCCCTCTTTCAGGATAAAGATTACCCCGGAGATCTTTATCTCTGCCTCTCCCTCTATCATCTGCACGAGCGCGTCGCTGGATCTACCGTGTCTATGAGCGCAGTTTTTTCGCTGCCTCTGACAAGATAGGCGTTATAGCTCGTTCCATCAGGTAGAGGTATGAGCTCATCGAACAGCCTCCTGTCCCAATCGATCGCACCAACAGAATAGACCTCAGATCTCAGTTCTCTCTTCATGATCTCACCTCTGGCGTGTTATTTGAGCGCTGTGCAGCAAACCCTGCAGGCATACAGAAGTTTTTTATAAAAGTGCTATCCACATCGAAAAAGAGAGAGATGCAAGAGAGTAAGGCGCGCAAGCGCCTTTTATTAACGGGTGTGTTGCTCTTTACATCCCCTCTAACAGACTTGTGAATGTGTCGTGGTGTCCTTCCTCATCCCCAAGGATATCCCTGAAGAGCTTTTTCGTTGTTTCATCATTCTCTTTTCTGCAGAGATCTATTATCTGTTTGTAGAGCTCAATAGCCTGCTCTTCATCCTTCTTGTCCTGTTCTATCATCTCTTTCAATGTCTCTCCCACGAATATTGGTTCTGGTTTCGTTGTTGGTTTGCCACCCAGGTAGTTGAGCCTCTCAGCTATAGATTCTGCGTGTTTCATCTCGGTTATGGCTATATTCCTCAGCTCATCCTTGACAGCCATGCCCTCAACCCCTTTCCACTGCACATGCTGCCACATGTACTGTATCGATACCTGTATCTCCCTCGCTATGGCCTTGTTCAGCATATCCAAAAGCTCTTTCGATGCCATTTTATCACCACAGAATTATGTATCACCCCTCTTTTATAACTTTCTATGACATCTTTGACGGTAGATGATAAGTATGATCCTGAAGAGGAGCAACAGGGCATCTTGCCGAGGAGATCTCCCGAGAGACAATTTATATGGATAGAAACCACCAGCAGTTTGGAAAATGGTGACGGAATGCGTGTAAGAGAGGATAACAGGACTACACCTCTAAATCCTTGATATCGATAGCTTTATCTGCAAAGAAAGAGCTTTTCAATGTGGACATAAGGGGCATGTCTCTGGAGTTCTGCGACAAAATTAAAGAGTCCTTGAGTTATGTGGATAATGACCAATCAATGAGGGTCATAAGAGCTATATTGACCTCAGACAGGATATTCATTGCTGGCACAGGTAGGTCCGGGCTTATAGGTAGATTTTTTGCTCACAGGCTTGTAGACCTTTCTTTAGACGCATATGTTGTTGGTGAGACCATAACACCAGCTGCAAGGGTGACAGACTGTATTCTGGCGATCTCCGGTAGTGGCGAAACCACCTATACCCTGAATGCTGTTGAGATGGGTAGAAGAGTAGGAGCAAAGACAATAGCGATAACTTCATATCCTGAATCGGCCCTGGGAAAAATGGCTGATACGACGATATGGATCCCTGGGAGAATACTGGAGGTGGAGAACCATCGAGATTACATATTGAGACAGATAAGGGGATCACATGAGGATTTTTCAACGGGGAGTGGCACCTTTGAGATAGCTGTGGCTATCTTTCTTGAGAGCATCACCAAGGCCCTCAGCCAAAAAATTAAAAGGAAATAATGGATTAAAGGTTGTGCGCATAATCATAGTTGGTGGAGGCAGAGTTGGAAAAGCCCTGCTTGAGCTCCTGCAGTCGGATAATGAGATATCGATCGTTGAGAAGAACGCAGAGACGTGCGAAGAGCTGGCGAGCCTCACCAATGCACTGGTGATACAGGGCGATGGGACCAACCCCAACATACTTGAGGAAGCAGGCCTTAGTGACTGTGAAGCATTCGTAGCTGCAACAGGTGACAGCAAATCAAACCTTGTAGCGTGTGAGCTTGCAAAGAGAAATAAGGCTATAAAAAGGATAGTTGCAAGGATCACCGACAAAAGCGATGAGGTGATCTTTAAAAATCTTGGTGTCAACGATGTTGTCTGGGAGGTGGATGGCATAGTTGAGAGAATCACAGCCTCACTCTACCATATGGAGCTAATAGAGATAAATGAGGATCTGTCGATCGCATGCCTCTCTCCCTCCGAAGGAGATAAGAGCACAGGCAAAACCATAGGTGAACTAAAGTTACCAAGAAGGGGCTCGCTCTTTCTGGGCACTGTGCGAAACGGGCAATGGCTTTTGCCATCTGATATGGAAAGTATAGAGGAGGGGGATAGAATATTTTTCCTTGTGCAAAGGAAAAACCTTAATAAGCTGCATGACCAATTCTTTTGATGCAATACCACATAAGATGCACCAGGGTACCGGAGATCTGCCTGTTGCCAGGAGACCCGGCAAGAGCAGAGTACATATCCACTTTTCTGGAAGACCCCAAGTGTCTTGCAAAAAACAGAGAATTCTGGAGCTTTGAAGGATTTTATGAAGGAGTAAAGATAGGAGTGACATCCACGGGCATAGGAGCGCCCAGCACCGCCATAGCCCTTGAGGAGCTGGCAAGGTGCGGAGCAAAGAGTTTCATACGGGTAGGAACCTGCGGGGCTTATAAAGATGCAGAGATAGGTGATCTTGCTGTGATAAGAGCCTGCATAAGAAATGATGGCACAGGTAAGGGATACGTTCCTTTAGAGTACCCGGCTGTGGCAAGTCTTAAGGTCACCCTGGCCCTTTTATCTGCCTGTAAAGAGCTGAATTACAAACATTTCTGCGCTATAAGCGATTCTGACGACGCTCTGTACGCTAATGATCCATTTTTGCCCATAGATACGGAGAGAAAGAAAAAAAGCTTTCTGGGGGACGTTGCTGAGATGGAGGCTTCAATCCTTTTTGTTCTCTCTTCTCTCTATTCCTTAAACGCCGGAGCCATTTGCTCTGTTGTTAATAGAATAGGTGAAAGCACAGAGCACTTCGTATACGATAAAGAGAACATAGAAAGGATGATAAGGTGCGCTCTAAAAGGAGCGGTCATACTGGATTCATGGAGGGATAAATATGAAGGTCTATTGCCCTAAATGCGGTTCTGGAAACATCTTCTTTGTTCTGCCTCAGACATGGTCAAAGTATGAGTGCAGAGACTGCGGTTATATAGGTGGTTTTGTGATATCTGATGGCGAGCTTGCTGAAGAGATAAGAAAAAAATGGGCTGAAGAACATAAAGATAAAGAAAAGCGCTAGAAGTCCATTATGCTTTTTTGCCCTTTTTTGTTTCTCAAGATCTCTATCCTGCCATAAGCCCCGCCGCCCCCGGGTATTATTCTTATCTCCCCATCTCTAAAGGATCTTATTGCATCTGCAACTTCGCTTCTTGCTACAGCTCTGATCTTATCCATCCGCACATCTATGAGCACATTTATCTCATTGCCAAAGGCCTCAACGAGTCTATTCCACTCTTCAAAAGCCTCTTTCTCTGGCAAAACCTTGGCGATTATCTCAGATAGAGGTATCAGATGAAGATACGGAGGTCTATGCGCTGGATGCTCTGGTTCTTTATAAGTGGCGAGCTCTTTTACCCTGTCTGCTACACCCTTTTTTATCAATCCCCCGCACGAGCACCTCCACTTCACGCTTATAGCCTCTTCCAGAGAATAGTGCTTTAGACATCTTATGCATGCGCTCTCATTGTACTTGCCCTCCTGTGGGGGTATACCAACATTGAGCGCGATCCTGCATCCATTCCTGCGCATTATCGCATCCGCAAGAGAGGAAAATGACAGATCCATCATCTCTATTCTGTTAAACTCTCTAGCAATTCTATTGGGGTTGGGCGAGTGCGCATCAGAGTTCGTCAGAAAAGTGAGCCTTTGAAGCTCATCTATTCTGTCTGCATAGTCCGTGTCTGCGCTCAGACCCAGCTCAAGAAAGCTTACATAGTCAGACATCCCCTTATAACAATCTGATATTGAGGCAAAATAGGCATACATTGCAGTCCATGGTGTAAAGGCATGGCAGGGACCTATTAGCACGGAATGCTTTTCAGCCATCTCCGCTATCTTTTCCCCGGTAAGCGCTAACCTAGGTCTTCCGTCAATCCTTATTGTGTTCGAATATGGCTCAAGCTCAGAGCGCATTTCCTCTGCACTCTCAATGGAGGGAAAAAGAAGAAGATGATGCACCCTGTTCGTGTCCTCGACTTCATCTGTGAGCACGAGATTCAGCCCATTGTATGAGAACATCCCTCTGCTCTCCTCAAGGGCTTTTATGTCCTCAAGCCAGTGCTCCTGAAAACAGTCCCCTGTCCCTAAAAGTTGTACGCCCTTTTTCCTTGCGCACTCGCACATCTCTCTGAGGTTCATCCTTTTGCTTGTAGCCCCTGAGTATTTGCTGTGGACATGCAGATCGGCATTTAATATCATTTTTTAGCCTATGTATCTGAGAGCTTCATCACTCTCGCTCTTCTGTACACTCTCCTTCAGCTGCTCTTCAATAAGCTCTATCTGTTTTGCCTTTTCGTCAAGTTCTGAATAATTTATGTTAAGCTCTAAAGCCTTGCTGATCACCTGGAGAACTTTTTTGGCCGCAACAGGATCCGGCATATACCCGCTTGTCTCCCCCATCAAGCATATGCCCTCTATACCCTCCAGCTTCCCCAGGCCAAGGAACAGGCCACTGGCGCCTACTATACCGCCACCTGGCTCGCCGTGCCCAAAGAGAACATCATACTTTTCATACTTTTTAATTAGAGACTTTGTGGTTGCTGCGCCGAGCACCCTTGGATTATCAACAAGCCTTGAGACAGCATAGCCTCCCATGGTAATTATAAAATTTACGCCCATCTTTTTCACTTCTTCGATAATCCTCTGCACCATTATCCATTGTCCCTCCTGACTCTGAGCCTGAGAGGCGCCGGTAAGTATGAGTATCGCTGAGCCTTCCTGCTCATAGCAATACAGCTCGTTATTGATCAACCCGGCTATACCATCATTATCCACAAAAACTCTTGCAGGAAGGTGTACAGAGTATACATCTGCAAGCTTCTCCGCTTTCAACTCGGATATAAGCTGATCTGCAGCAAGAAGAGCTACGCTTCCTATGCCCGGAAGACCAACCACCAGTGCCGCTTCCTCAAAGTGCTTTTCCTGAAAGAATCTGAAAGCAACCTCATCCATTTTTTAGCCTCCTTCTATATTCGCCATATCTATCCACTGGAGAAAACCTGGGCGGTAAAGGATTTGCCGTCTCTTTCCCGCAAACAGGGCATTTCTCTTTTAGAGTATACCTTTCACAATTTAAACATTTTCTTATTCTGCTCTTCATTTTGCCCTTTTGAAAACAGCCTCAACTCCTGCTTTCTTTGATTCTTCAAGCACGGGTTGCAGAGCCTTTTTGAGTGTGCTCTCTGCGCTCTTATAATCTGTGCTCTCTACCGCAAGAAGGTAATTGGGAGCACCGAGGTAACGCACGCTAACCCCATTCTCTTCTACGCTCTGCAATAGAGATCTTATCCTCTCAATACCTCGAGGGGCAGTAGACGTCATTGATAGGGTGCCTTTTATTTTAACATACGGTATCTCTATGTTTTCCTTTGCAACCTCCACAAAAACCTCAACCCATTTACCTTTGAATTTGTTGAATGCGGGATCATCGGCGGCTGCAGCCTCGAATGCCTCATGAAGCGAAGCAAATGTTTTAATGAGTTTCTTTCCAAACTTTTCATAGCATTCTTCAACGCTCAGGTTAAGCCTCTTTGCGACTATAGCGAAAAGGTTCTCAGCCTTCTGTTCATTCTTCCACTCATCAATCTTATTCCTTCTCTGATGCTCGCTTACACTCTTGAGCGATAGATCTATTCTGTTACGCTGGGCATCAACATCCACAACCCTGCAAACGATTCTCTGCCCTTCCCGTAGAAAATCACTCATCCGCTTTACCCAGCCTGTCGAGATTTCAGATATGTGAATAAATCCTTCCTTACCTGGATATTCCTCAAGAGAGACAAAAGCACCGAAGTTAAGTACCTTTTTCACCCTGCACACAACTAAAGAATCTTTCTCAGGGTACTCATTCAAGGGTTTCAATTACATCTCCCTTTATCTCAGCCAACCCTCCGGTCGGTTTTGCAAATGTGTCTCCACAGATCCTGCATCTTATCTCTCTGCTAGCTTTATTGAATATTATCTGCTCGCTCCCACAGCTTCTGCATTTTACCTTCAGAAACTTACTCTCTGTCTCTATCTTCAGCATCATCGCACCTCCACGAGCTCAAACTTCTTGGATCTAAAGGCTGGGGGTTGCACAACGTGCTTGCACACTGTGCATCTATACTTTAAGTAAATCCTCTTTGTAGGTTTTTCTCTGCCCTCCGGCTTGGGCCTTGGAAATCCACGATAGCCTCTTGTAACTCTTCTGAACCTTCTCTGCCCCCATTTTAGCTCACTGGCTTTTCTCTTTTTACCTATGCTCACATCGAAAGTCTGATACTTCTTGCAGTGAGGGCAATACCTCTTAACCTTTGATGGCATCTTCATTTGAATCAGCATAAGTATTGTGAAGTTTCTATTTAAGAATTTCTGTGATATTGCACATTTTACAGCCCAGAAAAAGGTAAAACAGTTTTTATCTGAGCGCCGATGCCTTTTTTTTCCACTTACCACAAAAAGAAATTTTGAACAGATAAATAGAAAACTTTTTATATTCGGACACCTTTACAACTCTGGGTAATATGGTTGATATTGTGTTGACAGCGGATAGAACCATGATGAGCACGCACCACGACTCAGAGTTCTTAGGCTTTGGCACATGCATTCCTCCCTACATCCTCCCGACCAGTGTGTATGGAAAGCTCTTCTTCCCTCCTGTGAAAGCAAAGCAGGGCGTAGCGACTGTTGCTCCATACGCCCTGCGTAAGGTCGAGGCAAAGCTCATAGATCTCGGGTTTGATGCTGTGGTGGCGCATCCTTCACATCTGAGAAGATTCAATGACGCAAAGGTTATAGGAATATCAACAATGGATCCCTTTGGCCTGGGGCCTGCAAGCTCAACATTTGCTGCGGTCCTGCAAAAAGGAGAGCCTTTCAATGCGCTCTTTTTCAAAAGGCTCATAGAGGACAAAAACATAAAAAAAGCTAAAGAGAACGGTGCAAAGATCATAGTGGGAGGCCCCGGAACATGGCAGTTTGAGCACATGAAAGATTTTGCCACGGAGCACGGTATAGACTGCATAGTTATGGGAGAGATTGAGAAAGATGCTGAGACCATATTCAGGAAAGCACTCAACGGAGAAGAGCTGCCATTGTTTTATGAAGCGTATAAAAACCCAGCTCCAGCTCTGGAGGAGATACCCGAGATCAAGCATGCATCAGTAAATGGGCTTGTTGAGATAGGGAGAGGATGCCCCAGAGGCTGCCCATTCTGCGACGTGACAAAAAGGAGGCTCAGATGGTATCCTCTGGAAAAGATAGAAAAGGAGCTTGAAGCTAATAACAGAGAGGGTATTGATTTCGGCATAATACATGCGGAGGATGTTCTTCTATATGGTGTGCATGGTGTGAAGCCAGATATTGAGAAGATTGAAGCACTTTTCAAGCTATTTGCGAAGCATTACAAACGGTTGAGCTGGAGCCACACCAGCATTGCCGCTGTGGCTTCAGAGCCAAGAGCTGCAGAGCTGGCAAAAGAGCTATTTCTCAACGAGCAGGAGTGGTTCGGTGTGGAGATTGGGATTGAAACGGGGAGCCCGAAGCTGATAGAGCGCTCAATGCCCGCAAAGGCAAAGCCATTTGAAGCAAAAGACTGGCAGGATATCGTTTGTAAAGCTCTTGGCACTCTGCATGATAACAATATAGTGCCTGCCTGCACCCTTATCGTAGGGCTACCGGATGAGAGAGAAGAGGATACGCTTGCCACCATAGAGCTCATGGATAAGATAAAGGATTACAGATGCATGGTCGTTCCACTGTTCTTTGTTCCCCTGGGTAGACTCACAGACAGAAATTGGTTCAGGGCTGAAAATCTGAGCGCTTCACAGATAGAGCTTTTAGAGGTTTGTTTATCCCATGGTTTGAGGTGGTCAAAGGAGCTCGCTAGAGGGTATAACAAAGGGCACGTTTACAGCCCGATTGTGAATGCCTCACTGGTGGGATTCATAAAGATGATAGAAAGGGTAGCTAAGAGAAAGAATCTTGTGAATGATAGCTATGCTAACGCTTTTTCTTCTTCTCAATGAGCTCAAGAAGGTTATCTGCATCTTTGAGATCATCTGATGATATGACAGCTATGCCTCTAAAACGCTCCTTCTTAATTCTTTTTGAAAATATGGCACCTTCCTTCTCAACAACATCCGTGATCTCGCTCAGAACCTCCACCCTCTCCTTGAGGCTATTGCCATCAAACTCAGATAGTATCTTTTCCTCCCTTGACACCACCGCATCGATTGGGGCTTTCTTGAAAGAGGAGATCTCATAACCGAAGTCCTTTAGCATAGAGAAAAATAACCGCTCCGTATCCGTGAGATCTTTTTCTTCTGCACGTTCAGGGATGCCTGTCTCTCCGAATCTGTGGAATAGCTCCCTTGGGTCTACAGGAAGCGTAAGGGGCTCATCAAAAAAGTCCTCTATCCTTGAAACCACATCTACACTTGCTCCCATCTCTTCGCGCTCATAGAGCGATATTGCCTTTCTGCTAACCCCTGCTCTCTCCGCTATCTCTGATATCGGTATCTTTCTTTCTTCTCTGAGCTTTCTCAGAGTGTTACCATCTATCCTTGCGTATAACCCGCCCGGCGCAGCGTAGACCAACGGTAAGGTGTCGTTTTTTATGTAATTCTTAAAGGTAGCACAGTTCATTGCAGGAATGGAATGCCTCATATAAACCACACAATCCTCCAGAGCACAGGCGGTGCACCTCTCGCCAACCAGTATAGGCAATGCTTCAAGCGCCAGCGCAAGATATCTGAGCTCTAAGGAGTTTTCGTATCTGAAGCTATCTACATTCACCAGCACCTTTGTTATCAAAACAAGATCATCTCTCTTTGCAAGGATATCAAATATTGAACTGCTGACGGGGAACTTTTCAGTCATTGAAAAACCTGTGGAGCTCAATACCTCTCTCAAGTTTTTCAGGATCTCTTCTCTTTTCATCAAATCCATAATATATTATTGGTTCTATATATTTTTTTCTTCTTTTTCATGGATGGTGGGCAAATTTGCAGGGATAAGATTCCGCAATGGCATTATTCAGTACCTCAAAATTTCTTGCTCTGGTTTAGATCCTGCCCTGTTTTTAATAACAGATCCTCTGATCTGATAAAATATAAATACAACAGGTACAATTATAATTTGATGATAACCTCTTGCTTTTCAGATAATAAAGATCCGATAGCAGCTGGTGAAGAAGTGGGCAGAAAACTTATGGGGGCAGAGTACTCTCTGGTCTTCGTCAATCACACTCTGAATATACAGAAGATAGTCAAGAGCATCAGAGACACAACAGGCTCTGTTGTTTTCGGTTGTTCATCCTCATACGGGCTATCTGATAATAATATGGTTGAAAAAGGAGTCTGCGCTCTCGGCTTTTCGTTCAGAGATCTTGTTGGAGGCTTCAGTGTTGTATCTCTGGAAAAAGGACACGATGAGGATCTGGTTGAGAGCGCTTTAATTGATCTATCATCAAAGAGAGAGAAGCTCATCCCTGTCTTTGCCAGATATAGCGCTATAGTCAGCAATATGCCTGAAAAGCTGATTTCATTAAAGCCCTACTTCTATCTCATAGACTTCTCTGATCCTTTTGCCTTTCTTGATGACGCGCTGATAAAAGGAATAAGATCTGTGATAAGCCCCAATGCGCCTCTGGTTGGGGCAAATGCTTTCGGGGACGTAAAATTATGGAAGAGCTATCAGATATTGAATGATGTCTATTCAAACAGCGCAGTTTTGGGCATATTTGCAACCCCCAAGAGTTTTGGTTTTGCCTCAAGAGCCTCTCCTGTTATAAAGGATAGAACCCCCTACATAGTTACAAAAGCAGTGGGCTATTCTGTCTATGAGATAAACTACAGGCCAGCACTTGAGGTTTACTCAGAGATAACAGGCTTGAGCGCAGGAGAGCTAAAGGAAAAAAAGATACTTGCCTATACTATAGGCACAGAGTTTCCATTCACGATGATTGATGTAGCCGGCAACCCTTTAATGGAATACCCATTAATGGTGAATGATGATGGCTCCATACTCTTCGGCACAAAGACATTCGTTGGCTCTGTTCTTTTATCTGCAAAAAGCGATAGAAAAAAGGTGGTTGAGGACGCAAGAGAGGCTGTTAAAGAAGCTCTGAGAAAGGTTAAGGAGCCCCAGGCGCTGGTTATTTTTGACGCCTGGCAGAGGCTTGCAGCCATGGGAGAGGATTATGAAAAGGAGAGCGATATGATAACACAGGCAGCTAAAGGCTTGCCTCTGGTAGGCGCATACACAATGGGAGAGCACTGCTCTTTAGGCGGTTTTCTAGGTCACCAGAATGGCTCAATAGTTGCTATCGCGCTGGGAGAGGAATTAGATCTAGATTACAGCACAACCGCAAACAGCATCCCCTTCCTTGACCCTCATTAGCCTTACCCCTCTGGCGTACCTGCTCTGTTTGCTTATCTCTGCAACACCCATCCTTATGACATACCCTTTTTCCGTTGTGAGCATAAGCTCATCAATATCAGAGGCTTTAACCATTGCCACAAGCCTGCCTGTTTTTTCACCGAGGCTTATCGCTTTTATTCCCTTGCAACCTCTGTTAGTCTCTCTATAGTTACCCTTATAAGGGGTCTTTTTGCCATAGCCCTTCTCAGTAACAGTCACTATGTAACTATCGTCCTCAGCGCTAAAGCTGAGAACTGAAACAACCCTGCTGTTAGATAATCTTATGCCCCTGACTCCGGAAGCGCTCCTTCCCATTCTCCTGACCTTTCTGTTATCGAAGTTTACGACCATGCCCGCATCTGTGGCTATCATAACCTTATCAGCACACCTTATAACTCCAACAAGCTCATCCCCTTCCTTCAAGGTTATCGCTCTCTTGCCTGTGATCTTAAAGTTCGAAAAATCTCTCAGTGCAACTTTCTTAATGATACCCTTTGCGGTAGCAAAGAGAAGCTCACCATCAAAATCTCTTACGCCTAGAACAGAGCAGATTCTTTCGCTCTCAGCCAAAGGCAAAAGATTTACAACAGGTAGTCCTCTGGCCTGCTTTTTCATCTCGGGTACCCTGTAAGCCTTCATCATGTAAGCTTTGCCCTTTGTTGTGAAGATAAGAAGCCAGTCCTTGGTTCTGCAGGGTATCAGAAACTTCAGATTATCGCCCTTACTCTTTATCCACGAAAAACCGACACCCCCCTTCTTCTGTGCTCTATACGCTTCAAGAGGCATCCTTTTAACATAATCCCTTTCCGTTATCAGAATCGCTTCATCTCTGTCTTCATAGAGATCCTCCTCATTCACCTCTTCTTCGCTCTCCACGATCTCTGTTCTTCTATCGTCACCATATTTTTCTTTTACCTCTAGCAATTCTTTCCTTATCACTTTAAGCAGCTCTCTCTTATCCCCGAGTATTTTTTCAAACTCCTCTATCGCCTTTAAGATCTCTGCACGCTCTTTCATCAGAGTCTCTTTCTCAAGGGATGTCAGGCTCTGAAGTCTCATCTCAAGTATTGCCTTGCTCTGGCGCTCCGAGAGGTTAAAGCTCTCCTGCAGCTTTGTCGAGGCTTCCTTGACCTCTCTGCTCCCCCTTATGATCTCTATTACTTTCTCTATGTTTTCCAGAGCTGTGATGAGCCCATCAACTATCTCAAGCCTCTCCTGCGCTTTTCTGAGATCAAACTCCGTTCTTTTTGTTACTATCTCTTCTCTGAAATCTATAAAGTTGCTGAGCATCTCTTTCAGAGAGAACAATTTCGGTTCGTTGTTATACACCGCTAAATCTATTATGGGTATCTTAACCTCCAGCTGTGTGCTGGCAAACAATCTCTTCAGCAGGAGCTCTGGATTAACACCTCTCTTGAGCTCTATTACTATCCTCACACCCTCCTTTCTGTTAGACTCGTCTCTTATCTCGCTTATGCCCTCTTTTTCCTTTGCCAGCTCTGCTATTTTTTTTACCAGGTCTGCTTTATTAACATTGTATGGGAGCTCTTTTACAAGAAGTCTGTTCTTTTTCTCTTCTATCTCTACCCTGGCTCTCAGAACCACATGGCCCCTACCCATGGAATAAGCATCCTTTATCCCTTTCGTCCCGACAATTATGCCTCCTGTCGGAAAGTCAGGACCTTTTATTATATCACATATCTCATAAAAAGAGATGGCAGGATTATCTATGAGAGCAACCAGAGCATCTATGACCTCCCTGAGGTTGTGCGGCGGTATGTTTGTTGCCATGCCCACAGCTATGCCCGAGGCACCATTTACGAGCATGTTAGGAACCTTAGAGGGCAGAACAACAGGCTCCTTGAGCGATGCATCAAAGTTATCAACGAATTCCACAGTCTCTTTTTCTATGTCCTTGAGAAGCTCTTCAGCTATGGCAGCTAACCTGCACTCAGTATAACGCATGGCTGCAGGGCTATCTCCATCTATAGATCCAAAATTGCCCTGGCCCTCTATAAGAGGGTGCCTGAGAGAGAAGGGCTGCGCCAATCGCACAAGGCTGTCATACACGGAGACGTCTCCATGAGGGTGGAATTTACCCAGAACCTCACCAACCACTCTGGCGCTCTTCTTGGTCGGTTTGTTGTGGGTCCAGCCATTCTCATACATTGCGTACAGCACTCTTCTCTGAACGGGCTTTAGCCCATCCCTCACGTCTGGCAGAGCTCTACCTATTATGACAGACATTGCATAATCTATGTAAGAGCTCCTCATCTCCTTTTCAACTGATTTTTCAGCTATCATCTTACCTTATCCTCTTCATTTTTCTTTTCATATATCGATATTGACCGCTTCTTTGCTATGCTCCTGTATAAACTTTCTTCTCTCCGCAACATCTTCGCCCATAAGGATGGTGAACAATCTATCAGCCTCTATTGCGTCCTGAATCGTTACCCTCAGCAGCCTTCTTGTCTCAGGGTTCATGGTTGTCTCCCAGAGCTGCTCAGGATTCATCTCCCCGAGCCCCTTGAACCTCTGAACCTCCCTTGCGCCTTCAAGCTCTTTTTCGCTGTAAACATACCTCTCTTTTCCTCCCACCCTTATGCGATAGAGTGGGGGCTGAGCGATGTACACGTGCCCTTTGTCAATGAGATCCCTCATATAACGGAAGAAGAACGTGAGAAGCAGTGTCCTTATATGAGCACCATCAACATCCGCATCTGTCATTATTATTATCTTGCCGTAGCGAAGTTTGCTTATATCAAACTCTTCTCCGATCCCCGCCCCTATAGCGGATATCATCGCTTTTATCTCCTCGCTCGACAATATCTTATCTATCCTTGCCTTCTCAACATTCAGAATTTTTCCTCTCAAAGGCAAGATCGCTTGAAACTCCCTGTTCCTTGCCTGTTTTGCTGAACCGCCTGCGCTATCTCCTTCAACAATGAAGAGCTCAGTGCGCTCCACATCCTTTGAACTGCATGGAGCAAGTTTGCCTGAAAGGGCAAAGCTCTCAGTTCCTTCTTTTTTTCTCGCCAGTTCCCTTGCTCTTTTAGCTGCCAGCCTGGCTCTAACAGCTCCAAGGATCTTTTTCATCATGATGTCTGCTGTTTCAGGGTTCTCCAGCAGGAATGAAGAGAGCCTCTCGCTCACAATAGACTCAACAGCTCCCCTGACTTCACTGTTGCCCAGCCTCGTTTTTGTTTGCCCTTCAAACTGGGGCTCTTTGAGCTTGAGGTTCAGTATGGCTGTGAGTCCTTCTCTGCAATCTTCTCCTCCTATCGGTTCATCGTTCTCTTTTATATATCCTTTGCTCTTAGCAAAATCGTTAATAACTCTGGTGAGAGCGCTTCTGAATCCAGATATGTGCGTGCCCCCCTCTATCGTGTTTATTGAGTTCACAAAAGCATAAACATTCTCGCTGTACCCATTGTTGTACTGCATCGCAAATTCCAGATAAATCTCATTTTTCTCTCCCTCAGAATAGAATATTTTTCCTATACCACCTTTGTTCCTGTTTATGTAATCCACAAATTCGATTATGCCGTCAGGGTAATGGAACTCTTCTCTCTTGCCCGTTCTGAGATCCTCCAGCTCTATTCTGAGGCCTTTGTTTAAGAAAGATACTTCTCTCAATCTCTCAGCAAGAATCTCGTATTCGAATGTTTCACCGTCAAATATCTCTACATCTGGAAGAAATGTTATTTTCGTTCCGGTTTCCTCTGCTTCCCCTATGACCTTTATCCCGCCTGTAGGCTTACCGTTTTCAAATCTCTGGGAATAGATCTTTCCATCCCTCCTTATCTCTGCCTCAAGCCATGAAGAAAGAGAGTTTACAACAGACATACCAACGCCGTGTAGCCCACCGCTTACTTTGTAGACCTTCCCCTCGAACTTGCCCCCAGCGTGAAGGGTTGTGAGCACAATCTCCAGAGCTGGCTTTCCATATTTGGGGTGTATGTCTACCGGTATTCCTCTACCGTTATCCTCGACGGTCATGCTGTTATCTCTGTTTATGGTCACCTTTATGTGATCGCAGAAACCCGCTAAAGCCTCATCTACGCTATTGTCTATGATCTCATATGCTATATGGTGCAGTCCTCGAGAATCCGTGCTACCTATGTACATCCCGGGTCTTTTTCTTATTGCTTCTCTAGTACCGAGGACCTGGATTGCTTCAGAATTATAATCTTCATCCATCATAATGTATAGGATTGAGTCCTTATAAAGGTTTTTAAAATTTGTGCGTAAAAAAAAGAAATCTTTAAATATTATTTTTTGGCGAAAATCTGTACCTTGCCGGCACGCGTAAGTACTCTTTTGAGCTGTAGCCACAGTTTTTGCACATGTAGCTCAACGTCACCTCTGAACCATTTATCGTTTTATTTCTGATGACGCCGAGCGACCCACCACATGCCGGGCAGACTACCTTCAGGGATCTTCTTGAGCCGGGAGTTGCGTTAACATCAAAGAAATCCCTGCTGAGCTCTCTGCACCTTGAGGTGCTCACCACGTAAGATCTGTTTAGCCTCTTAAGCCTTGCATTAACCTCTTTTGCCATCTCGGCAAGAGATGAAAAGCTCGTCTTTTCTTTAGCGATAGAGCTCAACACCTCACGCACAAGCTCCTTTTTTGGTATTCTGTATCTTAAGATCTTATATGCCAGTGTCTTTTGTTCCGGCTCTTTTTTCTTCAAAGCAACACCACCTCTCCTCTTTCTATCTTTATTTTTACCAGAGTTTTTATCTCTATGCCAAACTCTTTCTCAAGCTTTTCCTTTGCTTCTCCACTCTTTTCTATCACAACAACAACATCCACTATCTTACATCCTATGTCTTTAAGCGCTGACAGAACAGCTTTTAAAGTTCCTCCTGTGCTTATAACCACATCCAGCAGGAGGATCCTGCATCCCTTTCTGAGATCATTGACATAAAGTTTGTTCTCAGAGTAACCCGTTCTCTGCACAACCTCAACCTCCCCTTCTAAACCGTATCTTCTCTTCCTTATTATAGTATAAGGCTTGTTTACTAAAAGAGATAGAGCGGTAGTCACTGGAAGACCCATAGCCTCTATTGTAACGATCCTTTCATAGTCCTTTTTAGATATCCTATCAATCTCTTCCGCAACCTCTCTCAGAAGTTGCGGCTCTATAACCTCAATGCCATCTGTTAGTGGATGAATGAAATAATCGTATTCCCCCCTCTTTATCACCCTCGCATTCTTCAATGAGCCCGATAACCTTTCAAGTGCCATATACAAAATAGTATGCATATATCTATTATTTTACTTTCTCATCTGTTATGACCTTTTATGGTTTTTAATAACTGTAATGAAAAAAGGATCAAAATTAAAAAGAAAGGAACAAAATATATAACTCATAGACCGTATTTGGTCTATGGTGTTTACAAAGTCTTTGAATATAGAAACAACCAGAGAGCTTGATGTTGTGAATTTAACGGAAAAAGTGGAAGAAGCAGTATCAGAAAGCGGGATCGCTAATGGACTTGTCAATGTATTCGCGAAAGGCTCAACATGCGGGATAACAACAATAGAATATGAGCCTGGATTGATAAAGGATCTTGGAGCGATACTTGAGAGGATAGCTCCAGATGAAGAGGATTTCGAATACCTCCACCAGCAGAGATGGAATGACTATAACGGGCACTCTCACATAAGAGCAAGCATCCTTGGATGCTCTGTGACCGTGCCTCTGATTGATAACGCCTTAGCTCTCGGCACATGGCAGCAGATTGTTCTGATTGAGCTTGATGTGAGAAAGAGGAACAGAGAGGTAATAATCACTGTTATGGACTAAAGATTTGATGCGGCATAAAATTACAGATCTTTCCTGTTCTGAATTTTTAATTTAGTGTGCGGTGCTCTAGTTCCGGGTTAACTATAAATAAAGATAATCCGATTAGTCCTATGAACATAATACGGGTGAGTGACTATACCTCTATGAGCACCAAAGCCAGAGACATGGTCATAGACAGAATATCTAACTTCAGTGACATGGTGCTTGCAATACCCACAGGGAACACACCCGAGATGCTTTATTCACTTTTAGTGGACACTTATAAAGAAGAGAAGGTGAGCTTTAAAGATGTTGTTACCTTCAACCTGGATGAATATGTGGGGATAAGCCCGGACAACCCGCAGAGCTATAGTTACTACATGAAAGAGCACCTTCTGAAACACATCGATATCAGGCGCAATTATATACCAGACGGACTTGCTGACGACCTTGAAAGAGAGTGCGCGGAATATGAGGATAAAATAAGAGAAGAGGGCGGCATAGATCTCGCAATAATGGGGATAGGAAGAAACGGGCACATAGGTTTTAACGAACCTGGCACAAACTTTGAATCGCTGACCCATGTTGTAGAGCTGAGTGAGGACACAATAAAAGCAAATGCGAGATTCTTCCCAAAGGAAGAAGAGGTCCCCAGAAGGGCAATAACCATGGGAATAAAAACAATAATGAATGCAAGAGAGGTTCTTTTACTCGCTTCTGGAAAGGAAAAAGCAGAAGCTATAAAAAAAGCGGTGATCGGGGAAGTCACCGAAGAGCTACCGGCATCAGCACTGCAGAGGCATAAGCACTGCACTTTCATAATAGACAGTGATGCAGCATCTTTGCTTAAGAACTGGTAGCATAAAGGTAGATAGAGATAAAGATTAAGAAGGAGCATGCTTATTATATTCTGTGATCAGGCATAAAAGGTCCTTTGAAGTTTTCCTGGTAACCATATTCCTTCTCTTGCCCATGTGCATAGAAGAGAGCGGAGGAGTAAAGCCCGGCGTTGATGTCTTTGTGGAGGAATACCTTGACTTGGTTAAGGGTAAAAGAGTCGGGCTGATAACAAATCCCACAGGAGTTAACAGAGAACTGGAGAGCACCATAGAGCTTTTACTCGATAATGGCGTCAATCTGGTAGCGCTCTATGGGCCCGAGCATGGCGTGAGGGGAAATGCGCAGGCAGGTGAGTATGTGCCATTCTACTGGGACGATAAATATGGCTTACCGGTCTTCAGCCTTTATGGGCAGAACATGAATGTGCCGGAAAACATCCTCAGCAACATAGATGAGTACATGAAGGAGTTTGACACAAAGCATGAGGGAAAGGTGCCTGAAGGAGAGATGGTTGAGGGAATAGACGTTATGATATTTGATATACAGGATGTGGGAACAAGGGTGTACACATACATAGCGACTATGGCTTACGCCATGAATAGTTGCGCTGATCTTGGCATAGATTTTATAGTTCTGGATCGCCCGAATCCTATTGGTGGCACTATGGAGGGGCCTGTTTTAGAATACCCTGATTACAGCTCATTTGTTGGTCTTTATCCTGTGCCTATGCGCCATGGGATGACCGCGGGCGAACTGGCAAAGTTATTCAATGATCGCTTTATGAGCAAGAAGGTCAACCTTACCGTTATACCCATGGAAGGGTGGAGAAGGGATATGTGGTATGATGAGACAGGATTGCCGTGGGTCATACCATCCCCAAACATGCCAACGGTAGATACAGCTACGGTTTATCCGGGCCAGGTTCTTATTGAGGGCACAAGCATGTCCGAAGGTAGGGGGACTACAAAACCCTTTGAGCTCTTTGGAGCCCCATGGATAGATGGGTATGAGCTCGCCAGGGAGTTGAACGCACTGGAGCTTCCAGGCGTCAGATTCAGAGAAGCCTGGTTTACACCGACCTTCTCAAAACACAAAAACGAGCTCTGCGGCGGTGTGCAGATCCACGTGGTAAACAGAGAGGAATACAAACCATTCGAGACAACACTCTACATACTGGAGACTGTGAAGAAGCTCTATCCGGACAAGCTCACTTTTGATGAGCACTACTTTGACAGGCTCGCTGGCAACAGCTGGATAAGGGAGAGCCTTGAGCAGGGGTTGCCTGTAAATGAGATCGTTGAGAGGTGCTCTAGAGAAATGGAAGAGTTCAGAGAGATGAGCAGAGAGTACATGATCTACGATTAACCTGTTTTCACAGCTCTACTCCTCTTATGAAGACCTTTTCGATGTTGAGATCCTTGTCCAGTAAGACAAGATCAGCATCTGCGCCCTCAGCTATCCTCCCTTTGTTTTTCAACCCTAAAAGCTCGGAGGGATTGAAAGAAGCTGCCCTGAATATATCGCACAGGGAAAAACCTATGGAATAAAGATTTTTTATGCAGGAATCTAGGGTTATCGCGCTACCGGCTATGGTTCCATCCTCTCTCACCGCTCTCCCCTTTGAGACCGTTATCTTTCCAAGGGAGAGATCATAGACTCCATCCTCTAAACCTGAAGCCTCAGTTCCATCCGTTATCGCTATCGCTTTATCCTTTCCTTTTGCCTTCCATATTAGCTTTATTATCGCTGGATGCAGATGCACAAAGTCCGGGATGAATTCGCAGAAAACTCTATCATCCTCCAGCACCGCCCCAACAAGCCCGGGCTCTCTGTGGTGCAGGGGCCTCATCGTATCAAAAGTGTGGGTTGAAAGCTTTGCACCAAGCTCTATGGCTCTTTTCGCTGTTTCATAATCTGCATTGCTATGCCCTAAAGACACTATGCACCGCTCTGACAGCTCCTTTATTATGGACATGTTCTCTTCGGGTGCTATTGTTATTATCCTGACGCATCCATTGTTTATTCGCTCAAACTCCTCAATGCTCCCCTTTCTTATGTGCTCTAATGGTTGCGCCCCGGGCTTATCTCTGCTTATCCATGGTCCCTCAAGGTTTACACCGAGAATGTTGCTGCCATTTTCCTTTCCCATGAGAGCTGAAGCCCTCTTTACCACAGACCTCAGACTTTCTTCCGATGCTGTTATTGTTGTAGGAAGAAAGGATGTCACCCCATGGATGGCAAGGAACTCTGAGATCTCATCTATCTCTCCTTTCATAACACTTTTACCATTGCAACCATGGATGTGTATATCTATGAGCCCCGGGGCTATGATCGTGGAGCCTGCGCTCCCTGTGCTCTCTATCCTTTTTATCTTTCCATCCTCTATCTCAATGCTACCTTCTATGATCCTGTCCGGCAAAACTATTTTTCCGCTGATGATGCTATCCACTCCTTTATCACTATCTTTCCTTCCCCCTCCTTAGTTGTAGCGTTGCGCTTAAGCCACTCCAGCATCTCAAAGGGGTCACTCATAGAGTTCCTCCTACCATACTGGGTAGGGCATGTTGATACGGCATCAATGAATGAAAAGCCATCATAGCTGAGTGCATCCTTTATGAACTTTGCAAGCATCCTTGCATGATAGACTGTTGCCCTGGCGACATAACCAGCGCCAGCGCCCCTCACAAGAGCGCAGAGATCAAAAGGGTTGTAGTAAGAGCCTTCCGGCGTAGTTAGAGTTATGGCTCCTTCCGGCGTTGTTGGAGATGCCTGTCCGCCTGTCATGCCATAAATTGAGTTGTTTGCGCATATGGTTGTTATATCTATGTTCCTTCTTGCTGCGTGTATCAGATGATTGCCCCCTATGCTAGCTAGGTCCCCATCTCCTGCTATAACAACAACTTTTAGCTCCGGGTTAGCTAGCTTTATCCCTGTTGCAAATGCTAGAGGTCTTCCATGGGTTGTGTGCATTGTATCCGCTTTTATGTGCGGGCTCGTTATCCAGCCTGCGCATCCGATGCCGCTGACGAAAACCATCTTCCTCATATCCAGCTTAAGATCATCTATCGCCCTTATCAGCGCATTTAATATTATGCCATGACCACAGCCTGGGCAGAAGGTTGAAGGAAAAACCTCTGTTCTGAGATAGTTGTTCACATCCATTTTTTCACCTCACCTATGATCTCTTTTGGCCCCATGGGCTCGCCGTTAGTTTTTGTTATCGACCTTACGTCATCGGAGCAGTTTCTAACAAGCATAGCCAGCTGTCCATAGTTCAGCTCCACGACAAAAGCCTTTTTCCCCTCCAGCAGCTTGGAGACCTCATCAAAATCAAAGGGGAATATAGTATTCAGCTTCAGCAGCCCAAAATCTAAAGCTCTGCATGCTTCCTCACACGCCCTTGCTTCTATACCGAATGAGACAAAGACGTTCTCTGCCTCCTCATTTATGAGCTCATACTTAAAGAGCTCTTTTTTGTGATCCTCGACCTTCTTCCTCAGCTTTTCGGATAGCCAGCGCTGGGTCTCAGCATCCTGTGCTCTCCTGTATCCTTTAGAGTCGTGAGTTGAGCCCGTTATGAGCAGGTTGCAGCCCATACCAAAGGAGGGCATAGGAGACCCCTCACCGAAGGGCTCTTCAGTTGGTTCGCTTTTTCTGTCAATCACATTCCTGGGCCCTAGCTCGGCTTCCTCCCTCACTCTTCCGATAGTCTCATCAGCCAGCAATATCACAGGCGTACGGAAGCGCTCTGCCATGTTGAAAGCCTCAACGGTTAGATCATACATCTCTTGCGCGCTTGAGGGCGCAAGGACTATGGTCTCATAATCTCCATTGGATCCAAATCTGCTCTGGAATACATCACCCTGGGCAACCTTTGTTGCCTGACCTGTGCTTGGCCCAGCGCGCTGAACATCAACGATGACACAGGGGGTCTCTGTCATAGCTGCATACCCTATGTTCTCCTGCATCAGCGAGAAGCCTGGACCGCTCGTTGCGGTCATTGCCTTTTTTCCAGCCCATGAGGCGCCTATAACACTGGCTATGCTTGCTATCTCATCCTCCATCTGTATGAATCCTTCACTCATCCTTTTCGCCAGATGGTTCATTATTTCGCTCGCAGGAGTTATAGGATAGGCTGCATAGAATTTGCAGCCAGCTGTTATAGCACCTTCAGCGCATGCGATGTTGCCCTGTATCAGCACTTCTTCACCTCCAGTGCGATATCCGGGCATAGGAATGCGCACAGCATGCAGCCAGAGCAGCTCTCCTCTCCGGCTATCCTTATTCTCTGATATCCATCCTTATCAACCGCATCTTCAAGCTCAAAGACCTCTCTGGGACAGACATTGAGGCATATCCTGCACCCCTTGCACCAGAGCCTGTTGTAAGCTATGGAGTACATAGGTAAAGTAAGCAGGTTACAGGATAAAAAACTTTCATAGCTTAAGGATCATCAAAATAGAGACAAATAGATCATTGAATGTATGAAGAAAGCTCCCATAATCCTTTGCCTCAAAAGCTATCTCAAGCTTCTTCCCTTCTCTTCTCATATCCACATATCCCCTGTTCTCTATGGCTGTGCTTTTAAGTATTGTCTCAGCAAGCTTTTCATTATCAAGGTTAATTGTGGCTCTAAACCTGATCATAGGGCCCTTTCAATATCCTGTTCGCTTCCATAAGAAACTCTTCTTCCATTCCTAGAGGTATGGTAGCACCTGCCGCAATATCATGCCCCCCACCGCTTCCATTCACTTTCTCAGCAGCTTTTTTCATCGCTATCGCAAGGTTCAATCCCTTTTTTATCAGGTATCTCGTCCCCCTGGCTGATATCTTTGTGTGGTCCTTTGTATTTGTAAGCGCCAATGCAGGAACACCCTGGTCAAATATGTAGCGCATGCCTATCCCGCAATACAACCCACTCATACCGAGATCATCGCAGTAAAAGTATTGCAGTCCTTCCATCTTCACAGCTCCCTTCTCCTCCAGTGATGCTAAACCTGCTATGGCTCTTTTATAGTACTGCTCTCTTCTTTTCACTATCTCTTCATAGCTCTCCTTATCCCCTAAAGCCATCGCAAGTCCTTTCTCTGCCATATCCAGACCATCACACACATTTAAGAGGGAGTATAGCTCCTGGGAGCTCATACCCAGCGGAAGCCTGTAGACATAGCCTATGAGATCATCAATAACGTCCTCCCTGCAGCCCTGCTCTATCAGAAGCGCAAGGAGAAAAGAGTTTATCGCCTTTTCGCTTTTTTTCTCTATCTCTTTAACAACGTCCGCGCTCCTGCCAGAGAGCCCTTTAAAGAAAGGAGCAATTGAGCTCTCAACCATCCTCTGCAGGTTTTTATTGTCATAGCAATCGATTATGAGAGACATTTTTTTATCTATCACCTTTTTTTCGAGAGCTTCATCCACCAGCCTTCTGTTCAATCCCTTAAACTCTGTTCCCTGTCTATCGCCCAAAGCCCCAGAGATCATGAAGGAGATAAGATTTAAATCACCTGCAAAAAGGTAAGCCATGGTAGAGCCGCACGCTTCAGAAGACCCATTTATCCCGTGAAGGTGTGAGTTTATCTGCACCACCTTTTCGCTCTTGCTCTCCCTGAGTGGCTGGTGGTGATCAAGGATTATGATGTTTTTACCAGAGGCCTCAGCGCTTTCTATATCTGCACTCCCCATATCACATATTATAAAAAGCTCGTTCTCTTCTTCGAATATGCTTTTAAGCTCCACATTTTTGAGCAGCGAGCACAAAAATCCTTTTTTCTTGTTGCGCAAAAAGTTTGTTATTATTGCAGCAGCAGAGATACCATCTACATCATGGTGGCTTATAACCCTGACGAAATCGCTTTGCTCTACTAAATCCCTGGCTTTTGATAGTTTTTCATCAAGCTCCATCATCTCCCTACCAGGAGCCTTGCAGTCTGAGCGCTATACCTCCAGTTGCCTGGTAATGCCCCCGTGCGCATATAATAGGATGCTAAACTTTTTATCCTGGATTCTGTAACAAAGAGATCCCTCTTTGCACGCATGTCCTTTCTGTTAAGCTCCAGGTGATCTCTTATCGTTAGAGCTTTGATCATAAGATCCCTCAGATCATCAGGCAGGTCTATAGTAATACCCATATCCAGAATAGTCTCTTTCAAACTTTTGCCTGTTACCAGCTTTATATCCGGTATTCCATACTCATCTCTGAGAATAATGCCTATATCACTCAGTCTTGTCTTTTTCCTCGCAAGATCTGCGATCAATTCTTTTATCTGCTGCTCATCAACATCAAGCCATTCTGGTTTTTCATCTCTGTGAATCGGAGCCGTAAGCTTTTCTTTCCTTCTGGCATAGGTCCTGCTCATCTGCATGTAATTGCTTTTTTCTTATATATCTATTTCTTTTTGATCTTTAATCAACTAACCCGCTTATCGTTCAAATATCACGCACAAAGTGAAAAATTTTTATATTATCTCTATGCTACACTCAATATGATCATGTTAAAGGGCTTTGATCCCGAGGATATTGACGCAATGATAGCTCTCGTTAGAGACGCATTCGACAAAGAATACAGCATGGATCTCTTCTTAGAGATAGGCACGCTCTTTCCTGAGGAATTCATAACAGCCTTTGACGGTCCTGATCTTATAGGCTTTCTTATGGGCGCCCTGACCTCTCCGAAGGAAGCAAGAGTTCTCATATTTGTGGTTGACAGAGAGCACAGAGGAAAGGGTATAGGGACAAAGATCATGGAAACATTTTTAGAGCGCTGCAGAGCCAAGGGCATAAAAAAGGTGAGGCTTGAAGTGAAGACCAGAAATGAGAACGCCATAAAGCTCTACGAAAGGTTTGGTTTCAGGATAGTTGATACACTGGAAAAGTACTACAGAGATGGGAATGACGGTTATCTGATGTATCTGGATCTCTGAACCGTTCAGAGCGGGGTTACAGCTGCTGCCGCTCCAGTCGCCGCAGCACCACCTGCCGCTCCAACCGCAGCACCAGCCGCACCTCCAGCTCCTAACCCTAAAGCTGCAAGCAACGGAGCAAGTAGCCCACTCAGACTACCCGCATCACCCGCTACATTCGCCGCCTGCTCTGTTACCTCACCCGCTACATTCATCGCTGTATGCATGCCCTCTACCATTCTATCTATCGTGGGCTTCAGTATGGCAGACACTATGCTCCCTATTGGATCCAGT
>WOYI010339438.1_pt1 | contig 26801 bp, 25 predicted proteins | sample 6423411 | NCBI WGS metagenome assembly WOYI01 (sample SAMN13441803, study PRJNA592873) | oil field metagenome | biome: oil field; feature: oil-well bore; material: oil-contaminated soil; isolation source: oil-contaminated soil from oil-well borehole | place: Germany: Wietze | collected 2016-10-18 ... | reverse complement strand
ACCGTGCGCTCAGTCGTGAGCTGACGCTCGAGGAGTGGGAGAAGCAGCCGCTGCGCTCGACAGTGCTCGACAATCTGGCCCGGCTCACGAGCGCGCTGCAGTAGCGCCATGCGGAGTTCCACCGATGTTCCGGTTCCGCTGCGAGTGCGCCTGCGCTTCGGGCGTGCCGCTCTGCAGGTGGTCGCCGATGAGATCGGCGTCGATGTGCTGCACATCAAGGGCGATGCCGCCGACCTGTCGTTACGGCCGGAGTTCTCCGGAACCGACGTAGACGTGCTCGTCCGCCCCGCCCACGTCGCCGCGCTTGATCGCGCGCTTCGCGCACGAGGGTGGCGGGTCTACAGCACCTTCGTGTACGGATCGCCGTTCGGCCATGCCCAGACATACCTCCACGATGCGTGGGGCTATCTCGATCTGCATCGATGGTTCCCCGGCATCCGGGTGGCTCCCGAAGTCGCGTTCGAACGCATGTGGATCGACAGCGACGAGGTTGACTTCGCAGGAGTCGGGTGCCGTGTGCCCAGCATTGCCGCACAGGCGGTGCTACTCGTCCTCAACTCCGCGCGGGCGCGCGGCTCAGGGCGCGATCTCGTGCTGAGCTGGACCGATGCCTCGCCGGAGCGGCGCGCCGCCGTTGACGCGCTGGTCGAGGAATTGGACGCGCGGGTCGCGTTCGCAGCGTCGACGGGCGACCTGGATCACTACCGCAATCAGCGCGACTACCGCCTGTGGAAGGTGGTGTCGGAGGGGGGAACGCGATCGGAGGAGTGGTGGGCTCGTGTGCGCAGCGCGCCATCGCTCGGCGCCGCAATCCTCGTCGCCGCGCGCGCGCCGCTCGTGAACGTCGAGCACCTGTCGATCGAGCTCGGGCGCGCGCCGACGCGCCGCGAAGTGGCCGCCGCGTTCATCGCTCGCCCCCGCAGGGTGTTCGCCGAGGGTTGGGCTTGGCTCGCGCGTCGCGGCGGCCGACGATGACGCGTCTCGCCCCTGCTCCAGGTGTCGCTGTAGTCGAAGAGGCTGACGCGGTGTACATCGCGCACCTTCCGGATGGGCCGATCGTGGTACTGGAGGGGGTGGCGGCGTTCCTCTGGATCGAAGCCTGCTCGGGGGATCGCGAGACACTGGCGCAGCGCGTCGCCACTTTGCTCGCCCCGCCGCCAGGCAACATCGCCGGAGAAGTCGACGACTTCGTTGAGCGCCTCATTGATCAGGGTCTTCTGCAGGTGGGAGTCGACTGAGCAGCGCCTGCGATACTTGATCGACTCTCGCAAGGAGATCCGAATGAGCCAATCCACCGCACGGGCGCCTGTTTGGCGTATGCGGATTGCCGACTGGTGGGCGAATGCCTGGCGCTGGGTGCTCTTTGCTACCGGTGCCGCGCTATCGGGGTACTTTCTCCTAGAGCAGGGGGTATCGAACGGGATCTTTACCGCCGGCGCGATTGCCGCCCTTGTTATCGGCGCATCGATCACACAAAGCAAGCCGATGGCGATCGCGCTCATGGCCATGCCCGCGCTGTTCATCGTCGAGCGAGTGGCGCTCGGAGGGCTCGGACTCTCGGTTTCGGACGTCGCGCTTGCGGCCGCTTTTGGCACTGCGGTGCTGCTGGGAACCAGACCGTATAGTCGGGCGCTCCGCCAACTGCTGTGGCTGAATTTCTTCTATCAGTTCACGACGCTGTTCACCGTGATCGTCAATCCGTACGCCGCGAATACGGTCGAGTGGTTCCATGCCTGGCTTCTGGTCTCCGGCGCGATGGTCGTCGGCTGGGCGCTCGGGCGCGGCGGATATGCCCGGATTGCACTTCTGTTGATCGTCGGTACTGCATGCGTGATCGCGGTCGGGACGTTGATCACCGGAATTCTCCAGTACGCCTCCGGCGACTTCGGACCGGTGTACCCACTCGTTCCGCTCCCCATCCACAAGAATCTTGCGGGCACCGCGATGGCTTTCGCGGCGGTCGTCGCTTACGCGAATCCAGACTGGATGGCGTGGCGCAAGAACTGGGCGAGTGCGGCATTCTGGCTGCTCATCCTCGCGATCCTGATGACCCAGTCTCGACAGGCGATAGTCGGGCTCATCTTCGCAATCGTCTTGATCGCCTCCCGTCGAGGCGCGAGTGGCCGCTCCCGACTTGTCTTGCTCCTGGTCATCCCGGGAATCTGGCTCGTCACGGTGATGGTCATTGAACAGGTCGAATCTCAGAACCAGTACAACTCTGTTTTTCAGCGTCTTCAATGGTTCCGCGAGGTGTACGCCCTGTGGAAGCTGTCGCCCGTCTTCGGCCATGGGCTGCGGTACTGGTATACCGACACCACCGCGGCCTTTCAGCCCCCACAAGCCGAACTGGAGGTGCTCGCATCAGCAGGGCTCGTCGGACTCGTCGGCTTCGTGGCAATGTGGATCGGGATCATTTTCGTCTTGTGGCACGTCGACCCCCGCTTCGGAACGCTGGCACTCGCCGTGACGCTGAGCCGCCTCGTGCAAGGTCAGTTTGACTTGTTCTGGGTTGCCGCGCAGGTGTCGATCCCTTTTGTCATCGCGGGCATCTGCTTGGGAGCCAAGGTGTGGGACGAGTCTCAGGCTCGCTCTGCCAGGGTTCAGCGCATGCACGTTGAACGTCGTTGACATAGAATCGGCTTTTACCCGTCGCGTCGCTGATCAGCGTTGTCCGACGCTGTAGACACATCCGGGGGCGATATGGAGTTGCGCGATTATCTTCGCGGTCTTCGACGGCACTGGGTGGCCATCGTGCTGATGGTCGCTCTTGGCGTCGGTGTCGGCTACGGGTGGACGCTGCTCCAGGCTCCCGTGTATGAAGCGTCCGCGAGCGGTTTCGTCGCTTCGCGCCAGACGCAAGATGTCGGCACTTCGATCGCGGGCGACTCTCTCGCGCGTTCGAAAGTGGCGTCCTACCTCGACATCGCCGGCTGGCGGGTCGTCGCACAGCAGACCATTGACGAGCTCGGCCTGGACACGACCCCCGAGGCGCTTGTCACAAGGGTGGCCGTGACGAACACTCCGGACACGGTCATCCTTCGCGTTACGGCGACGGGTCCTTCACCGATGGAGGCTCGCGACCTCGCCGAGACCTGGATTCGTTCGATGGCGAGCGCGATCGACGACCTCGAAGGCGACGGAACGCCCGATTCTTCCGCTGTCACGATTGTCCCCGGCGATTCGGCGGCGCTCCCCAGCGAGCCGATCTTCCCCGATGTGCGCACGTCGTTGATCGTGGCTGGTTTGCTGGGCCTCGGCTTCGGCGTCGCGTTCGCGCTGGTCCGCACTGTGTCTGACCGCCGCGTACGTGCTGGTGATGATGTCGAGTCCAAGACCGGTGTAGCCGTCGTGGGTAGCATCCCAATCACCGAGGGTCTCGACGGAGACAACCGCATCTTTGGCAGCGGCAAGGGCAAGCAGAAGGGCAACGGCTTCGCCGTTTCTGAGGCGCTGCGTGCCCTGCGCACCAACCTTCAATTCATGGACGTCGACCATCCGCCGCGCACGATAGTGGTCACCAGTCCGCTCCCGGGTGATGGCAAGTCGACCATCGCCTGCAATCTCGCTCTGACGCTCGCCGCGAGCGGCCGCACCGTCGTACTCGTCGATGGCGATCTGCGGCGGTCAATGGTGGCCAAAACGATGGGCCTTCCTGGTGGTGCGGGACTCACCGATGTTTTGTCCGGCCGCGCCGCGCTGAGCGAAATGCTGCAGCGCACCCCGCGATCGCAGAACCTTTTCGTGCTGGCGGCAGGCAGCATTCCGCCGAACCCGAGTGAAGTTCTCGGCTCTGAACGTATGAAGGCGCTGTTGGCCGACCTTGCCTCGCACGCCACCGTGATCATCGACGCACCACCGTTGCTGCCGGTGACGGACGGTGCTGTGCTCACACATCAGGCTGACGGAGCGCTTCTGGTGCTGAGTTTGGGGAAGACCACCTACGACCTCGTCGACAAGGCGCTGGACACACTCGAAAAGGCGCGGGGGCGGGCCCTCGGGATCGTTCTGAACAAGGTGCCGTTACGCGGCGTCGATTCCTCCCCCTATTCCTACGAGTACCGGCGCGAGTACGGGAGTGCTGCGAAGCTCGAGAGCGCGGATGCGGTCTCGAGTGAGGCCATGTCATTCGACCTCGACGGCGTTTTCGGCGCGCCGCCTGATGACGCGGCGGCAGAAGCGCGCCGTCCGCGGGCGCGCAGGCCCTGATTCGCTCGTGACTGACTCCGCGGAATTGCGCGCGCGCGCCATCGCGTTCTATTTGCCTCAGTATTTCCCGATCCCCGAGAACGACCAGTGGTGGGGGCCCGGCTTCACGGAGTGGACGAACACCGCCCGTGCGCGTCGATTGTTCCCCGGCCATCAGCAGCCGACGCTCCCCGCCGACCTGGGCTTCTATGACCTGCGCGTCCCCGAGACGCGCCAGGCGCAAAGCGATCTCGCACAGCAGTACGGCATCGAGGCGTTCGCCTACTGGCACTACTGGTTCGGAGCGGGGGATCGGATTCTCGAACGCCCCTTCCGGGAGGTGCTAGAGAGCGGGCATCCCGACGTCAAGTTCTGCCTGGCCTGGGCGAATCAGACCTGGACTGGGGCCTGGCACGCGGCTCACGACAAGGTTCTCAAGCAGCAGACCTACCCCGGCGCCGAAGATGACAGACTCCACTTCGACTCGGTGCTCCCTGCATTCCTCGACGAGCGCTACCTGCGCGTGAACGGGCGTCCGGTCTTCTACGTCTTCCGGCCGGAGGAGCTGCCAGATGCCGCGGCATTCGTCGAGCGCTGGCAGAGCATGGCACGCGTCGCCGGGCTCGACGGGCTATATCTCGTCGCAGAAGCGAGCGACTTGCTCGGCAGGGGACCGCGCTACGGCACCGCGGCAGCGGTCGCCGATGGCTTCGATTCGAGCGCTTATATGCGACTGCCTGTGGATGTGAATCGGGCGAGTACCTTCCGCATGCGTGTCGCGCGCAAGTCGTTGGGCGGCCCCGAGATCTGGCCCTACTCCGACAAGATCGTCGCAGACTACCCGCGAAATCCGCATGTGCAGCCGTGTGTGTACCCAAACTGGGACAACACCCCCCGGGCCGGACGCCGTGGGCTCGCCGTGACGGGCGCGACCCCGGAGGGCTTCCGGCGCAACGTCGTGGACGCGGTGGCGCTACTCGGCGATCGCCCCACCGAGGAGCGCTTGCTGTGGGTCAAGTCGTGGAACGAGTGGGCTGAGGGCAATCACCTCGAGCCTGACCTGCGTGAGGGACACGGCTGGCTCGAGGCGTTGAGAGACGGCCTGACGTGAGCCGACGTCGCCGGGATTCGACCGCGGAAGCTGCGCGGAACTCCCTGCGGATCGCGATGATCTCCTACTACCTGCCGAGTGAAAGCAAGATCGGCGTCGGATATCAAGTTCATGCCCTCGCCAACGAGCTCACGCGTCGGGGTCACCATGTCGACGTGTTCAGTCCGTGCGCGCCGGTCGACGGCGCGCTGTATGGGCACATTCATGTGCCGCTGACGGGTTCATTGAGGACGTTCCGGTTCGCGTCAGAGATGCGCCGTCGGGATCTCTCGTCGTACGACGTGCTCCATGCTCACGGCGAGGACTACTGGATGTGGCGCCGTCGGGTACCGGTGCATGTGCGTACCCTGCACGGGTCTTGTTTCGAGGAGGCGCGGCACATTCGCGGCGTGCGCGAGAAGTTGCGCATGGTGCTCTTGGGCTTCACCGAGGTGCTTGCAAGTCTCGTGGCCGACACAACCGTGCTGATCTCCCCTCAGACCCGACGATGGACGCCGTGGGTGTCGACCGTGATTCCGAACGGCGTCGACCGCGCCTTTTTCAGTGCGCCGGGCGCGCAGAAGGCTGAATTCCCGACCGTGCTGTTCGTCGGCACCTGGAATGGTCGCAAACGCGGCGCCGACCTCGCCCACATCTTCGACGAGCAGGTCCGGCCGCGCGTGGCGGGTGCAACCCTCCGCATGGTCACTCAGGACGCTCCCGCAGTCGTTCCCGACGGCGTCGTTGTACTCGGCCGACTGAGCGACGCAGAGCTCGCCGACGAGTACAAGCGCGCGTGGGCGTTCTGCCTACCCTCCAGCTACGAGGGATTCGGCATCCCGTACGCCGAAGCGATGGCTGCAGGGCTTCCCGTGGTCGCAACACCCAACGCGGGCGCGCGGTTCGTCACCGACGAAGGGCGGTTCGGCGTGCTCGCCGAAGGAGAGCGATTGGGAGGTGAGATAGTGCGGGTGCTCAGCGACAAGGCTCTTCGCGGGCAGCTCAGCAAACTTGCGGCGCGACGCTCGGCGGACTTCGACCTGACGTTGGTCGCGGAACGCTACGAATCCCTATACCGCCTGCCAGGCCGCGCTTGCCGTCACGTCAGATCGGTCGGTTGAAGTTCGAATCACGGAGGCCGGTCGTTCGAAGCCTGGGGCTGGTGATGAGGCGCGGATACCGCCGGCGCATACCGGAAATCATGCGAATCCACTCTCGAGAGACGCGACGGGCGACACGCTCTGCAGTTCCTCGCGTCGGGTACGCAGTCATCGGTATCGGCTCGAACTCTCGAGCCACAATTGTCACTCGGAGAATGCGTCGGCTCCGCATGTACGCATCCATGATCTGTTCGAAAAAAGGGTGCTGGCGCCAACCGGGAATTGGTGCCCGGGAAACCGAGCAGAGGCCGGGGAAATCAGTAGGAACGGGACCCAACGCCGCAACAGTGGTCGAGCCAACTGAGACCGGCGGCAGAGGAAAATTTGGTCGGTGAATCCATATCCCTTGAACCATCCGGGCCCGACTGTGTCTGATTCTTGCTCGACCGTGGTTGACCCGTCCGACATGCGCCAATTGGGGTTCGCGACGCCGACTCGCGAGTCCTCGGCGAAAAGCTCAAGCCCCTTCTCGACCCAGTCGCCGGTGCCGCGGAGGTCGAGGTCAACGTCGACATAGCAGAGAAAATCCGGACCATCGAGGCAGAGTGCGACGAGGCAGCAGTCCGACCAATGAAGATAGCGACCAAAATCTCGTCGCTTCGTGTTCGTTCGGCGCAACGCGGCGTCCAGATAGTCATCGACGAAGACGAAGCGGTCGATTTCACCTCGCTCGATCGCGGCCTGAGCGCGACGGCGTGCGTACTCGCGGTCGTCAACGTTGTTGATGAGGAGCGTTCTCATTTCGAACGGGTGGCCATGTTGCGAGGCCGCGCGGTCCAAGTATCCGGGTTCGGTGACGAGATCGAGGTTGCGTTGGAAGCAATTCAGAACGAAGTCGACGGGAGGGAGTGCCGATGCCGTGGTCACGCCGAAACACTACAGTGCTCGCTGTGCGTTAGACGAAGCGCTTCGCATAGCCGAGCGTGTAGTGCAGATCGCGGGAACGGTCCTTGATGAAGCGCGCGGGATTACCGCCCACGACGGTGTAGGGCTCCACGTCCTTCGACACGACCGCGCCGGCGGCGACGACACCACCCTCGCCGATCGTCACACCAGGGAGCACGATCGCGTGGCTGGAAATCCAGGCGTGGTCGCCCACCGTGACCGGTCCCCCGGTTTCCTCGAAGTCAGGGGAGTTGACATCGTGCTGGCGGGTGAAGATCGTGACGTGGCTGCCGAAATTGACCGAGTTACCGATGCGGAGCCCGCTGCGGCCGTCGAGGAACGCGCTGTCACCGATCGTGCAGTCGCGCCCGACAAAAATCCGTTCCGGCGCGTAGAACTCGGCGCGCCAATGGATGCTCGAGGTCGGGTCGACCTGCAGGCCGGCGCGGCGGTAGAAGAATCCGCGCACTCGGTGAGACGGGAAATAGCCGATGTCAGTGAGTAGGCGGAGCCGCAGATCGCTCCACACGTCGTGCCACCACCGTACGGCTGCTACCACCGGCCGCGGAGTAATCCTCTTCAGGAGTTCGCGCACCTGGCTCACGCCGACCTCCAGGAGAATAGGGGGAACGTTCCAAATCTAGTTGGATGGGACCGGGGTGGCCAATCTGCCCGGCTTCGGGAACCAGAGGAGATGACATGGCACGACGCCGAATTGGCGCCTACATCCTTCCCGGCGATCCCAACTGGCTTGCCAAGACCCTCGTCGCCTACTATCCACTGCTGGAAGAGCTCGTCGTGCCGTTGCCCGCGGAGGGAATCGGGTGGGCCGGTCGGCCGATTCCCGTGGACGACGTGCTCGCCATCGTTCGCACACTGGATCACCGCGGCATCCTGAGGACGCTGGAAGGCACATGGACCGACCTCGAGCAACCAATGCGCGCCGACACCGCGCAGCGGCAGGCGGCGCTGGACGCGCTGGCAGGACGAGTCGACTGGGTACTTCAGATCGATAACGACGAATACCTGCCGAACCCCGCCGCACTCCTCCAGGCGATCGACGCAGCCGAAGATTCAGGACTGAGTGCGGTCGAATGGCCGATGCGGGTGCTGTTTCGCCGCACGAAGCGCTGGGTCTTCGAGGTGGTGAGCGAGGACGGTTCTTCACGCTACGACTACCCGGGGGCGATAGCGGTCAAACCTGAGGTGGTACTGGCAGACGCACGGCGCGCCGATGCCCCATTCCTCCGGGCATTGGTTATCGGCGACGATCGATCGCTGCAAGTTCGACGCCCGGCAACGGAGGGCGAGCAACGCTGGGAAGAGCTTCGACCCGAGGACGCGATCATCCACAACTCGTGGGCGCGCTCCGCAGGCGCGGTATGGCAGAAGACTCGGTCGTGGGGTCACGTGGACGGCATGCGCAGTGTCGCGTATTTTGTGTTTCGGTGGATGCCGGTGCCGCTCCTGTGGCAGTTCACCAAAAACCTGCACCCGTTCGCGCGGGATCTGTGGCCTCGTCTGGCGCGTCGTTCGCCGTCGCCCGACCTGACGGATCGAGCCGGATGAGCAAGGAAGCGACATGGAGCGAGCCTCATGTGGTGGTCGTGCTCAACTGGCGTGGTCGAACGGATACGCTCGCGTGCGTCGAATCGCTCGTTGAGGGCTCGCCCGAAGCGCAGGTGCTGGTCGTCGACAACGGCTCGGCCGACGGCACGCTCGAGGCGGTGGCGGAGCGCTGGCCCGCCGTGCATCTGGTGGCGCTCGATCGAAACCACGGGTTCTCAGGCGGCATGAATCGCGGCATCCGTCATGCGATGGACGAACTCGCCGCGGGAACCGTGACGATCCTGAACAACGACACGGTGATCTCGCCTGGTGCAATGACGGCATTGGCCTCGATCGCCGAGTCGGCCGACGTGGCAGTATGCCCGGTCGTGCGCTACCGCGATGACCCGGACAAGCTCTGGTTCGGCGGCGGGTCTCTCGATGTCGCGAACGGCTTTCCGTTTCACACCGCGCCCGAGGATCTCGAGCTGTGCGAATCGGGCCTGCGGTCATCGACCGTGCTCGCAGGATGCTGCATCACCGCTCGCTCGGACGCATGGCGTCGTGTCGGGCTTTTCGATGAGCGGTTCTTCCTCAACTTCGAAGACTCGGAATGGAGCTTGCGGGCGGCAGCGTGCGGTATTCGACTCGTCGTCGCGTGCGATGTCAGCATCCTGCATGCGGTATCGGCGTCGTTCACGGGGAGCGCGGCGAGGCTTGGAACCTTCTACTACCTGCGTAACGGACTGCTTTTCGCGCGACTTGCGGGCGCAGGCCTGCGAGCCCGGATGGAATTCGTCCGACGATTCGGACTCGCGGGGACTCGACATTTAGGCTCGCGCGGTCGGGCGCGTGCGTTGCTGCTGCTCGCCTGGGCGATCGGCGCAGACGTTGCGCGCCGCTACGGCGAGGCACCGCTCGCGCTACAGCGCCGCGTCGCTCGCTGGTCTCAGGAGAGCGAGTAGTCGAAGTCTGCGAGGACGGGAGTCGCCGCGTAGGCGTCTTCGCTGGCGTGTTCGGGGTACGGCATGCCCGGGAGCACTTCGAACGCGCTGGCGCCCTCCCAGGCGTCCATGACGCCCATGTTGCACAGGAAGACGTCGACGGAGTAGCGGCCGGGGCGCAGCCACAGATCTTTGATCGACAGCGTGAGTTCGTGCGCGCGGTCGGCTTCGAGCCACGTGCCGGAGAGCCGTGAATCACATTGTGCGAGCGTGGCGCCATTCGCATCGGAGATGTGGCAGGACACGAAATAGTTCGGCAGTTCGCGTTCGGCGGCCGGAAGCGAGATGTTTATGACCTTGGTGTCGGTGACGGTCGGAGTGGGATCGGCCACGGACACCGCACGCGCGCGAAGCTCGCCCGTCCCCGGTCGGCGCGAGGCCTCCTGCTGCGCGACCACATAGTCATCGAACGAGTCGCGATACCGGGCCATTGCCGAGTCGACGTCGCCCTGGAACGCGAGAGCACCCGCCTGCAGGAACAGCGCAGACGTGCAGAGATTCATGACGGTCTGCATCTGGTGACTGACGAACAGCACAGTTCGACCATCGGCCGCGGCATCGCGCATCTTGGCGATGGATTTGCGCTGGAACTCGGCATCGCCGACGGCGAGCACTTCATCGATCGCGAGGATCTCGGTGTCGAGGTGCGCGGCGACCGCGAACGCCAGGCGCACGTACATGCCGGACGAATAGCGCTTCACGGGGGTGTCGAGGAACTTCTCGACACCGGCGAAGTCGACGATCTCGTCGAAGCGGCGAATGATCTCGCGCCGGCGCATACCCAGGAGCGTTCCGTTCAGGTAGATGTTCTCGCGCCCGGTCAATTCAGGGTGGAATCCGGTGCCGACTTCGAGCAGGCTCCCGATGCGGCCGGACAGCTCGATGCGCCCAGTCGTGGGCGCGGTGATCCGCGTGAGCAGCTTGAGCAGCGTCGATTTGCCCGCGCCATTGCGCCCGATGATGCCCACCGCCTCGCCCTGGCCGATCGTGAAGTCGAGGGAATGAAGTGCGTCGAAGAGCTCGAACTTCTTCCGGCGGATCGGGTGGCGCAGGAACTCGACCAGGGCCTCGGTTGCGCGATTCGGCGCGTGCTGGTGGCTGATCTGATAGGTCTTTGAAAGGTCAGAGACCGCGATCGCGGTGCCGTCCGGCATGGGCGCTAATCCTTCTGTCGCAGGTCGGTCGATCGTGGTGAGGCGCAGCTTCAGATCAGGTCGGCGAACGTGCGCTCGCTGCGCTGGAACACGACCGTTCCGAGCAGGAACACCACCGGAGCGACGATGATTGCGCCGATGATCTGCCACGCCGCCGGTGCTGCCGTGCCGAGCATCGAAAAACGGAAGCACTCCATCAGCCATGTCAGTGGATTGAGGTTGAACAGCCACACGAGGTTGGCCGGAACTGCGTCGAGCGAGTAGGCGACCGGTGTCGCGAAAAGCGCGACCTGCATGACCCACGGCAGCACGTATTGCACATCGCGATAGCGGACCATCCACGCCGACGCCGCCAGTCCGATACCCATGCCCAACAGCGCGAAAAGCAGCACCCACACAGGCAACAGCAGAACGCCCCAGCCCGGATTCACCTGGTAGACGAACAGCAGCACGATGCCGAGAACGAGCGCGACGGCGAAGTCAAGCAGCGCCGACAGCACCGTCGATAGGGGCACCAGCATGCGCGGGAAGAACACCTTCGACACGAGAGATTGATTCGCCACAAGTGACGGTGCCGAGCGATTCACGACACTGCTGAACAGCGTCCAGGCCAGCATGCTGATGAACGAGAACAAAAAGTAGGGGACGCCACCCGTGGGCAGCTGCGCGATGCTGCCGAAGATGATCGAGAAGATGCCGGCGGCGGCAAGCGGCTGCAGGAGCACCCATACGACGCCGATCGCGGTCTGGCGGTAACGCAACACCACGTCGCGCTGACCGAATCTCAGCGCCACTTCGCGTGCCTCCCACAACTCTCGCCAGCGTGGCAATGCCAAGCGCGCGGGAGGGAGGATGACGGTCGACTTCACTTGTCGAATGTTACCCGGCTCTCGGTGGCCTCTCCGCACCTAGCCGAGCGTCAGCGCCGGTATCGTGCATAGATGGTCATCGAGCGCGCAACCGGAGAGGTCGCGCACGTTCCGATGGCGTTCGGCGTGCAGGGTTCGACCCTCATGCAGGTCGCCCAACGGATCTCCGACGTGGTGATCGCACGCGGTGGGAGCGCCTCGGCGGTGCTCAGCGACAATCGGGATCTTGCGCTGACCGCGCCGGTCCACAACCGATATGTCGACTACACAAGTGTCTGTCCACGCGAGTGGTTCAGTTGCGGCGAGCTTGCAGTCGACATCGCCGCCGGGCGGGCGGGTCTTCTGCGGCCGCACCACGGTCATCAGTACGACCCCGCGATCGCGGATGTGCAACACCATCCTCCTCGGACCGTGCTGCTGTACGAGGGGCACTACGCCTCAGCATCCCTGCCGCAGTGGCGGGCGGTCCGAGAGACCTCCGAAGTCGTGCTGTACGTCCACAATCCCCTCTCGCGGACGTACGGACGCCGTGAGCTGACGCGTCTCCTGGACGCAGCCGACCGCGTGGCGTTCTGCGCCGATCATCTGCGCCGAAACGTGGTGCAGCGCATCGGTCGCGAGGATGACCGATTCTTCACCGCATTGAACGGAGTCGACACCGCGTTCCAGATCGGCGGCCATCGCGAACCCGGTGACGGCGTGTTCGATGTCGTGTTCGTGGGGCGCGTCACGGAGAAGAAGGGTGTGCATCTCGCGCTTGAAGCAGTGGGACGAGCGGCCACACGACTGGCCCGGCCAGTCCGATTGCGTGTCATCGGCAGTGCAAGTCACGCGGCGGGGGAGCCGCTCACGCACTTTGAACGCACCCTCCGAGAGGTCGCTGAAACCCTGAGTTGCGAAGTGCAGTTCCTCCCGTTCACGCCGCAGGCCGAAATCATCGAGATACTCAGCACCGCCTCGGCTGTGTGCATACCTTCTCAGTGGGCGGAAGGACTCCCTCTGGTAGCGCTCGAAGCGATGGCTGCCGGTGTACCGGTCGTCTGCTCTGACTCGGCCGGCCTTGTCGAAGCGTGCGGTGACGCGGCGATGATTGTTCCACACGGCGACTCAGCGGGGATGGCAGATGCCTTCGTGCGCCTCGCGCAGGACGATAAGGAGTGGGCAAGCCGCTCCCAGGCGTCGTGGGATCGCGCGGCGCACTTCACATGGGAGCGCACCGTCGACGCGTTATTGGGCTGAACTCAGCCGTTTGCCGCCTCGAGGCGGCGAATCACATCGGCCATCGCGCGTACGCGATCGGTCCAATCCGCCACCCGAGCAACTGTCATCGGCGAGGGCGAGGGCGAGGGCGATGGCGAGCGAAGCTCAGCGCACACGGCGGCCGTGAATGAGACACCCTCCGCGATCGTGAAGCGTGAAACCTCGGCGTCTCGGAAACCGGCCACCGGCGACGCGACCACGGGCCTCCCAACCGCTTGGTACTCGTACATCTTGATGGGGTCGAGGCTGTCGGTGAATGGTGTCACTACGTGCGGAACGACGAGCACGTCGGCATGCTGCAGGTACGCGATCACCGCCTCGCGGTCGCGAGCGCCGAGTAGGAGGACTCCCGCGTGCCTCAGGCGGTCTGAATTGTCGGAATCGAGCGCGTTGGGTCCGACAAGGACCAGCGTCGCGTCGTTCCCGATTGCGCGGGCCGTCGCTTCGCAGAGGGTGATGTCCATCCGATCCTCGTGCAGCGTGCCGACGTACACCGCGACCTTCCCGCGGGGCAGGTCGGTCGGTCGCGGGGCAGGTCGGCGGTAGGCCGGCGCATCCACCGCATTCGGAATGAGGGTGATCGGCGTGCGAGTCGTCGGGCGTGACGGTGATTTGCGGCGTACGAGCTCGGGTGAGCACGCCACGACCTCCGCTGCGTGACCGAGCAGATGCGCTTCAGCGCGAGCGACTCGGGAGAGTTCGGCGGTGGGCCGATCAGCCGAGAGCCAGTCGTCGGTCATGTCGTAGAGCGTGGGCCAACCCGATCGCATCGACAACGTGGTCGCGCTGGGGTCGTTGATCCAGAGCAGCGGATGCGCCATCCCGAGCTTGCGTGTCGCCTTCATCACCGCGCCGGCGAGGCGTTCATCTGCTTGCGCGTCGATCTTGCGTGGCAGCCACTTGACCGGACGGAACCGCCACAGGTGTCCCTCGGCAACGCCAGGGATCTCAGCGCCTGCGCGCCCACGCGACGGCCGTTGGCCCGAAGCGAGGTCGTGCAACGGGTCTGCGGGGGGCTCCACGAACAGCACCCGCAAGGTCGGGTCCGCCGAGATCAGGCCCGCGACCAGATGCTGGTTACGCCGCCAGACGCTGTCCCATCGTTCGAGCGACATAACCACCAGGTCGGTCACTCTGGGGCCTCGAAAGTTTGTGTGGCTGAGCGCCGTCGAGCGAGTGCCGCGCTGTAGACCTTCTCGGTGCCGTTTGCCTGAGCGCTGAGGGAGAAGTCTTGGTTCTGCCGCTCACGTTCGGCCCTGCCGAGCGCCGCTCGACCAGGTTCGTCCGCCGCGAGTGAAGACATCTGCCCCGCCGCCGCAGAAACATCGCCCGGCGTGAAGAGCGCGCGCGGGTCGAGACCCGAAAGCATCTCGCGATGCCCGGCCGCATCGGCCGCGACGATAGGCAGCGCGGAGGCCATCGCCTCGACAACGGTCAGGCCGAAATGCTCAAACGGACAGGGCGCCAGCAGCACGCCCGCGCTCTCCATCAGCGACGGAAGATCGGTGCGGAAGCCGATGAAGCGCGTGGCATCGCCGATGCCGAGTTGCCTCGCGAGCGCTTCGAGCGACTCGCGTTCCGCTCCTTCTCCTGCGACATTCAAAAACCACCCGCGTTGCGCAAGGCCGGATTCAGCGAAGGCTCGGATGCCGTGACTCGTCGCCTTCTCGGGTTGCAGGCGCTGAGCGATGAGGACGGCCCGGGTGCGAAGCGCGGGGCTGGACTGCGGCCGCGGCTCGACCCCGGGGTGAACCACCGTGCTGTCGACACCGATCGCGGCTGCAACCGCCTTGCTGACGGAGATCTCCGCATCGATTCTCTGACGGACGAGTGCGTCAATCGGCACGCGACCGACGCGGCCCCTCGGCTGCGCGAAGTGGCGCGTGGCAACGATGGCTGGGCGTGATCGCACCGCACTCAGGCCGAACACTGCACCAACGTCTGCGGCGGTCATGTGGGTGTTGACGACATCGACGTGACGATGCAACCGGCGGACGGCTCGAGACACTTCCAGCGTTCGTGTCGCGGGCGTGAAGCCGACGCCCCGTGCATTCAGAGGCGCTCGCATGAGTGCCGGATCGCCGCCGATCACGTGCACCTGGTGGCCCACAGAAGCTTGCTCGATCGCGAGGCGCCGGACGAACTGCTCGACACCGGAGAACTCGTCAGAACGGATTGCGTGGAGGATGCGCATCCCCGCAGTCACTGGTCTGACCGCCTCTGTCGTAGTTCGTCGACCAGCACAAGATAGCGCTGGGCGATCGCGCGCCAGGCGAGATGCTCGACGCTGGCCCTTGACCCAAGGCTCCATGAGCCCGGATCTGTCGCGGCAAGCTCCTCCATGCGCACGGCGAGCTCGTGGGCGTCGCGCTCGACAAGGTAGCCATTCACGCCATCCGATATGACCTCGGGAGCATATCCGGTGCGTGTCGCAAGCACGGGCCGGCCGCTCGCGGGAGCCTCGAGAATCACGAGTGCATTGGCTTCGTAGGCGTTCGGCAACACGAACATGTCGGCGGCGTGCATGAGCAACGGCGTGTGGCCCCGGGTGCCCGCGAACAAGACTCGTGGTGCAACTCCCACTCGCAGTGCGTGCTCACGGGCCTCCGCAACCGTGTTCTCTCGCCCACCCGCGACCATCAGCAGGACCGTGGTGGCCTCGACCAGTGCATCGATCGCGTACTCCAAGCCTTTGCGACCGAACTCATGACCGATAAACAAGGCGACACGCGATTCCTCATCGAGCTTGAAGAACGCGCGCGCGCTCTCGCGTTCAGCGGGCGTGGGCGGGTGGAAGCGCTCTAGGTCGACCCCATTGGGAATGACGACGATTTCGGGGGCGACCTTGCCGTAAGTCCTGACGAGAGTGCGCTCCTCGGTCTGCGAAAGCACGACGACGGCGCGGTGCACACCGCTTCGGTAGCGGACGAAGTCGCGGACATAGGTGAACAGGTGCGTGGGGTTGCGCGCCATCCGCCACCATGCGCCGCCGCGGGCCTGCATGGCAGCCACGACAAGACCGTGGTTGACGTAGATGTCACCGGCCATGACGTTGTTGTGGCAGATCGCGACTGCATCCGGCCGCTCGGCCAGGAATTCCTTCGCGCGAGCGGTGCCCACGATGAAGAACCAGAGCATCTGGCGTGTCAACGCCACTGCACGGCCCGGTCGGCTCCGGGGCCAGGGGCGCTCTGGCTTCCCGCGTCGGGCGGATGCGTAGGTGAACGATTCCGTTATCACGCCGAACGAACGGAACTCTCGGTCGAGATTCCATGAGACACCGGTCACACCGCCGCCTGGGCCCATGACGGGGACGATCTGCACGATGTGCGTCATTCCACGTCACCGCCTCTCCCGCAGCAACATTAGTCGTCCCGGTAAGGACCTTCGGTTTCGGAGGACTAGCGCAGAGCCCCGGAAATCGGCGGCCTGTAGCATCATTTCGTGACTGCTTCGCTGTCGATTGTCCTGCCCCTCGTGATGGCGGTTGTGATGATCGTGAGCGGCATCGCCAAGCTTCGCCGCCCGGACGATCTGAACGGATGGGCGAACATGGGGGTTCCGGCGGTCTTGCGACGCCCGTGGCTCCTGCGGCTCCATCCCTGGGGTGAGCTGGCACTCGGTGCCGCGCTGGCCGTATTGGGGGGCGTGCTCGGTCTGCTCGCAGCCTTGGTGTCTGTCGGGCTCATGACCTCGTACACCGTCCTCGTCGCGCGCTCTTTACGCAGCTCGCCAGGTGCAGAGTGCTCCTGCTTCGGCGCGCCGCGCCCTGTCACCCGGATCACCGTCGTACGGAATGTGTGGCTGCTTGTCGTTGCCGTCGGCGCAACGGCCGTGATCTGGGTGAATCCGCTGCTGGGTGGTGCGCTAGCTGCAGTCGACGGCGCGGATTGGGGATGGGTGCTCGGGGCAGCGGTCGCCGCGGTGACGGCCATGGTGATCCTGTGGCCCGACGGCGACGCCGAGATCGTCGGCGCAGCGTCCCTCACGGCGCAAACTGGCCAGATCGAAGATGGCGAAGAGCTCGACTACATTCGCGTCCGGACGCCCGCTGTTCCTGTGACCCTTGCGGACGGGACGACCGCGAACCTCCGAGAGCTCGCTGCAACTCGCCCGATTCTGGTTCTTGCGGTTTCGGAAACGTGTGGGTCTTGCACGCCGGTGATCGAAAAGAAGGCAGAGTGGGCGGCCATGCTCCCTGAGGTCGATATCCGCTTCTTGTCACGACTGGCTCCCGAGGACGGGGGGAAACTGACCGAGAGAACCACACCCCAGTCGCTGCACGATCCGAATGACTACGTGAGGGGATCGATCGCAGACTGGCCAACGCCGACCGCGGTCCTGCTCGGCGCCGACGGCATGCTCGCAGGGGGCCCGGTGAGCGGCTTCGACAATATCTCGCAGTTCGTCGAAGACGTCTACGAGAGCCTCCACGATGAGCGCCCTCCGGCGTAGGTCAGCTCTCTCGCAACCGCCCCTCGGCCCGCACTGGGCCTCCCCAATACAATGCTGCTCGCCGCCGAGCAGCCTGGCCGCGTTCCCCCTCGAGCATCACCGAACGAGCCATCGCCCCCACCCAGTTCGCCGCTCGCGCTGACTGCCACCCCAGCACACCGAAGTGCTTTCGGAGGTACTTCTCCTGCGACGCATAGAAGTGCGCATCGCGGCGCTGGGAGTCGGTGCTGGTTGCTGCGCCGACGTGCGTGGCCACCACCTCCGTCACGAGTCGGTGGCGCCAACCCAGGAGTCGCGCTCGGAATGCCCAGTCGGTCTCCTCCGCATAGAGGAAGAACCGCTCGTCGAACCCACCGACCTGAGCGAGTGCCTCCGCGCGCAGCAACAGCACGGCGCCGATGACGTACAGCGGCCCACGTTGCCAGCGTCCCAGCCCGATCGCTTCGAGCCACGAGTTCGCGGGCGAAGGAAACGGCCATGCCACCCGAGCTGGCTGCCCATCCTCATCGACCTGCGCAGGAGCGACCGACGCCAACCTCGCATCGGCGGCCAGGGCGGCATGCAGAGCGGCGATCTGATCAGCCTCGATGGCTGCATCCGGATTGAGCAGGAGAACGTCGCCGCCGGGAATGAGGCGATCAGCCAGCGCCGCATTCACACCTGCGCCGAACCCGCCATTGCGGCCCGGGTCGATGTATCGCACGCCCAGGTCTTCGCACAGGGCGGCGATCTCTGGGAGCGACGAGTTGTCCACCACGGTGATTGGCAACCCGACGACCGGTTCCAGAGCTCGACGTAAGAGGTCTGGGCGTCCGTACGCGACGGTCACGATCTCCAGACCCCTGGCCGAGCCGCCCGAAACAATCGGACGAATCGATCGATAGAGGTCGAGACAGTCGTCGGCAACGGCGTCCCACGTGCACTCCGCCGCGCGGACCAGGCCCGCGGCCCGCAGCTCTTGCGCACGCCCACCCGCAGCAACGGCCAGGGCGGCAGCGAGGGCGGGGGCATCACCGTGCGGCACGACGATACCGGCAGCCCCGACCACATCGGGGAGCGCACCCGCGTCGCTCGAGACAACGGGAGTGCCGCACGCCATCGCCTCCACCGCGACCCGGCCGAACTGCTCTGTCCAGGTCGGTGTGGGCAGCGACGGCACCGCAAGCACGTCCACCGATCGATAGAAATCCACGAGCTCGTCGGGGCCCACCGGCCCGACGATCTCGACGCGATCACTGACGCCGCGGGCACCGGCATCCGAATGTAGCGACGTCAGCAGCGGTCCGCTTCCGGCAATCCGCGCGCGCAGCATCGGGTTGAGGGCGAGCGCATCGAGCAGCACGAAGACCCCCTTCTCGGCGACCAGTCGTCCGATGAATCCAACGGTGATCTCACCGGCGGTGGTGTCACCGGGCTGAGCCGCTGTGCTTGCCGCGGGGTTGAAGCGTGTCTCGTCGAGGCCCAGTGGGATGACACGTGCTTGCCCCGGAAAGCCTTTTGATTCCGCGATTCGCGCCGCATCGGCGTTGCACGCGGAGATGCCGGAGGCCGAGCGCAACGCGTGGCGCTCGAACCAACTGAACGGGATCGGATACGTCTTGCGCAGGTTCTGGGCGGTATAGAGCACGAACGGGCTGCGATTACGGCGCAACCAGCGCAAGAAGAGGATCTCAGCGGTCGCGAGCGCGAACGGTTCCTCATGGATGTCGATCACGTCCCACTTCTCGCCGAGTGCTCGCCACAGCGGCCGAGGGTCGTAGACGAACAAGGCGGGATGCTCACCGATCGTGGCAACGCCGGTCACCTGCTCATCGGCGCGCGCGACCAGTTTCACGACCCCGGACCCCTCGCGACTGTGCTGTGCGCTCAGCAGCGTCACCTCGACGCCGAGCCTCCGGAGGCCACGCTCACGCCCCCGCCATTCATCCACGGCCGCGCTGTGCGACACCCTGAGTACGCGCACGGCACCTCCTATAGGCTTCGCAGGTAACCATAATCGCCGCTTGCGGTCGGCTGAGGCGGGTGGCAACCCGGGGGAGCGTGCCGTGGAGCAGGACTTCAAGGTGCTGGTCGCGTGCACCGGCAACATCCACCGCTCTGCGCTCGCCGCGACGCTGTGTCAGGAGTGGGTTCATTGGTATCTCCCCGCCGACCTTGCTGAGCGCGTTCAGATCTCCAGCGCCGGGTTCGGCGCGCCGGTCGGCGCTCGCATGGGAACCCGTGCCCAGAAGATCGCGGTCGCACTCGGTGGTGATGGCTCGACGCATCGCGCGACGCAGATCACCGATCGGATGCTCGAAGATGCCGACGTGGTGTTGGTCGCGACGCGACGTCACCTTGAGAGCGCCATCGGGCGGGTGCCGTCTGCGTTGCGCAGAAGCTTCACCGTTCGAGAGTCGGGGCGGGTCGCCGGCACCCTTCGCCGGCGCAGCCTGCAATCGACTGAGGATCTCCGCACCGTTGTCGCCGATCTCGCACGAGCCCGCAGTGCGGCGGCGGATCCGGACGCCGATGACATCATCGATCCGCAGGGGCAGGGCGCGGAGGCTTACCTTCAGATGATCCGCGAGGAGATTCCCCCGCTCGCTCAGCTCGCTCATGTGTTGTTCGGAATGCCGCGCCCCGATGTCGAGGCGTATGCCGCGGCCGCGGCGCAGCCCGCTCTCCTCCTGACGGACGACTCGCGAACGATAGCGCCTCGATGAGTCACTCTGGGCGCGACGGCGGCCTGAAGGTCGTCCATCTCGGTCATACCGGCTCCGCGGGAGGCGCCGAGTTAGCTTTGGTCAGGATGCTGCAAGCAGGAGTGCAGTGGCGCCCCGCTGTGCTTATTCCTCCCATCGAGCGCTCCAGCTGGCTCAACCAGCTGCCGCCGGGAGTGCCGGTTCGAACCGCCGGAGTTCGACAGCCGGAGGGTGTGAGCGCAGGAGACCCACGGCTGATCGCAGACGCTTCCGCTCGACTTCTGGCGCAGGCGTGGGCGACGCGGCTGCATCCCGCGTTCCATCGCGCGGACCTGGTTGACGCCAACACGACGAGGTCTGCGGCGTACGGCGCGCTCGCAGCACGCACATCGCGCGTTCCGTTCGTTGCTCATCTGCGAGATATGGTCCACGCCGATGCGCTGGGAAGAGTGGGTTTCAAGACCATGCGGCGGGTGGTGCTTCCCCGCGTCGACGGGGTCGTCACCGACACCCAGGCGACACTCGACTCGGCATTGCCGTACCTCCGTCGGGACGCGGTCGCTGCAGTGATTCCCAGCGCCTCCGGACTCAGGATCCGCGAACAGAGCCGACCGCTACCGCAGGGCCCGCTCGTCGTGGGGATGCTCGCACGCATCGACCCGTGGAAGGGACAGGCACTTCTCGTCGAGGCGTTCGCGCGGGGGCTGGGTGAAACTGATGCGCGGCTGCAGCTCGCGGGCCATGCCTACTTCGGTCACGAGGACCACCTCGCGGAGCTGAAAGGGCGAGTCGTCGAACTCGGCATCGCCGACCGTGTGGACTTTCTCGGTCACGTCGACGATGTCGAGTCGCTACTGGACACCTGGCATATCGCTGTCCAGGCATCAACCCGTGCCGAACCGCTGGGCCAGAACGTGCTACAGTACCTCGCCGCGGGGCGTGTGGTGATCGTGGCAGACGAGGGCGGCCCCACCGAGTGGGTCGAGCACAAGGTCAACGGATTGCGGTTTTCCCCTCGCGATTCACGGCAACTGGCCGCGGCCCTGCGCGAACTTTCGGGCGATGAAGTGCTCCGCTCCAGGCTTGCCGCAGCCGCCGCGCGGACACCTGGCCTGCTAGATGACGCGGAGGTCGCCAGCGCACACGAGGCCTTCTACAGGCAGGTTTGCGAGCGCCGCCGAGGCTGATCCCAAGAGAGATTCGGCAGTCAGACATGTCGATCGTCAAATTGTCAGAGACCGATCCGTGGGGTACGATCACACCTGTCGTCTGATCTGGGGAAACGGGCTTTCGCATTTGGGGTGCGGAACTGAGTGAGAGGTTCGCGCCATGAGCGAAATCCAAGGGGCTGAGCCTAACGGCGTCAGCCGTCGCAACGTCACAAAGGCTATGGCATGGGCTGTGCCTGCAATCGCGGTCGCCGCGACCGTGCCGTACGCGTCTGCATCTGAACCGCCGCCGCCGCCTCCCCCCTCGTTCAACTTCGGGAACGCGTGTGCAACCGTTGGCAACTCAAACGATGGCTGCGCAAACCTCTCCAAGACCCCCCAGGTTCCGTTTAGCTTGACGAACCCGGCAGGCAACGGCCAATTGGTGTTCCAGATCACGGCAATGAACTTTGTCAACGGCAACGACGTCACCCTCCCCCAGACTAATGCCGCGGGTGTCGCCGGGATCTGGGCTCAGAACATCAATGGTTCCGCGAACGAGTACAGCGGTCTGTGCCCCACCGCGAACGCGGCGGCGATCGCCCCCACCCTCCTCTGCCCGAACCTGGCAAATCCCTCCGCAAACATCCTCGTAGCAGATGGCGCGACACTCAACTTGTGGATTGTGGCCGGCAATGGCGGCCAAAGTGCGTCGGACTTCACTTCTTACATCGCCTATCGGTGGGTTGACCCCAGTGATGGTTGCGCCGTGGTGGCCAACCCCGCCGACCCTGGCTTCGTCGTCAAGTACGCCAACCCCTCTGGCAACTGCCAGTAGCACGTCAAGTACGCCCTGCCTCGGGCAACTGCAAGTCGTCACGTTGCGGATGGGTAGCTGCGTCGTGCCTGTCTGCAGCGAGCCGCCGCCGTGACCTCTCTGTAATCGATTTCCCTGGCGAACCCCAGTTGTCGTGCGGAAAGATCAGCTCATGACCCTTGCGCCTCGCCTCATCGCCCTTCCTGTCGTCCTCCTGCTGGCGGGTGGCGCGCTCGCCGGCTGTGCGAGTAGCCCCGCCTCGGCCCCCTCGTCGACGCCGACCACGGGCGACAGCAGCGAGGTCGAGATCGACGCGGCCTGGCTGGACGACGGCCGCATCATCGGCCTGGTCACGACCGGAAGCTCGACCTGCGTCCCGTCGGCCGACGACGCGACCCTCGAAGCTGACGGCTCGCTGTCGGTCATGCTCGTGGAACAGGATGCCGACACCGCGTGCACCCGCGACCTCGTGCCGCGCGTCACCCTGGTCGAGGTGCCCGATGGCGTCGACACGTCGAAGGATCTGGCGATCACTGTGACCGGCGACGGATACTCCGGCAGCACCGATCTTGACGGCGTCGACGGGCTCACCGGCGGCGGCATGACCGACTACCTGCCGAGCGCCGGCTGGACAGACGCCGACGGGCAGTTCGTGCTGCTGACGTGGGGCTCGTCCTCATGCGTCCCCGTGGTCTCCGATGTCGCGGCATCCGGCCCCCCAGAGGTTACGGTCACCTTCGAGGCCCCCGCCGCCGACCAGGTCTGCACGATGGACATGGCGCCGCGCGCTACGGTGGCCGTCGTCGACGGGCTGGAGGAAGACAGCGACGTGTCGCTGGTGCTCGCGGGCAGTCCCGAGTTCGACAACGTCCGCATCCCGATCTACGGATCGAACTGATGCGGCGGCCGGCGGCGCTCGGCGCCTCGCTCGCCCTCGTGCTTCTCGCCGGGGCGGCGCTCGCCGGCTGTGCGTCCTCATCCGGCGGTACCACGCAGACCGCGGAGCCGAGCGTCCCCGCGGTCGTCACCGAACTGGATGCCGCCTGGCTCGACGGCGGCCGGATGATCGGTCTGGTCACCCAGGGCTCATCGACGTGCATCCCGACGGCGGAAGATGTCTCGTACGCGGACGGCGTTCTGCAGGTGAGCCTCGTCGACGTTTCCGAGGGTGTCTGCACCGCGGATTTCGCGCCGCGCGTGTCACTGGTCTCGGTGCCCGAGGACGTGGATGCGTCCGAGAACCTTGCGATCGAGGTCACCGGCGGATACACGGGCGAGGTCACTCTCCCCGGCGACGAGGGGCTGGTCTTCGCGAGCACGTCCGACCAGACGCCCAGCGCCGGCTGGTCCACCGCCGAGGGCACGTTCATCGTTCAGCTCTGGGGCTCCTCCGGCTGCCCCGAGTCCATCACGAGCGCCGAAGTCACCGGTGATGCCGCCATCACGGTGTCGCTGTCGGGAGTGCCCGCCGATAAGGTTTGCACCGCCGACATCGCGCCGAACGGCCAGATCACGGTGGTCGACGGGCTCGTCGGGGTGCAGGACGTCGCGGTTACGGTGACTTCTGCCGGCGTAGAGCCGTTCACAACCCCCATCCTGGGCGTCAACGGCGCATCAGCGGCACAATGAGTTCTTCGCGCGTCATCTGACGGGCGGTGTCTCGGCGAGAGTAACGCCATCTGCGGACGAGGACTTCAATGGTTGCTGACAGGGGTGGCATGCACATGCGTGCGCCCGACCCTGACGCCGGCCGCATCGCACCGAGGACGGGTGGACGCAGGGTCGCCCCGCTCGACGGCGTGCGCGGAATCGCGATCCTCGCTGTACTCGCATTCCATTTCGTCTACGAGGCCGCGCCGGGCGGCGCGTTCGGGGTCGACCTCTTCTTCGTGCTGTCCGCGTTCCTGATCACGGGGATACTGGTGCGCGAGTACGACGCGACGGCGCGTATGGACATGGCCGCCTTCTACGTCCGTCGGGCCGCGCGACTGCTGCCGGCACTCGCGCTCTTCCTGCTGGTGATCGCCCCGCCGATCGCGTTCGTCATCGGCACTGGGGAGGGCATCCCGCTCAGTTCGCTCGCCGTCGCGCTGTACGTAGCCGACTTCGGCAGGGCAGGCTACTTTCCCTTCACCGACCCCTACGGGCATACGTGGTCGCTCGCGGTCGAGGAGCAGTTCTACCTCGTGTGGCCGATCGCGCTGCTGCTCGTGCTGAAGAGCCGTATCCAGCTTGTGCCGCTCGGGGTGGCGCTGTTCGTCGGCGGTGCGCTCGTCACATGGGCGGGCTCGGTCTGGCTCGGGATCGGACCGAACTACTTTCTCCCGACGGGTCACCTTCCCGCGTTCGGAGCCGGGGCTCTGGCCGCGTTCATCGCGTTGCGCTTGAGCGATGCAGCGATCGAGCGGGTCTCCAGCTCTTCGCTCGCAATCGCGGGTCTCGTCGGGCTTGCTCTCGTGTTCGTGCTGCCCCGCGCCGACTGGCCCCTCTGGGCCCAGAACATCGCACCGCTTCCCGTCCTGCTCCTGGCCGGTTGCCTGATCCTGCACGCGGCGAGCGGTCGCCGATCGCTCGTGAACAGAGGGCTGAGCATGGCGTGGCTGCGCTGGTTCGGCACACGCTCCTACGGCATCTACCTGTACCACGCCGCGTTTTACGAACTGTTCTCCAACGAGTACCTGCCGGTCGGCCGTATCCTGAACTCATTCCTGGGCCTGGCAGTCAGTCTCATCGTGGCCGAAGTTAGCTACCGATACGTGGAACAGCCGATCATCCGGAGAGGGCGCCAGTGGTCTCAGCGACGGCGGGAGCGCGAAGCCGGCAAACCGAGCTGAGGGCCTCTCCACCCCTTCGCGTCGGCGCGCTCGGCGTAGGGGTCGCCCTGCTCGCGGCCGCGCAATGGACGACATACGTCATCCTCGGGCGCACGCTCAATCTGTTCGAGAGCGGTACGGCCATCGTCGGAGGGCAACGACTGCTCGACGGCCAGATGCCCTATACGGACTTCTTCGCCTTCTACGGGCCTCTGACGTATCTGCTACCGGGCATCGCCGATGAGGTCACCGGCTCTGTCACGTCGGCCGATTTCGGTTTCGGGCTCGTGGTCGGCATCGTCAGTGCCGTCGTCTGTTATCTGCTAACGGTCGGCCTCACCGATCGGCCCGTCGCCGCGCTCATCGCGCCGGTGGTCATCGTCCTCCTCGGTGCGAACACCGCCCGTTCGCTTCCCGCTCTGGCCTCCATCCTGCTTCTGGTCTGGTTCGAGCGAAGCGGACGACGAGGCTGGGCGATCGGTGCCGGCGCATGCGCAGGGATCGGGTTGCTCTGGATTCAGGATGCTGGTGCGTGGATGTGCGTGTCGGTCGCGCTCGTCGCTCTCGCCGGAATCTTCGCCGCCCGCGTCCGCACCGTTCTCGACTGGCGCGCGTTCCTGCTGTATGCCGCCGGGGTCGTCGTCGCGATCACACCGTGGGTCATCTGGACCGCGGTGCGCAGTGCGTTCGGCGCCTGGATCTACTGGACGTTCATTTTTCCGAGCACCACCTATACCGAGCGCGATCCCACCGCTTACTTCCTGAGTCTCGTCGACACCGCTCTGACCGCGCCCCTCGCGTATTCGATCTACGTGTTCACGTTCTTCGTCTTCCCGTTCGTCGCCATCGCGCTGATCGCTGTCGGCAACCTCGTGTTCGCGGCCGTGAGTCTGCGAAAGCGGGCCGAACCCGGGTCGGGAGCCGCGGCGCCCGTCACGACCTTGGTGCTCGCCGTGTACGCCCTGCTTCAGCTGCGCGTGCTTGCCGCGTCGATCGACGAGGCGAAGCTGATCGACAACGCCGCACCCACGATCGTCTGCGCGGTCGCGCTCATCCTCATCACTCTGCGCCGCTCGGGCTCCGCCAGACGTTCTCTCCCCGCCCTGCGGATCATCGCCGTTGTCGTGCTCGCCTGGCTGATCGTCTGGCCGCTGTGGTCGGCCGCCCGCACGGCAGGGCTCAACCTGGGTGGTGAACCCGCCGCCGTCGCCTCCGAGATCGGCGGACTGCCGTTCGTCGCAGCCGGCCCACCATCGAGCACACCCGACGACCTGGACGAGCTCATCGTGCGCATCGACGAACTCGCCGAACCCGGCGGGGGCATCCTCGTGCTGCCCACCTCTCCCCTCGTGTATGCGATGGCCGACCGGGCCAACGCGACGCGCTACGAATACCTCGACCCCGTATACACGAACGCGCAGGTCGATGCCGAGCTCGCCGCGCGCGTGACGTCGGGGGACATCGCGCTCGTCATCCTTGGGGACAACGCGTTTCCGGGGTCCGAGCTGACGGGGGAGCAGATCGCTCCCGAGACGTACGCGGCGATCACCGACCGCTTCACTGTTGCCGACGTGGTCGGCGGGTTCACGATCCTCGTCCCGCGCGACTGAAGTCGGTCGTCGCGCAGGCTCGGCTCCAGGTCACCGACGCTATGCCCATGGCGAACACCGCCGAATCGGCATCCCCCCGTCGTTACCCTCGATGTAAGCGCTCGCAAGTGCGTCACGTG
>WOYI010639658.1_pt2 | contig 26807 bp, 24 predicted proteins | sample 6423411 | NCBI WGS metagenome assembly WOYI01 (sample SAMN13441803, study PRJNA592873) | oil field metagenome | biome: oil field; feature: oil-well bore; material: oil-contaminated soil; isolation source: oil-contaminated soil from oil-well borehole | place: Germany: Wietze | collected 2016-10-18 ... | reverse complement strand
TAAACGATCCCATACTTCAGATGTAAGAATATTTCTTCTAAAAAGGAGGAATGCCTATCAGATCAATCGCTAATATCCATAATTTCCGCTCACTAAAAATAAATAATAGTTTAAGGAGAGAACAAATGTACATTAAGAAATTGATCAGCTTCATGTTTGTTGTGATCCTCCTGGCTGGCTTGGCTGCAGGCTGTGCACCCACGGAAGAGGAACCCACAGAACTAACTGAAGTCGTTATCGGCGTGTATGAACCCATGACCGGGGCTCAAGCAGCCGGCGGCGTTCAGACCATGCAGGGCGTGAACCTCGCCTATGAACAGAGAGGAGAGGTGCTCGGCGTACCTATTCGGTTGGTGCTGGTGGATAACCGCAGCGATAAGGCGGAATCTGCTACAGCTATGACTCGCCTGATAGAGCAGGAAAAAGCCATTGCCGTGGTCGGCAGCTATGGCTCTTCCAACTCCATGGCTGGCGGAGAAGTCTCTGAGAAGGCAGGCATTCCTGTCATGGGCTGCTCCCCAACCAATCCGCTGGTCACTGAAGGCAAGGAATTTTATTTCCGCGCCTGCTTTATCGATCCTTTCCAGGGTCGCGTAATGGCAAAGTATGCAGTGGAAAATGGCATTAAAAAAGTGGCAATCATTCAGAATATCTCTCAAGACTATTCTGTAGGCTTGGCGGCCTTCTTCAAGGAGGCATGGATCGAACTGACTGGCTCTGCGGATGGCATTGTTGCCGAGACCGCCTACCAGGATGGCGACCAGGATTTCACTGCCCAGCTGGGTGCCATCAAAGACGCTGAAGCTATTTTCGCTCCCGGTTACTATGGTGATGCTGCCCTGTTGATGAACCAGGCACGTGAAATGGGATTCTCCGGTCTGTTCATGGGCACTGATGCCTGGGAAGCACCTGAACTAATTTCCATTGGCGGTGAAGCAGCTGAAGGCGCTGTCTTCAGTTCACACTATTCCGCAGAAGCTGCCACCACTCCAGCCTCAAAACCATTTGTGGACGCTTTTGAAGCCAAATACGGGGAAGCCCCCAGCGCTATGGCTGCTCTGGGATATGATGCCTACATGCTGGTGGTTGATGCAATTGAACGCGCCAACTCCTTCGATCCCAAAGCCATTCGCGATGCCATGGCTTCTACCAAGGATTTTACAGGCGTGACCGGTTTTATTACCATCAACGAAACAGGCGACGCTGTTAAAGACGCAGTTATCCTCGAAGTGCGTGACGGTGCTTTCAAATACCTCACCACGGTTAAACCATAAGTTAATCAATACAGACAGGGCGCCCAGGTCAGCTGGGCGCCTTTTTTCCAGAACGGGTCTGTATTAGATTAATACAATTGTGCTTTACAGGATATAACATGACAATTGAATCCTTCTTACAAAACCTTTCCAATGGCATCTCGCTTGGGGCTCTCTATGCGCTCATTTCCATTGGCTATACCATGGTCTATGGCATCTTAAGGCTGATCAACTTTGCCCATGGCGACCTTGTCATGCTGGGGGCGTATTTTGCTTTTTATGGGGTTGCCATGTTTGTGTTGCCCTGGTGGCTAGCTTTCCCGCTGGCAATCCTCTTCACCACCCTGATCGGGATCGTCATTGAGAAGGCAGCTTACAAGCCCCTGCGTGAGTTCCCGCGCATTAATCTCTTCGCTGCCGCGGTTGCTGTGGCTTTCCTGCTGGAGAACCTGGCCATCGTCATCTTCGGAGGTCGTCCCAAGGCTTTTGCCCGCCCGGCATTTCTGGATCAGCTCCTCAAAATTGGCAATATTTCTTTTGTCAGCTACACGCCGGTTATTATCATCACAACAATCGTTTTATGCACTGTTCTCATCCTCATCATCAGCCGTACCAAAGCTGGCATAGCCATGCGCGCGCTCTCTAAGGATATTGAAACCACCGGCTTGATGGGAGTCGATACCAACCGCATCATCATGTTCGCTTTCATGCTCGGTTCAGCGCTGGCAGCTGCCGGTGGCATACTCTGGGCAATCAAATTCCCGCAGATCAACCCGCTTATGGGTGTGATGCCCGGACTCAAAGCGTTCATTGCTGCGGTACTGGGCGGTATCGGCAATGTCTGGGGTGCCATGATTGGCGGACTGCTGCTCGGTGTGGTCGAAATTATGCTGGTCGCATTTTTTCCACAACTAGCAGGGTACCGGGATGCGTTCGCCTATACCATTCTGATCGTGCTGCTTCTGTTCCGACCAAATGGCATCATGGGCGAAGTTCAGGCTGAAAAGGTGTAGCATGAAGAAAATTTCGCGCAACCATATCCTCACCTTTGCTTTCTTGCTTGTTTTCATCGTGCTGTTGATCCTTGCCCAATCATTTCTCAATCCCTATTACAAGCGCATCCTCAACCTATGTGCCATTTATTCCATTTTTGCAGTGACCTTTAACCTGGTTTTCGGCTATACCGGACAGTTTTCACTGGGGCACGCCGGCTTTGCTGCTATCGGGGCTTACATTTCCGCTCTGCTGACTCTCTCACCCGAGCAGAAGGCAGTCAACTTCTTCCTGCAGCCCATTCTGCCTGTCCTCGAAAACCTGCAGCTTCCTTTTTTTCCCACTTTGATCATCAGCGGACTGGGCGCTGCCCTGGTGGGCGCGCTGATCGCTTGGCCGGCTCTACGCCTGCGCGGTGACTACCTTGCCATCGCCACCCTCGGCTTCAGCGAAATCATCCGCGTGCTGCTCGTAAATATGCAGCGGGTTACCAACGGTGCACTGGGTTTAAAAGGTATCCCCGGTCACACAAACCTCCTCTGGTCCTGGGGCTGGCTGATCGTCTGCCTCTTCGTTACCAAACGGCTGGTCGACAGCTCCTACGGGCGTGCCATGAAAGCGGTGCGCGATGATGAGGTGGCAGCTGAAGCGCTCGGTGTCAACCTCTTCAAACACAAGATGATGGCTTTCCTGGTCTCCTGCTTTTTTGTCGGGGTGGCAGGCGGACTGCTTGCCAATCTGATCAGCACGATCGATCCCAAAGTTTTCCAATTCTTCCTGGCATATCAAATTGTGGGTATTACCGTGATGGGCGGTATGGGCAGCCTGACCGGCAGTGTGATCGCTGCCTGCCTGTACACCATCTTCCTCGAAGCCCTGCGCCCGATCGAATCCCAGTTCACCATCGGTAGCCTGACGATCCCCGGCATTCCCGGCATGCGCATGGTGCTTTTTTCCATCATCCTCCTGCTTGTGATCCTTTTCTACCGCAAGGGCTTGATGGGCAACAGCGAATTCACCTGGGACGGGTTGATAAATTTCTTTAACAAACGCAAGAAGAAACCAACCGGCTATTCTTCAGGAGGGACGCAGTCATGACCATTCTCCTGAAACTTGAGGCTGTTACCAAGCGCTTTGGCGGACTGACCGCGGTCAATAAATTCTCGACCGAAATCCATGCCGGTGAACTCTGTGCCCTGATTGGACCCAATGGCTCCGGAAAGACGACCATCTTCAATGTGATCACCGGTATCTATACTCCGACCGAAGGGCAGGTGTTGCTGGGTGGAGAAGATGTCTCCGGCAAACGCCCGGATCTGATCACGGGCATGGGCATTGCCCGCACCTTCCAAAACATACGCCTGTTCAAAGGCTTAAATGTGCTTGAAAATGTGATCGTCGGCAAGCACCTGCGCCTGCAGTCTGATCCGCTTTCTTCTGTGCTGCATCTGCCCAAATATCAGAATGAGGAAAAAGAAATGCGTGAGCAGGGCCTCGTGCTGCTCGAATCCCTTGGCTTGGATCACTTTGCCTATGACGAACCTACCTCCCTGCCCTACGGGCAGCAGCGCAAGCTGGAGATTGCCAGGGCGCTGGCAACCAACCCGCGCCTGCTGCTGCTGGATGAGCCGGCGGCGGGCATGAGCCCCACGGATGCAGAAGGGTTGATGAAATTCATCCTCCATATTCTCGATTATTTCGACCTGACCATATTCTTGATCGAACATCAGATGCGCGTCGTGATGGGCATCTGCCCGCGAATCATCGTCATTGATCACGGCGAGAAGATTGCCGAAGGCAGTCCCGAAATGATCCAGAACGATCAACACGTGATCGAGGCCTACCTGGGAGTGAGTGACCATGCTTAAAATAGAAAACTTACATGTGTACTACGGCGGCATCCATGCCCTGCAAAGCATTAGCCTGCAGGTCCCGGAAGGCAAGATCATCTCCCTGCTGGGTGCCAACGGCGCCGGAAAAAGCACCACTCTGCGCACGATCATGGGCATTGTTAAACCCTCAGAAGGCAGGATTGAATTCCTGGGTGAAAGCCTGGTCGGGCTGAAGTCCTTCCAGGTGGTGATGAAAGGCATCGCCCTCGCGCCTGAAGGCAGGCGCGTATTTACCAATTTGACCGTGACCGAAAACCTGGCGCTTGGTGCCTATATCCGCAGCGAAAAGGCTCAGATCCGTGAGGATATTGAGGAGATCTATTCGCTTTTCCCGCGCCTGAAAGAACGCGAGAAACAGAGCGCGGGTACGCTCTCAGGCGGTGAGCAGCAGATGCTAGCCCTCGGCAGGGCGCTGATGTCCAAACCCAAGCTGCTGATGATCGATGAACCTTCGCTGGGGCTTGCGCCGGTGCTCTCCCAGGGAGTTCTCAGCAAGCTTAAAGAACTCAACCAGACCCGTGGGCAGACCATCCTGCTGATTGAGCAGAATGCACGCGCTGCCCTCAGCATTGCGGACTATGCCTATATCCTGGAAACCGGCATCGTCAAGTTGGAAGGCCCCGCTGCAGAACTAGCTAGCGATGATGCCGTTCGACGCACATATCTGGGGATTCACTGAACAGGTCCCCATCGCAAGACGATTTCCCCCGGAATGCTGCTGGCAGTCCTCCTCTGCCTGGTCTCCAGCAGCAGTGCCGGGGATAAAAGTCTCCCAGCAATGGCGTGAATATCAAAACCTTTCAAGCTTGCACCCCCCACCCAGCTCTGTGGCCATGTTTACCTGCATCACCCCTGCAGACTGGTGCTGGACAGCCCCAACACCTGCAGCGTGTCTGCCTCGATAGAAGCGGCGGCTGGAGACAAGCCCCAACCGTACGGGCAAGAATCCCATTAAAATGCGGGAAGTGATGTTACAATAATCACTCATTCAAGCCCTGCTCACACCATACCGGGGCTATAAAACACACAAGGAGATTGAATGACCGAGGAAAACCCCCGCATTGATAAATTAAAGGCTTTGCGTGCCGAGTCCAAATTAGGTGGTGGGCAAGATCGCATTGAAAAACAACATGCCAAAGGCAGCCTGACTGCCCGTGAACGCATCGACCTGCTGCTCGATAAGGGCAGTTTCCGTGAAATCGGAGCAATGACAACCGCACTCAACGACATGGACGGCAAATCTGGTCTTGGCGACGGCGTTGTCACCGGTTACGGACAGGTGGATGGACGGACAGTCTACGTCTACGCGCAGGATTTCACGGTTCAGGGTGGCTCGCTGGGTAAGATGCATGCTGACAAAATCTGCCGTGTGATGGATCTGGCAGTCAAAACCGGTTCCCCCATCATTGGCATGATCGACTCTGGCGGCGCACGCATCCAGGAGGGTGTTTACAGCCTGGGCGGTTACGCTGAGATCTTCCGCCGTAACGCAGTCTATTCCGGTGTTGTTCCCCAGATCAGCCTGATCATGGGTCCCTGCGCTGGTGGTGCCTCTTACTCCCCTGCGGTGACCGATCTGATCATCATGGTGCGCAAGCAGTCCTATATGTTCCTGACCGGTCCTGCTGTGATCAAGACCGTTACCGGCGAAGAAGTCGATTCTGAAACCCTCGGTGGAGCTGATGTGCACCTGGCTGTCAGCGGCAACTGCCAGATGGTTGGGGACAATGAGCAAGAAGCAATCGCCCTGGCACGCCAGGCACTTTCGTACTTACCATCAAACAACGTCGAACACGCTCCGGTCGCGCAAACCAGCGATCCAGTCAACCGCCGTTCAGAGATGTTGAACGACCTTGTTCCGGATGACCCCAACCAACCATACAGCATTCAAAATGCAATCAACGCGATCATGGACCAGGGCTCATTCTTCGAGATCCAGGCGGGTTACGCCCCCAATGCGATCGTTGGGCTGGCACGGCTGGCAGGACGCCCAGTTGGCGTGGTCTCCCAGGAACCTTCCATGATGGCAGGCGTGATGGACATCAATTCAGCCGATAAAATCAGCCGGCTTGTACGTATGTGCGACGCATTCAACCTACCAATCGTGACTTTTGTCGATTCCCCCGGCTTTTTACCCGGTGTTCAGCAGGAACACGGCGGCGTGATCCGCCATGGTGCCAAGGTGCTCTTTGCTTATGCTGAAGCGACTGTGCCAAAGGTCAGCGTGGTGACCCGCAAGGCATACGGCGGCGCATACGTGGTCATGAGCAGCAAGTACCTGGGCACAGATATCACTTATGCCTGGCCTTCAGCTGAAATCGCGGTGATGGGCGCCGAAGGTGCCGCGAACATTCTTTATGGTCGCCAGATCAAAGCCGCTGAAGACCCGCAGGCTGAGCGTGAACGCCTTACCCAGCAATACCAGGAAGATTTCCTCAACCCTTACGCAGCAGCTAAAGCTGGCTATATCGATGAAGTGATCGAGCCAGCTGAAACCCGACAAAAACTGATCGAAGCCTTACAAGCGCTCGAAAACAAGGTGGAGATAAACCCTGCCCGTAAGCACGGCAATATGCCAGTATAGGCGGAACACATGTCAACTATCAGTCAAGGATTATTGATCACCGCGGCGGGCATGGGGCTGGTTTTCCTCATGATTTTGGCTCTGTGGGGCATTATGGCGCTCCTGGTGAAACTGACCAATAAGCGAGAAACTGAAGAGGAAGAACCATTCGCTGAAGCTTATTTGGTCGAACCTGAAGAAACAACAGTGGGCGATACCAACGGTGCGTTAGCCGCTTCCATTGCAGTTGCCTATGCACTGGAGAGCGAGATGTCTACCTCCTCGTTCACACCCCGCCCAAGTGCGAGCGCAGGCACAGAAAATGCCTGGTGGACCGCCGGCAGAACCCAACAACTTTACTCAAACACCATCAGAGGACGGAAACGATGAAAGTAAATCTCATCATTGAAGGAAAACAATACCAGGTAACCCTGAAGGACTTGAACGCCAGACCGATTATCGCAGAGGTGGATGGGCAGACCTATGAAGTTTGGCCGGAAGATGAGCAAACGCCTCTTCCTGCAGCCAAGAGCAGCGCTCTCACACCCGTTGCACCGGCAGCCGCTGCTCCCACGCCAGCAGCTGCTGGAAGCCTGACCCTGAGCTCGCCTTTGCCAGGCGTGATCATCTCAATTGAGGTAAGAGAAGGTCAAACAGTGAGTAGTGGACAGGAACTTTACGTGCTGGAAGCGATGAAAATGAAGAATTCAATTAAGGCAAACCGGGATGGCAAGATTGCTTCCATCCACGTAAATCCTGGTGATTTGGTGAAGCACAATCAACCGATCATGACTTTCGAAGGGTAGGAGGAAGTCAATGGATTTCACCCAATTATTACAAGACCTGGGTAAAGGCTTCGCCGGTTTCAGCTGGGGTAACGCTGTAATGATTTTGGCGGCGCTGGTGTTGATCTACCTGGCGATTTGGAAAGAATATGAACCAGTGTTGCTTCTGCCGATTGGTTTCGGATGCCTGCTTGCCAACCTGGGCATGTCGAACGAAGTCGGCTTTATGAAAGTCATTTATGATGCCGGCATCAAAACTGAACTCTTCCCTCTACTGATCTTTGTTGGCGTAGGTGCCATGATCGACTTCAGTCCGCTGCTTTCCCAACCCAGCCTGGTGCTGCTTGGGGCAGCGGGGCAGTTTGGGATTTATATCACCTTGCTTCTTGCGATTATTTTGGGTTTCCCGATCAATGAAGCCGCAGCAATTGGCAGCATCGGCGCCATTGACGGACCAACCGCCATTTTTGTTGGTGAACGCCTTGCGCCAAACATTATTGCACCAATCGCGGTGGCAGCTTATTCTTATATGAGTCTGATCCCGATCATCCAACCGCCAATTATGAAGCTGATGACCACCCGCAAAGAGCGCCTGATCCGTATGGAGTATTCGCCAAAGCCTGTTTCCCGACTGACCCTGGTTCTCTTCCCTATCCTGGTCACATTATTGGTAGCCTTGGTCGCTCCTGATGCAGCCCCGTTGATGGCGGCATTGATGCTTGGTAACTTGCTGCGAGAAGCGCTGGTGGTTGACCGTTTGAGCAAGATGGCTCAAAACGAACTGATCAATATCGCCACACTGTTCCTGGGTCTGTCGATTGGTGCAACCATGACCGCCCAGAGTTTCCTGAACCTGGATACGATCAAGATTTTGTTGTTGGGCTTGCTGGCATTCGTGATCGACACCATTGCTGGACTGCTTTTTGGCAAGCTGATGGCAGTGATCACCCACAATAAAGTCAACCCCCTCGTCGGTGCTTGTGGGATTTCCGCCTTCCCGATGGCCGGGCGACTTTCAGCCAAAATGGCGTTGGAAGAAGACCCCACCAACTTCATCCTCATGCATGCCATGGGTGCCAATACGGCAGGTCAGCTTGGCAGCGTAATTGCCGGCGGTTTGTTGCTGGCATTGGTTACCGGTATTGTTGGATAAGTTTTTCTGATTCATTTTCAAAAACGTCTGCATTGAACTGCAGGCGTTTTTTGTTTGGCACAAGAGCGACATGGCGGTCAAATCCCGTGCTCGGTAGGAGACCGGCACGATAAATAGTTCAATCTGACGTCAGAAGTTTAAAAATACGGATGATAGGTGAGCTGTTGCTCATAAGAAATTGCAATACTAAAAAGGTAACTATGAGACCAATTTTTGTAGGTCAGGTCCCGTGTGTTTACACCAGGAGTTGAACCTGACGTCGGGCGCACCATGCAATGCGACCGCTACTTTGCTTTCGGCTTGCGGAAAAGCAATCTCAAGAAAAGAATGAAGGCGATCAGGATGGCGGCAGCGGTGACGAAGAATTGCATGTCCAGAAAGCCGTTGATGTAATCACCGCGCATGCTTAGAGGCCAGCCGACCATGTCGAAGGGAATGCCAACCAGAAGCGAGAATACCACAGGTTTGGCATCGATGACATGCTGAACATAACCGGCAAGAGAATAAACCAGCCCGATGCTCAGATAGGCAATGATGATGAATAAGAGGATCTTACCAAAGGTGACTTTGCGTTTCATTGCTGCCTCCCAGATTTTGAATGAATAATAATGATTATCTCATAGATTGAAGCATTGACCGCAACCGAACCTACAACTCATTTACCCCCTCCAGGCTGCTTGCGAGCCTTAGGCTGAGGGGGATTGAAGGGCGAAGTCCCGACGCAGTCGCGTGTGGGTGTGGTTTTTGGAAATGCAATTGACGGGCAACCTTCCATGGTCACCGCTACAAAAACGTAGGGGACGACTTCCACGCTGACCCCCTCAAACGCCGGGTTCAACCCCGCATGTAGACACACGGGGGGCAGGAACTGAACCCGGCTTTGTAACTACTCGTATCTTAACGCGTCGACGGGTTCGAGGTTGGCAGCCTGCTGGGCGGGGTACCAGCCAAAAAAGACACCAACCAGCGTAGAGAACAGGGTCGCCAACAGCACCGCCTCGATCTGCACAACCGGCGTTAAGGGGGTACCTGTGTTCCTGGCAATAGTTCCTACGATAAGAGCAAAAACCCAACCCAAGGCAATACCAAAGATTCCTCCGATCAGACTGAGCAAAGCCGATTCAGTCAGAAACTGAAACATAATGTCTGATTTTCGAGCGCCTAAGGCTTTGCGCAAGCCAATCTCATTAGTACGTTCAGTCACAGTCACCAGCATGATGTTCATGATCCCAATCCCTCCAACCAGCAACGAAATCCCGGCAATTCCCGCTAACAGAATCGTGAGGATGCTGGTGATCGAGTTGGCGATGTCCAGGATGTCTTCCTGGTTCGTAAGGGTAAAATCGTTGGGTTGCCTGGGGGTCAGACGGTGAGTTTCGCGCAAAACTTGTTGGGCTTCATCGATCGCTAATTGGATCGACTGAGCATCCTGTGCCTGCACTATGATAAATTGGACGGAGTTGGGAACGGTTTGGCGGACCACGCGTAATTGCATCGTGGTGATTGGCATATAGGCTTGCAGATCGGGATTGTTAAACTGGTTACCGCCCTTCGCCTTGGTGACGCCGATCACACGATAGGGGAAGTTATTGATCCGAACTACGCTTCCCACCACGCCGCTGCGCCGACCGAACAGTTCTTCTGCCAGATCAGGTCCAATCACGACCACCGCATCGCGTGTGTCAACATCTGATGCTGAAATATATTCGCCTTCATCCAGTTCAACGCCTGTCACTTCTGCGTACTCGGAATAGCTACCAAAGACCGTTGTTTGAAGGCTGGCATCACCTGATGAAAATGAAGATTGTCCCATCATCACCGGTGTGACACGCAAAATATGAGGCGCGCGCGACCGATTGGAAAGGGCTTCGACATCGGTAAGCGTAAGTGATTTCGGATTGGTGACTTCGTCCTGACCGCCGTTCATCACGTAAATGGTATTGGTACCGATCGACTCAATTTGACCCAGGATGCTATCTGAAGCTCCCGCGCCGATTGACAATATTCCAATCACAGCACCAACACCAATAACGATCCCCAAAATAGTCAGAAAGGAGCGCATCCTGTTGGAAAAGATGCTGGCGATTGATTCTTTAAGAACACGTAAGAAGGACATCAGTGCTGCTCCCCATCCACAATATTGCCATCGAAGAGCCGAATCGTGCGTTGAGCCTGGCTGGCAACACCCTGGTCGTGAGTCACGATTACGATTGTTGTACCATTCTCGCGGTTCAATTTCAGCAGCAGACCTAAAACTTCCTGTCCCGAGACGGAATCAAGATTTCCGGTAGGTTCGTCTGCCAGGATAATCGCCGGATGATTGATCAGGGCGCGAGCAGTGGCAACACGCTGCTGTTGTCCTCCGGAAAGTTCATTGGGTTTATGATCGAACCTATCACCGAGACCGACCAACTCGAGCATGGCTTTAGCTCGTTCGGTCATATTGGTGGGGTCATCGCTATAGCGCAAAGGCAATTCCACATTTTCGACAGCAGTTGCACGAGCAAGCAGGTTGTACTTCTGGAAAATGAATCCGATCTTGCTGTTTCTTACCGCAGCAAGCTCATCGTCCACCAGGTCGGATACCAACAATCCATCCAGGTAATACTCACCCCCGCTGGGAGAATCGAGGCAGCCGATCATGTTCATCAGGGTCGATTTACCGGAACCGCTTGGACCCATGATAGCGACCATCTCGCCAGGGAAAATATCCAGGCTGACACCTCGCAAAGCATGGACGTCATTACCGGCACCAAGGTGATACACTTTGGTAAGATCCCGGATGCGAATAACAGGAGAGGGCGTGTTGTCAGTCACTCAGCGGATCCTTTGTCCTATTCCGAAGTTGGAAATGGTATCGATGGGCGGATTAACTACAATCAATTCACCTTCTGCAATATCTGCTTCGAGGACTTCGATCAGTTGGTTCGAATATGCCCCAACCGTCACCTGGACCATTTCGGGGTTGCCGTCCCGCAGGACGTAAACGTAATCCAAGCCATCCCTGGAGAAAATCGATTCGGCTGGAATAACCAGGGTATTGGGCTTTTCTTCTGTGAGAATGCTCACTGCTGCAGTCATTCCAGGTTTGATCCTGGCAGACTGGTCTTCCATTCTAACCGTGACGGTGTAATTGACTACGCCAGTGCTGCGTTCGCCGCTTTCAGAAATATCGTAAACGACACCTGAGAATTCCTCTTCAAAATAGGCATCAAAGAGGAGCGTAACCCGCTGACCTATTTGGATCGCGGGGATGTCAACCTCCGAAATGGGGACTTCGACAAACAATTCGCTCATATCAGCGACCTGTGCTGCCACGCTGCCAGGGCTCACCTGGTCGCCTGTGTCCTGATTGAGGCTGAGAAGCGTGCCATTGAATGGTGCCTTGATATACTGGTTTTCCAGTTGTTTTTCTGCCATGCTGAGCTGCAGTTCCAGTTTTTCTACTTCCACTGGGTCAGGTCCGGACTGAATTCTTTCCAAATCCTGCTGCCAAAGAGACTCGTTTTCCTTCTGAAGGTCGAGTTGGCTTTGCAGAGCAGAAATCTGTTGAGAGATAACCTCCGGGTCGCAATAATCCAGGGCGGATTTTGCAGCCTGCACGCGGAACCAACCCGATTCGGTTGGCCAATTTTGGTAACCTTCCAACGCATTTTCATAGTCACTGCGCAGGTTGTCCAACCGCCAACTCTCGCATTCGCGAGACTCCAGGTTGAGCAGCTGTGTTTCAATATCCGTGATTGCGCTTCGGGCTGTTTGGATGTTGTTGTTGAGGGTTGCGCGCTGCAGCAGGGTGTTGGCTTCCAGGTTGTCAAGTGCCTGGGTGACAGTGATTTTGTTTAACGAAGCCTGGATGATCTCCGCTGGAAGATTGTTTTCGTCCAAGCTTAACAAAACCTGACCAGCCTCAACCATATCACCAACCGCAACATCAACCTGTGACACTGTTCCGCTGCTCTGCCAAAGGAGCGTGATGGATTGGCGAGGTCGCAGGTTTCCGGTGCCGCTGATCGTGGTTTGCAGGGTTTCACGGCTCAGGGGTGTGGTGCTCAAATCAGCGATCGTTGCTTGCATCGCCTGTCGCTGACGATAATTATTGATCAAGAGAACGGCACCAACGATCGCCAGCAAAACCAGTACAGTCAGCCACCAGCGGGGTTTTCTTTTTTTCTTTTCGGGAATTACATCTGTTGTCATAAGATCTCCATGTGATTATTAGAAAGGATACTACATCATCCGTGTAAGAAATACATATATTCGGATCAACGGGTTTAGAGAATTACTTTTGAAACCGCCTTGAAAGCGGTATGACGGGCATCACCCAAAAGGGCGAAGAGCATCATCTCGACGGTGGATAAGTGAACACCCTCTCCTCGCAGTTCGGTGAGGGCGATATCTTTGTCGACCAAATCGCGGGAGGAAATGGCGTCAGCGATCATCCACACCTCATAGCCAGCTTCTTGCAGATCGATCGCGCTTTGATAGAGGCAAATGTGGCTCTCAAAGCCGCACAACAAGGCTTGTTTTTTGCCAGATTGGAGAATGGCATCCCTGAGCGTTTCGTCTTGCCAAATGCTGAAGGTGGTACGGGGAAATTCAGGATAGTCGGGCAGCAGAGCAAGGATTGTTTCCGTGGTGTGCCCGATTTTTTCTGGCGATTGCTCTGTAAGGAAGATGGGCAGACCCAGTTCCAGGATGCCCTGGACGAATTTTTTGATATTTTCATTAACATGTTCGGAATCTGCGACCACTTTTGCCAGATTCCCCTGAACATCCAGGACTACAACGAAACAATCTTTAATATCAAGCACCTTGACCTCCACTTTAACATAGCAATTATAATTTATAGCTAAGGTGAATATGAAACCAGCACAAGCTTTCGATATCATTGTTGACGCAGGTAAACTATGGTGGAGCGATTGGGGCAACCAGGTAGTGGTATCCCTGGTGGCGATTTTGTTGAGTCTGACTGTCGTCTTGCTTCCAGCTGCTCTGTTTGGAATTTACCAGGAAACACTGGACCTCAGCCACCGCGACCGGACCGGCCTGATTGGTTTTTGGAAAGGCTTCAAGCAGTATTTCCTCAAAAGCCTTGGTTGGGGTGGAATCAACCTGGTTGTGATCCTTGTTTTGGTTACGAATGTTTGGTTTTATTACAATTCCCAATTGGAATCTGCCCCCGTTTTAACGATCTTGACCATTTTGACGGGCGTGCTCTGGATAGTCTGGCAATTTTATAGCCTGGCATGTTACTTTCTGCAGGATGAAAAAACGTTTAAGCAGGCTTGGAGGAATGGTTTTGTGATCATCCTGAAGCAGCCCATCTATGCCGCGATCATCTCGCTGGTGATGCTAGCCCTGCTGGTTCTATCATTTTATGTTTACATTCCCCTGGTTTTGGGCAGTATTCCCCTAATGACCATCCTGAGTCTTAAGGCTGTCCAAGCCACAATTAAGCCTGAACCTGAAGTCTGAGCATAGGCACCCGGTCCGTAGCCGGTCACCTGATACCCCTCCACTTTGTTTTGGGGCACAGGCCGAGCACAGGAATTGACCCCAGGTCTCTACACAGTAATTGTTAATATGATTTTAGATTCCTCAAGCTCTGCTATACTTAATTTGTTGCAGAACTAACATTTTGGAGTCGAAAAATGGCCAGAAAAGTGCTTGGATACATTGAATTAGTCTGGACTTGTGACAGTTGCGGGACCCGGAATCCCGGTGCAATTCGGTCCTGCACGTCCTGCGGAGCTCCCCAGCCTATCGACGTCAAATTTGACCGGGTGGATCCAACTACATTTAACTTTATCAAAGACGAAGCCCTGATCCGTATGGCAAAATCCGGACCAGACAAGCACTGTCCGTATTGTGGCACGCGCAATCTTGCTGAGACCCAAATTTGCGTGGAATGCGGCGGTGACCTCACCGTCGGAGCAACATCCAGGCCAGCTGGCGCTGTAATTGAAGACCAGTCCGCCTCTTCACCGGCAACACCTACCATCCAGTCTGCTCCCGCCTCCCAGGCGATTCCACGTCGACCCCTGCCGAAGTGGGCATTGATCGTCATAATAATTATGCTGCTGGCAAGCTGCGTTTTTGGGGTGATGTACTTTACCCGGATGAGCCAGACTGACCAGCTGGATGCCACCGTTTCTGAAGTATATTGGCAGAGGCAAGTGGCATTGGAGGCTTACCAGGTGGTGCGTGCCAGCGACTGGGAAGCAAATATCCCCTCCAATGCCCAAACCTACAATTGCCAGCTGCGTTATCGTTACGATTCAGAAACCCCAAGACAAAACTCCGAAGAGGTTTGTGGAACGCCCTACACAATCGATACCGGCACCGGTGTTGGGGAAGTTGTGCATGATTGTTACTACAAGGTGTACGAAGATTATTGCTCGTATGACACAATGCAGTGGGTGGTGGTCAACACCCTGCAGGAGGATGGCTATGGTACCAATGCCATATGGCCAAGCACCAGCCTGGGCACCGACCAACGCTTTGGTGATTCAACCGAACGCTATTCCATCACTTTTTCAACCTCAGGCGAGGATTACCAGTTCACGACCACCGATTACGACCTGTTTCAACAAGCCGTCCCAGGCAGCGATTGGGTGATCGAAGTCAATGGATTTGGGGATGTAACGGGGATAAACCCGGAGTAACCCATTGGGCGGGTTTGGAACCCGCCCGTACAAATAAAGCGAAAGCCGGCTGCAATCCTTTGCCAAACCAATTTTTTCCTTCCCTGATTGCCTGATGGCAAAGTGTCTCGCAGTGCCTAATTAAAAGAGGCCGGCTTCAACTACAGAAGCCGGTCTACACTATCTAAAAACAAATAAGATTTAAAACGCGTCGATTTCGAGCCAGCGGTCGCCATTTTTGAAGGCATAAACCGGTACCCAGGCCAGACCAAAGAACTCCACCATGACGTCCTTTTTCAGGGGTTTGATGAAAATCTCCTCGATCTCTACCGATTTTCCCTGGTCGTTGAATTTATACTCTTCAATTTCTTGCCGCATTTTCGCGTCCAGTTCAGCCAATTGTGATTTATACCTTTCGATCATCGCTTCCGATTCTTCCACGTTGGCTTTCGCTGTGGCAGTCATGCGTCTCTTGGTCAGCGAACTATTAATGCTCTTTTTTCGTTTACCAAGCAAGCTGATGACCGTTTGCAGACCATTGCCAGCCTCTTCAATACGGCGATTATTGAGGATCTGTTTATCCTTTTCCAGTGCCATTTCTTCTTTGAGCAGTTTGTCCTCAATCGATTTCTTCTGCTTGGCATATTTATCCTGGATCGCCTCAATACCTTCGTCAAGATTAGTCTTGCCAGCCTGTTGGGTCCGGGCACTGAAAGATTCTTTGCTCTCGCCAACTTCCGACACCAGTTTCAGGTCCGGGTTGCGGTAAAGGGTCAACTGGTAATTACGATAGAGCCAATCTGTAAAATCATCAGAAAGGTCACCAACATTCTTCTCGTCGTCAAACGGATAGACCAGGTCTGCAAAGGTAGCTTCCGGTATTGGACCTGAGTCAAACTCTTTGGAGGGCATTTCTTCAACCTGGTAATCCTGCCACTGGACCAAACCGCGGGTCCTCAACTCTGGCATCAAGACAGTCACTCTCTTTTGAGTGTTAACATTGTAGGTTCGGTTGGCAAACCAGATTTGCGCCTGCCCGATCAGAGCGGGGCGATAATGGTAGCGCGGCTGTATAGTCGGGGCAATGCCGCGCTCAGCAGCTTGCTTATAGGCGTCACCGAGGCTCATTTTAACGGGTAGATAAAATACATCCACCTTGGAACCCAGGACTGGTTGGGTTGAACTACCCGGGAGGTTCCCATTGCTGCCACCAACAACATCCTGAGCAGAAATGGCTTGACCAGATCCACTTTGCGCGGCAGAAACCAGGCGCACATCGGCACCAGCCAGGCGGTTGAGATCGTCCAGCTTATTACGGGTGATTGGTCCAGGCAAATAATTCATCGCCCAACGGGTGGTAAAAATTTCTGGTCCCTTGGCGTGAACATTATGCAGCAGGAAAACCCGCTTGCCCAGGGCAGAGATGGTGTTGTCAAAGAAGGGGCGGTCAAAAGAGCCAGAAACATTGGTAAGCCCGTCCAATAAGCGCTGCTTATCCTGGTCGGTCTGCAGTTTACCGATAATCCAGGTGCCTGCATTGGAAAGGGCTTTGTAATCCAGGTCGATCGGGTTTTGCGTGGAGAGAACCAACCCAACACCAAAGGCTCGCGCTTGCTTGAGCATGCGAAGGATGATCGGTTTGCTGGGAGGGTTGGCAACCGGCGGCAAATAGCCAACGATTTCATCAAAATAGACCAGCGCGCGCAGGTCACTGGTACCCGATTGCGTGCGCATCCAGGTCTCAACGGCGGAATAGAGCAGTGTCACAAAGAACATGCGCTCGGCATCTGCCAGGTGTGCCAGGTAAAAGATGCTGTGCTTGGGTTTGCCGTCCGGGGAATAGAGCAGACTCTGGATATCCAGCGGCTGCCCTTCAAGCCAACTCTCAAACGATGGCGCAGCAATGAAGTTGTTCAGCAGCATCGCAAGTTCGAAACGGTCCTTTTCGGGATAGAACTTGGAAATCGCGAAGACGCCCAGTTTCTCAAACGGTGGATTTTGCACTTGTAAGATCAGTTTTTCAAGGTCAAGGTCCTGGCCCTCGCTCCAGGCTTGTTCAAAGATATTGGACATTAAGATGTGTTCGCGCGAGCGCACCGGGTCGATATCTTTGAAGCCGACCAGTTCCAGCAATGCTGTCACTGTGCTGCTGATCGATTCGCGCAGCATTTCTTTGTTTTCTTCCCAGTCGATGGCCGGGGCTTTCAAGGAAGACAGGATGCTGACTGGAATCGCGGAATCTGAACCGGGTGAATAGATGGCATAATCAACACTGCTTGCCAGTTTTTCCATGCGAGCGCGATCAATACTGGAACGTTCAGTGCCTTTTTTCCAGGATGCGGCAGCAGCTTCAGCAGCTTGTTCAACCGTCTGACCTTCCCGCTTGGCAGCATCAGCATCCACCCAGGGAGCAAAATCCGTCGGTAGAAAGTCTGGGAAATGCAGAACGTGGTTGGTCAGGTCGCCTTTCGGATCGATCAGGATAGCTGGGATACCTTTGAGCGCGGCTTCCTCCAGCAGTATGATACCCATACCGGTTTTACCCGAGCCAGTCATACCGGTGATGATCATGTGCGTGGTAAGGTCTTGCGGATCGTAATAAGTTAGTTTGTCGGGGATGATGGCCTGGGTCTTCAGGTCATAGGGATTGCCAAAATAAAATGCAGAAGGATCGATTTCCATAATTAATTTTCCCTTTCTTTTATGTCGGGTAGGGAAATTATAGTACAAGCGAAGGTAAAGATGGATAGCATTCTATGAGAAATGAAAAGCGTTGATGAAGAGCAGTAGTCCGGGTTCCGTTTATAAGCCCGGCTTCTTTTCGTGTGTGGAATGAAATCCATCGCTGAGCCAAGTCGTATAAATCAACTGTCAATCTGAGCTGTTTTACGCAGTGCACTACTTGTGCGAAGAATCTTTCTCCATAACTTCGGCTGACAAGGTTCTCCGCTTCGCTGAGGATGACAAGAAATCCGCGGAGATTGTCACGAGTTACGATCAACGATCAATTACAAATACTGATCAGGGTTGAAATTCGCCAGCGAGTGTATCACTGCAGTGGCGAGAGAGAAGTCTTGAATTACGGTGGTAGGGTTTGGGACTGCAACCGCGCGGATGCCGGTGCGGTATGCTGCCATTACGCCGTTTTGAGAATCTTCCAGGACAATTGCATTGTCCGCTGAAACGCCCAATGTTTCCAGTACTTTTAGAAAAATATCTGGCGCAGGTTTTGCTTTTTCAACATCTTCAGAGGTAACAATGACTTCAAAATTTTCCAGAAGCCCAAGACGGGTCAGATGGGCGTGGACCCATGAGTAAATTCCGCTGGTACCAATCGCCAGAAGGTATCCTCTGGCTTTAGCGTTTCTAATTAAATCGACAATACCTTCCATTGCTTCCAGTTTTTCGCAATAGGCTAATTCTTTTTGCTCGAATTCTTCTCGGATCTGTCCATAACTGCGTACTTCGCCTTCCCGATCCGCAAGCATTTGGGCAGGGTCATAACGTCCAGCACCATTGGAGCCAACAATCCCAATGTAGGCATCCATATCAAAAGTCAAGCCAACTTGCGAATAAAGATCGTTCCAGATTTTGACTTCAGCTGTTTCGGTATCCAGGATCAGACCATCGAAATCAAATATCAGCGCGCGTTTTGCTGAATTACCTTCTGACATTCTGCCTTCCCCAGTAACCTGCACGCAGTGGTGTTACATCTTCGATAGTAATAAACGCTTCAGGATCGGTATCCTGGATAATTTTCTCTACGTCAGCGATATCCTTTCGACGAACAGACAGGTCGCTGATGCAAACAGGTCCGTCTTTCCCTTGAGCTGGGATTTCCGTGACAGCAAAGTCATTGTCGCGCAAAACTTTTACCACCTCAGCACCTTTGTTTTTGCTGATCACGCTGATATGCGAGTAGCCTAAAGCCAGTTTTCTCTCAAGATAGATACCAACTACGTTTCCAGTGGCAAAGCCAGCAGAATAACCAATGATGTAAAGGAAGTTGGTCATATCATCCAGCACGGCACCAACCGTAAGTACAAACAAAATAGACTCAAAAAAGCCCAAAAACCAGGAAATGCCGCGTTTTCCACGCATAGTAAGCATGAAACGCAATGTGTCCATCGTTATGGAAAGGACTCTGACCAGAAAGATCAAAAGCGTTGTTCCAAGTATCTGCCAGGTGAAAAATTCAGTCATAATTTTAAATTCTCCGTACTAATTAGTAGTAAACCGTCTGCAACCGCAATTTGCCATTGCAGACGTTTTCTATTTGATCCTCAACCCCTGCCCACTCCTCGAGTTTTCTTTGGGGACTTAACCTCTAAAAAAGAAGCTTATTTTGCCAATTCTTCGCTCGCGGTTTCCTCTTTCGCGGTCAACCAACAAGGTTGGTACAGCTCAGTCGTATATTCCTTGACCATACGGGTCATGGAAAATTGAGGCGATACGGTGCGGATACATTCCTTGATCCGTTCAATCCATGGTCCGGGCAGACCATCACCTGAACGCTTGGTGTAGTAGAGCGGCACGATCTCGTTTTCAAGGGTATCGTAGAGGCTGAGCGCATCAGCTTCATCCTGCAGATCCTGGTTATCGAAGTGGGTGTTATCCCCAATTGCCCAGCCATTTTTGCCGTTGTAACCTTCTGCCCACCAACCGTCCAGAACCGAGAAATTTAACGTCCCGTTCATACCGGCTTTCATACCGCTGGTACCGGAGGCTTCGCGCGGTCGGCGGGGGGTGTTGAGCCAGATGTCAACGCCCTGAACCAGGTGGCGCGCCACATCCATGTCATAATCGTCCAAAAATACCAGGCGTCCACCATTATGGGAATTCTTGACATGCCGGTAGACTTCCTGGATCAGGCGTTTTCCCGGCTCGTCGGCTGGGTGAGCTTTGCCGGCGAAAATGATTTGAACCGGTTGTTCTTCGTTCGTTACGATTTTCATCAAGCGTTCGTAATCCCTGAAAATCAGGTTGGCACGTTTGTAGGTGGCAAAGCGGCGGGCAAAACCAATGGTAAGCGCTAACGGGTCAAGCAAGACACCGCTGGCAACGGTTTGAACAGGATGGACACGGTCGTGTCCCCATTCATCGCGAGCGCGTGCCACCATGTAACTGACAAGTTTTCGTTTCAGGTGGATGCGCACCTGCCAAAGTTCGCTATCGGGAATGGCATCGATTCGTTCCCACATTTCGGGATCATCCAGGTGTTCTCTCCAATCGAGACCGAGATATTTATTGTAGAGATCAGCAAGCCTGCGCGCAATCCAAGTGCCGGTATGGACGCCATTGGTGATGTAACTGATGGGCACATCCTCCGGGTTTACATTCGGCCAGAGGTAGTTCCACATCTTGCGAGAGACCTCTCCGTGTAACTTGGAAACCCCGTTGCGATAGTCAGAAAGCTTCAGCGCCAGAACCGGCATGCTGAAGACCTCGTCAGACCAATCGGTCTGGATTTTTGCCAGGTCCATAAACTGATCGCGATTCAAACCGAGGTTGCCCCAATAATTAGCAAAATACTTATCCATCAGCCAGGTGGGGAACTCATCGTTACCCGCCGGAACAGGAGTGTGGGTTGTAAAAATACTGGATTTCCTGACGATTTCCTTGGCTTCTTCCAGAGTATGTCTTTTTTCATTCATCAGCTGGGACATTCGTTCGAGCGTCAGGAAAGCAGAATGCCCTTCATTCATATGGAAAATGGTAGGGTTGTGACCGAGGCGCTGCAGAGCGCGCAGCCCACCAATACCCAGGAGCATCTCCTGCGAAATCCGCAGTTCCGGATCGCTGATGTAAAGTTTATCGGTCAATTGGCGATCCTGGGGATTATTCTCGGGTAGGTTGGTGTGCAAAAGAATCAAACGCACACGTCCAACATGAATTTCGTAGAGCCTTGCCCAAAGCGTGCGACCGGGGAGTTCGATGGATATTTTGATGGGTTCGTGGTTTTCATCAAAGAGGGCGACGATCGGCATATCTTCGAAATTGATCTCAACGTTCTGAGCTTCCTGCCAACCATCTTCTGTGATCCGTTGAGAAAAGTAACCGTAGGTATAAACAAAACCGACCGCAACAAGGGGCAACCCAAGGTCGCTGGCTTCTTTCAAATGGTCACCGGAAAGGATGCCCAAACCACCAGCGTAGACCATCAAGGATTCATGCAGTCCGTATTCAAACGAAAAATAGCCAATTTCATCGCCGCAATTGTTTGGATATTTCTGATTAAACCAGGTGTCCTTGCGGCTCATGTAAGCATCAAAATCCTGCACGATCTGGTCATATCGATTGAGGAAATAGCGGTCTTTGATCAGGTCTTCAAATTTCGCTTTTTCAACTGTACGAAGCATGACGATCGGGTTGTGGTTGCTTAATCTCCACTTGAGAGCATCGACCTCCTTGAAAAGCCTGGCGACTTCCGGGTTCCCAACCCACCAGAGGTTATGAGCGATATTACCCAGTCTCTTAATGCGATAAGGCAAATCAAACCTGTTTGGATACTCTCGAATAATCTTATTATCCATTTATTTTCTCCTGTTCGCGTCCCCTAACACGCGTTAATTCCTTTGTATACACGATTTTCCATTATACCCAAAAATTATGTTGGTGTTACTCAAATAAAATCGATGCACTTTTGCAATTACCTGCTGGACTTTCTCACTTTCCTGTGTATCCTGGCGCGCTAATGATTTGAATGCGGCACAGGCGACGGTCGGACATACGGCTGTAAAGTCGCTGGTCGAGTTCATCGGGCAAAGCGGACGAAGTAATGACAGTCGGAAGCTCCGCGTTGTATCGGTAATTGAAGAGTTGATAGAGCTTCTCCCGAGCCCAGGGGGTTGCCGATTGTGTACCAAGATCATCCAAAATCAACAGATGGGCTGTACGCACCTCGCTGAAACGTTTGTCCAGGCTGATACCGCTGTTGGGAGCAAAGGCAGCCCGCAGGTGATCCAGCAGATCCGGAACAACAATGAAAAGCGGTGGGGCTCCTTTGGCAGCCTGGTAATTGCCTATGGCGGCAGCCAGGTGAGTCTTGCCGCATCCATAAGTGCCGTGCAGACTCAACCAGCCCTTGGGGTTTTCAGCAAAAGCCTGGGCAGCTTCGAAAGCTTCGCGAAGCGAATTGAGATCCTCTTTACGCAAGCCTTCGTCCTTGCGATAACTGAAATTGCCGAAGGTCTGTTTTGAATGAAGGTGCAAACTGGACAATTCAGGATGCCCAAATTCATCGGTTGGGTTGCGAAAATCTGGTGCCAGAATGTGCACATGCGTTACCAGGTCGGGGTCAAGCAAGCGGGAATGGATGCGCCCTTCAAAATCGGTGAGCTGCTGATTGCTGGTAATGACCGTTGGAAGGCGGTTGATGTAGCGTGAATTGATTATTTGAAACAATTTCTCTTCAGCCCAGGGTGTAGAACTTTGAGTACCAAAATCATCCAGCACAAGCATCGCCGCATTACGCATCTCGTTAAAGCGTTCTTCAAAATTCGAATCACCAGAGGATGAGAAGGAAGCCCGCAACCAGTCCAGGAGGTCCGGGACGGTCAGGAAAACTGTTGGGGTGCCCATTGAAACCGCCTGGTTGGCGATGGCAGCAGCAAGATGTGTCTTGCCAGATCCATAACCGCCGGTCAATAATAGCCAACCTTTTTGAGTGCCAGCAAAATTCTGAGCAGAATTGAAGGCTTGTTCCAGCGAGTTTGCCTGGGTAACACCCAGCCCGACTCTGCCGCGGGGCATAAAATTGGAGAAGGTCAGTTCAGCCAGCGAGCCGAGATTACTCAGTTGAAAAAGGTGCTGTTGTTTTAGAGACTGGATGGAGTTCAGGCGGCATACACAGATCTCGCTTTGACCAAAGCGGGGATCGTCCATGGGCACATCAAAACCAACAAAACCAATCCCGTGACAAATGGGGCAATCAGGGTCACCCGGTCCATCCATGATTCTTACTGGCTCGTCTGCCGGTTCAGCCGCCGTGTTGGTCTCTTTTTTGCTCGAGGTAGAGTTTCCTAAATTGGTCGAGATCTCGTTTACCTTCTTCATTGCTTCTCTTGCGTCCTTTTTCTTGCCAGTTGCGTAGTATCGCCTGCACATATCTCCAGTTACGAGCATTATATTCGACAGCTTCTTTCATGGCATCTTCAATCCAGTCCAGGGGATAGGTTTCTAAATCCGCCTTTAACGTTTCTGCTATCATGGGAGTAAGCGCGCCGAAATTGTCTTCATAAAGTTTAAAAAGGTTGGGGCGGTCGTTATCGGGCAAAATCTTTGCCAGCCGATACGCTCCTACCAGGTCAGGGTTTTCACATAATTTCCGATAGGTTTCAATCCCGTTAGGTGTGCCTGGGATTAAATAGGTCTTTTGTGGGTTATTGGGGTCGGTCCAGGAGAACAGCAGACCGGTGTTATGCAGTTCGACCAACGCAATCTCCAAACGCTGATCCGCTGATCCAAAAAAACCGGGTTGGCTGGCTTTGAGGTCAAAAACCAGGGCAAGCTCACTCGTCTGCTCCTGCTGACTCATCAATTGGAAAAAAGCAATCAAGACCAGCAGACTTTCCGCGCTGATCCCCTTGACACATTCCAAAAAATTAACTGGAATCCCTATTGGAGTGGTTTTTTCTGAAAAAATGGGTTGTCCATCCATCACCATGATAATCTCAGCTTACATATGCCTTGTCTACGAATTGTGCCAGCCGTTCCCGGAAGACCAGTTCCACCCCTGGATGGACCGGACCATTACGATGTTTCGCAATTGCAACCTTGGCGATACTTTGATAGGGGCTGTCTTTGTCATCCGCGTGCGGTCGGTTGATGAACATAACGATATCTGCATCTTGTTCCAGGGAACCGGATTCACGCAGGTCAGAAAGGATCGGTGTTTTATCCTGGCGCTGCTCAACGGCACGAGAGAGCTGGGCTGCTGCCAAAACCGGCACATTCAGCTCACGGGCTAAAATTTTCAGTTGCCTGGAGATATAGGAAACCTCCTGGACGCGGTTCTCAGAGCGTCGATCACCGGACATCAACTGCAGGTAATCAATGATCACCAAATCAAGTGTGTGCTCATCTTTGAGCCGTCGGCATTTTGCACTCAGTTGCAGCGGAGTGATACCGGGTGTGTCGTCAATGAAGATATTGACATGTTCAAATTTGGTAATAGCACTGGCGAAACGATCCGCTTCTTCAACAGTGAATTGCCCGGAGCGCAATTTTTGTGAATCGATCCCGGTCTCTTGTGCCAGCATACGTTGCAGTAATTGTTCGGCAGACATTTCCAGCGAAAACATAGCCACATTACGACGCAAAACCATGCCTGCGTGCTTGGCAATACCAACCATAAAACCGGTTTTGCCCATACCAGGACGTCCGGCCACGATAATGAAGTCCGATTTGTGCAAGCCATCCAAAACACCGTCCACAGCTTTGAGACCGGTCTTGAGCCCGCCAATTTCCTCATCGCTGGCGCTGGCTTCTGTAACCTGTTGCAGATAATTCCTGGCGACCAAGCCAATCGGAACCAAATCCCTCTTATAACGATTCTCACTAACGTTGAAAATCAAGCTCTCCGACTTATCGATAACGACATCCAGGTCCATGTCTTTGTGATAAGCCAGCTGAGCGATATCGGTTGCCGATTTGACCAGCCTGCGGCGGGTATTTAATTCACTGATCGTGCGAGCATAGGACACAGCATGTGAGGAGGAAGGCACACGGTTGCTGAGCTGAAGCAGGTAATCCAGACCACCAACATCTTCAAGCTGCCCTCGTGATTCAAGCACTTCCTGGACCGTCAGGACATCGATGTAATGCTTTTCCTGGTCCAAGGAGAGGAAGGCTTCCCAAATCCACTGATGGCGGGGTTGATAAAAATCGCCCGGTTCGAGAATAGACATCACATCAATGAGCGAATCCGGGTTGATCATGATAGCCCCAATCAGGGCTTCTTCCATCTCGCGATCGTGCAGTTTATTCTCGCTGATAGAGACGGTCTCCTCAGATTGTTGATACAAATCGTCCACAACGGCTCCTGTTCGCTGGATTAGAAAGGTAGGTCAGTATCCGGATTTGGATTCGTAGGAGGTTCCGGGTTTGAAGCATCATCCTGGCTGCCGCCCTCTTGAAGGTTATCAAGAAAGTCTTCAAAAACCGAGAGATCTTCCGGCTCATCAACCGCTTCCTCTGACTCCTCATTATCATATAGCATCATGTCTTCCGGTTGGATTCCGACTTCATTCAGGATTTCTTCATCTACGAAGATCGGGGCTCCCGTGCGAACCACAAGTGCCAAAGCGTCTGAGGGTCGGCAGTCGATAAAAAAGGTTTTATCGGTTTCGATGACGAGGTTGGCATAATAGGTTTCGCTTACCAGCCCGGTTATCTCCACCCGCAGCAAGCGTGCCCCCAACTGGTGCAAGATCTTTAACAACAGATCGTGGGTGAGCGGTCTTGCGACGGCGATATTTTGCAGTGCAATTGTGATCGATTCGGCTTCAAATAAACCAATCCAAATTGGCACATAGCGGTCACTTGTTTTGTCCTTCAAGACGATGATACGATCCTGATTGGTCAGGCTGACTCTGACGCTGTCAATCTGACATTCGATCATTTTTCCCATATTTCACCAATTATTTTCTTGATTAATTGTAGACTTAGATTCTAACATGTTTGCTCTGGCTTCACCTTAAAAAATTGGAGCTCATGAGCAACTGAGGATTTTCCGAGGAAAATTTCTGAGAAGTTTGGCGAGTTTCGGATATAATGAATTAAATTAACCACCACATCACCTGCCTGCCTGCGATCTACGGGCGTGAAGAGGCAAAACAGGCGTGAAGAGCATTGAACGGAAAGAGGCCGTGTTGCAGGAACCACAGCAGCAGAGATTGCTTTTAATCGAGAAACACCGCAAGCTTGAAATTTGTTTCAAAGATGCCCTGTTGCGCAAAGACTATACCGTTTTACAGGTAAACAGCGGCGGTGATGGTTTAGTCAGTTTGAACGGTTTTATCCCTGACGTGATCGTGATTAATGCCGCCTCGTTACGCACTAATGGCTTACGGATCTGCTCCTGGTATCACAATCGCCTGCCTGATGTGCCAGTTATCCTGATCGTCGCTGAAGATGAGCCAATTGCGAACGCTGATTCGGTGGACGTAATCATGCATTTACCCTTCACCGTTCAAAAATTGGTCAATCGTCTACGCTCATTCGAGCAGACATTCAATGAGGATGTTTTGGTCAGAGGACCTTTGCAGTTGAATCCAAAAACCCGCATGGTCACTTATTATGACAAGAGCACTTACCTTACTCCCCGTTTGAGCTCTCTGTTGCAGGTTTTCATGGAAAACAATTCTCAGCAGCTCACGCGTGAAGAGTTGTTTAAAAGGGTATGGGAGACAGATTATACCGGCGACACCCGTACTCTTGATGTTCATATAAGTTGGCTGCGAAAAGTGCTCGAAGAGGACAGTACCAACCCAAAGTTGATCAAAACTGTCCGCGGGATTGGTTA
>WOYI010402897.1_pt1 | contig 26855 bp, 27 predicted proteins | sample 6423411 | NCBI WGS metagenome assembly WOYI01 (sample SAMN13441803, study PRJNA592873) | oil field metagenome | biome: oil field; feature: oil-well bore; material: oil-contaminated soil; isolation source: oil-contaminated soil from oil-well borehole | place: Germany: Wietze | collected 2016-10-18 ... | reverse complement strand
GATCCTTGTGGGATTGGTTCGCGGTGGGATTGGTTCGCGGTGGGATTGGTTCGCGCAGGGATTGGTTCGCGGTGGGATTGGTTCGCGCAGGGTGCAGGAGGTGGTCGCCGGGACGGCGATGGGCGATGACGCCTGTCGAACGGAACGCGTGGAGCGCCGGGCCTATGCCCGGCCGGCTCGGCTCAGCCGAGGAGTCCGGAGGTTCCGATCGGGTCGCGGAGGATGGCGGCGACCGGCGAGACGGCGATCGGGTTCATGGCATCCTCCTTCGATGGTGTCCGCGGGTTCCGCGCGCACCAGAGTCCTCCAGCCTAGCCCCGTCGCTTGCGCGCATGCAACGCCGTGCCGCCGCGTCTTCGCGCGGAGGGATGCCGGTCAGGCGGACGCCTCACGCGCGAGCAGGCTGCGCTTGACTTCGAGCCCCCAGGCGAAGCCGCCGAGCGACCCGTCCGAACGCAGCACGCGGTGGCACGGTACGAACAGGGCGAGCGCGTTGCGCGCGCAGATGGATGCCGCCGCCCGCACCGCGCGCGGCTGCCCGAGCGCGGCGGCGAACTCGGCGTACGAAAGGGGCTCCCCCGGCTCGATGCGCCGCAGCGCCGCCCAGCCGGCCAGCTGCATCTCGGTGCCCTGCTGGGCGACCGCGACGTCGTCGACGGCCGAGATCTCGCCGCCGTAGTATGCGCGCACGGCTGCCGCGGCATCCGTCTCGGCCTCGCGCACGCGCTGCGGGCGCAGCCGCGGGGCGATGCGGGCGATCGCGGCGCCGGCATCGGCCGTCCACCCCGAGGCGAGGACCCGCCCGCGGTCGTCGGCCACGATCGTGAACGCGCCGTCGGGGGTGTCGATTGTCTGGATGCCGGCGGTCATTTCAGGCCCTTCTCGATGCCGGTCGTCGGGACCGGCGATACGGATGCGATGTCGGGTGACGGGCGGGGAGCGGCAGCAGTGGCCGATCCGACGACCGGCCCGCCACGCGGCGTTCGCGGCGGCACCGCGCGCCACAGGTGCGCGGTCAGGTAGCTGCGCCAGGGCGCTGTTCGGGCGGCCCACTGTTCGAGCGCGCGCGCCTCGGCCGGCAGCCCGGCGGCGGCCGCGCCGGTGCGCACCGCCACATCGCCGCGCAGGAAGACATCGGTGTCGCCGATCACGCGCATGCGCACGTAGTCCGCAGTCCACGGCCCGATGCCGGGCATGGCCAGCAGCGCCGCGCGCTGGCCGGCGGCCTCGTCGCCGGGACCCAGCGAGAGGGAACCATCGGCGAGCGCGGCCGCCGCACCGACGATCGCGCGCGTGCGGGCCGCGGGTCCGCGGAGCACCTCGTGACCGTGCTCGGCGATCGCGGTCATCGTGGGGAACAGCCGGGTCTCGGAGCCGGCGCCGTGCTCCACCGCCTCCCCCAGCGCATCGCACAGCACGGTGAGCGCCGTGCGCGCGGCGGCCACGGTGATCTGCTGGCCCACCATGGCCCGCACGAGCATCTCGTGCGCGTCCGCGGCGCCGGGCACCCGGATGCCGGGAACCCGTGCCACGAGCGGAGCGAGCTCGGCATGCCGCGCGAGGGCCTCGTCGACCGCGATCGGATCGGCATCCAGGTCGAAGAGGCGGCGGGCCCGGGTGACGAGCGTCGAGAGGTCGCCGAGATGGGTGAGCCGCGCGCGCAGGCGGATGCGGCCGGCCTCGTCGAGGCGCAGCTCGAACCACGCGGGACCGCCCGCGAGTCGCAGCGTGCGGGAGAACGAGGTCGCGGTCGCCGATTCGACGCCGCTGATCGCCCGCGCGCCCATCCACGCGAACAGCCCTGCGGCATCGAGCGGCGCGCGGTGCGGCAGCACCAGGTCGATCGCGCCGGGAGCGTCCGGGCCGGGCGCCTGCCGCCGACGCTCCCGCAGCTCGAGCGGCGGCATCCCGAACACTTCCCGCACGGTCTCATTGAACTGGCGGATGCTGGAGAACCCGGCCGAGAAGGCGACCTCGGCGGCGGGCAGGTCGGTTCCGACCAGCAGCATGCGCGCCGTGTGCGCGCGGTGGGCACGGCTGAGCGCGAGCGGTCCCGCGCCGAGCTCCGCGGTGAGCAGCCGGGTGAGGTGCCGCGGCGAGTACCCGAGCCGGCGCGCCAGGCCCGGCACGCCCTCGCGCTCGACGACGCCGTCTGCGATGAGGCGCATCGCGCGCGCGGTCGTGTCGCCGCGCAGATCCCACTCGGGCGAGCCGGGCGCGGCCTCCGGCAGGCACCGCTTGCAGGCGCGGTAGCCGGCTTCGTGCGCCGCGGCGCTCGTGGCGAAGAACGAGACGTTGGACGGCCGGGGCGTGCGAGCCGGGCAGCTGGGCCGGCAGTAGATGCCCGTGGAGCTGACCGCCATGACGAACTGCCCGTCGAAGCGCGGATCGCGCGACAGGATCACGCCGTAGCGCTCGTCGAATGTCATGGCCGGGGTGCCCACGGGTCCCAGCCTGCCATGCCCGGCCGCATCCGACTGGCGGAAATCGGACACCGCACTGACGGACACGCTGTGCGGCGGCGACCGCGGCGGTGACCGTGGCGGCTACCGTGAAGGGATGAGCGAACGCGAATACGACGTCATCGTGATCGGGGCCGGGGCCGTGGGCGAGAACGTCGCCGACCGCACCGTCCAGGGGGGCATGAGCACCGTCATCGTCGAGGCGGAACTGGTCGGCGGCGAGTGCTCGTACTGGGCCTGCATGCCGTCGAAGGGGCTGCTGCGCAGTGCGGCGGCCCTGCGCGCGGCGCGAGACCTCGACGGCGCGAAGCAGGCCGTCACCGCTGATGTCGACGTGGCCGGGGTGCTGCGCCGCCGCGATCGCATGACCCACGACTGGGACGACGCATCCCAGGTGCGCTGGCTCGAGAAGGCCGGCATCGACCTCGTGCGGGGGCACGCCGAGTTCACAGGCATCAAGCGCGTGCGCGTGACCGCCGAAGACGGCACCGTGACCGACCTGGTCGCCCGCCACGCCGTCGCGGTCTCGACCGGGTCGGCGGCGCTCCTGCCCGACATCCCCGGGCTCCGCGAGATCGGCCCGTGGACCAGCCGCGACGCGACCGGTGTGAAGACCGTGCCGGCTTCGCTCGCCGTCATCGGCGGCGGCGTGGTCGCCGCCGAGATGGCCACGGCCTACGCCGGCTTCGGCACCGAGGTCACTCTGCTGGTGCGCACCGCGCTGCTGGAGACCATGGAACCGTTCGCCGCCGAGCAGGTCGAAGCCTCACTCGAGAAGCTCGGCGTCACCGTGCGAAAGGGCGTCGAGGTCACCGCGGCGCACCGCGCCGACTCGAATGCCGTGCTGACCCTGTCCGACGGCGGCCGGCTCGTCGCCGAGGAGGTGCTCGTCGCGATCGGACGCACGCCGCGCACCGGTGATCTCGGGCTCGAGAGCATCGGCCTCCAGCCCGGCGCGTGGCTCACGGTCGACGACACCCTGCGGGTGAAGGGCACCGACTGGCTGTACGCGGTGGGCGATGTCAACCACCGCGCGCTGCTCACGCACCAGGGCAAGTACCAGGCGCGCGCCGCGGGCGATGTGATCTCGGCTCGCGCGAAGGGCGTCGCAGTCAGCGATGCGCCGTGGGGCGCGCACGTCGCGACAGCCGACCACGACCACGTCCCGCAGGTCACGTTCACCGACCCCGAGGTCGCTTCGGTGGGACTCACCGAAGCGGCAGCGCGGGCGGCGGGCCGCGGCATCCGCGTTCTGGATTACGACCTGTCGTGGGTGGCCGGCGCGACCACCTACGCCGATCACTACGAGGGGATGGCACGCGCGATCGTCGACGAGCAGCGTGGCGTGCTGATCGGCGCGACCTTCGTCGGACCCGACGTCGCAGAACTCCTGCATGCGGCCACGATCGCGATCGTCGGCGAAGTGCCGATCGACCGCCTCTGGCACGCCGTGCCGGCCTACCCGACCCTCAGCGAGGTGTGGCTGCGCTGGCTCGAGGAGTACGGCCGCCCGACCGCCTGAGCCCGCTCATCGCGCGGTCAGTGGAAGAAGTGTCGCTCCCCGGTGAAGAACATCGTGACGCCCGCCTTTCGCGCGGCGTCGATGACCTCATCGTCGCGTACTGAGCCGCCGGGCTGCACGATCGTGGAGATTCCGGCGTCGATCAGCACCTGCGGTCCGTCGGCGAACGGGAAGAACGCGTCGGATGCCGCCGCCGAGCCGGCCGCGCGGTCCCCGGCCCGTTCGACCGCGAGCCGGCAGGCGTCGACCCGGTTGACCTGGCCCATTCCGATGCCGACTGTGGCCGATCCCTTCGCCAGCACGATGGCGTTGGACTTGACGGCGCGGCAGGCCTTCCAGGCGAAGATGAGGTTCGACATCTCCTCCTCGCCGGGCCGCTCCCCTGAGACGAGCTCCCAGTCCTTCGCGACGGATTCGATGTCATCCGGAAACCGGTCCGCGTCCTGCAGGAGCAGGCCGCCGGAGACGAGCCGCACGTCCATGCGCTCCCGCTGCCAATCCACCGGCAGCTGCAGCACGCGCAGGTTCTTCTTCAGCGCGAACACCTCGAGCGCGGCCCGCTCGAAGTCGGGAGCCACGATGACCTCGGTGAAGATGTCTCGCAGGTTCTCGGCCATCTTCAGGGTGATCGTGCGGTTCGCGGCGACCACGCCGCCGAACGCCGAGACCGGATCGCACTCGTGGGCGCGCAGGTGGGCGCTGGCGATCGGATCCAGCGCGTGGGGGGCCGCGATCGCGATCCCGCACGGGTTGGCGTGCTTGATGATGGCGACCGCGGGCTTGACCATATCGAAGGCGGCGCGGAGGGCGGCATCCGCATCGACGTAGTTGTTGTACGACATCTCCTTGCCCTGCAGCTGGGTCGCCTGGGCGATGCCGTGTGCGCCGACGCGGGTGTAGATCGCCGCGCGCTGATGCGAATTCTCGCCGTAGCGCAGCGTCGCCAGCCGCTCGGCCTTGATCGTCAGGTGCTGCGGAAGGTCGGGCTCGCCCAGGGTCTGCTCGGCGAACCAGGTCGATACCGCGCGGTCGTACTCGCACGTGAGCGCGAAGGCCCGGGCAGCGAGTTCGCGACGCTGGGTGTGGGTCGTGCCACCGGAGCCCAGCGCCTCGATGACCGCCGGGTACGAATCGGGCGAGACCACGATCGCGACATTCGCGAAGTTCTTCGCCGACGCCCGCACCATCGCGGGGCCGCCGATGTCGATCTGCTCGACGACCTCGTCGCCCTGAGCGCCGGCGGCGACGGTCTCGGCGAATGGGTAGAGGTTCACCACGACGAGCTCGAAGGGAGCGATGTCGAGGGCGGCGAGCTGACGCTCATGGTCCTCGAGACGCAGATCGGCCAGCAGCCCGGCGTGCACCCCCGGGTGCAGGGTCTTGACTCGACCGTCGAGCGACTCGGGGAACCCGGTCACCGCGGCGACGTCGGTCACGTCATGGCCCGCATCGCGGATCGTCGAGGCCGTCGAGCCGGTCGAGACGATCTCGACACCCGCGCCGACGAGAGCCTCAGCCAGGCGCAGCAGGTCGGTCTTGTCGCTGACCGAGATGAGCGCGCGACGGATCGGGATGACGTTGCGGTCGCGGTACAGGGTCGGGTCGTGGCTCGGGCCGGCCATGGGGGCTCCTCCGGTGGGGATTCGGGGTCAGTGCCTTGCAGGTTCAGTGAACCGCGGTGAGGTCGAGTTCTCCGGTCGCGATGCGCCGGACGACGTCGATGAGCAGTCTGCGTTCGACGGCTTTGATGCGGTCGTGGAGCGTGTGCTCGTCGTCGCCGGGCACCACCGGGATGCGCTCCTGGGCCAGGATCGGACCGCTGTCGACGCCGTTGTCGACGATGATGACGCTCGCGCCGGTCTGGGCGACACCGGCCGCCAGGGCATCGCGCACGCCGTGGACGCCGGGGAATTCGGGCAGGTAGGCGGGGTGGGTGTTGATGATGCGCGGCGACCACGCGTCCACGAGCGAGGCGGGCAGCAGGCGCATCAGACCGCTCAGCACGACGAGGTCGGGCTTCCAGACGTCCAGCTGGGCGCCCAGCTCGGCGCCCCACTCGTCGCGCGAGTCGAACTCTCGCCACGGCACGAGCATCGTGGGGATGCCGTAGTCCTCGGCATGCTGGAAGCCGTCGGCTTCGCGATCGGCCCCGACGACGACGACCCGCGCCGGAAAGTCGGGTTCGGCCGCCTGGTCGAGCAGGGCCCGCAGATTGGAGCCCGCGCCCGAGATGAGGACGGCGACCGTGAGCACCGGCTCAGTCTAGCGGCGGGAGGGGCGTCGGCCTTCGGGGGCCGAGGTCGGCGGTCGCGGTGCTGTCCGGGTCGGTCGGGAGGCGACCAGCCGATGCTGCGGGCTGCGGCTCCGGCACCCGCTCGGGAGGCGGGGCCGGCGTCACCGGAGGCGCCGCATCGCGAGCCCTGGCCGTCTTCGCCGGCCGGCGCGGCGAGAGCAGCAGGATCGCCGCCCCGAGCAGCACCTCCACGCCGACGGCGAGGGCTACCGCGCCGGGCTGGGGCCCGACCTCGGCGAGCCGGCCGGGACCGATCGATCCCGAGGCGAGTGCCGACAGGGCTGCGGCCGTCGCGGCGGACAGCACGGCGATGCCGAACGCGATCGCCGCCTGCGCGCCGATCCGGTCGGGCTGCTCATCGCCGGCGGCCGGCTCGGCATCCGCCACCACTGCCGGTGCCACGAGACGGGACCGTACGATCCATCCGGCGAGCGCGCCCAGGGCGACCGGCAGCAGCGCGAGCAGCAGCAGCCAGGGGGTCGTGGACTCCGGGAGCGCGCCGAGCACCGGGATGCCGGGGATCAGCCCGAGCTGCGTGCCGGCCGGTGAGACGGCCGTCCCGGTGCCCACGGCGAATCCCGGACCCGCGACGAACGCCATGCCCCAGATCGCGAGGGTCGGCAGATACGCGAGCTGCGCGAGGGTCACCACGGCGGCGCCGAGCACATCGACGTGCGCGGCTTCGAACAGGGCGATGACCTCACCGCCGCGCAGCACGAGCGCCACCGCGAACGCGAGCGCGCCGAGACCGAACAGACCCACCAGCACGACCGCGCTTCCGCGCGCGATGAGACCCGGGACCTCGCCCCATCCGTGCGGGAACGCCTCGATTCGGTCGCGCAGCCGGGCGACGAACCCCGAGCCCGCCTCACACCACTCGGTGACCGCCGCACCGATCAGCAGCGGGATCGAGAAGACGAGCGCGGGGAACAGGATCGCCTGCCACCCGTTCACCGCGGCGAGACCGGTTCCGGAGCTGAGCGCGATGAGCGCGGCGAGCGCGGCGAAGACGAGCGACCCGGCGATCACCCCGGTGACCCAGGACTCGGCTCGCGACGCGCGCACCCCGGAACGCGCCGCGGAGATCGCCGTGAAGCCGGCGAACGCGAGGGGTGCAAGCGAGAGGACGAAGGATGCCGCCCCCGGATCGATCCCGGCGACGGCGAGGTAGTCGCCCGGCAGCGTGACCTGCACCGGCACGAGATTGCCGAACTGCCACACCACGGCGCCCGCGGGCCACAGAGCGCCCCAGTCGGCGGTGCCGCCCAGGCTCAGAACCCACAGCAGGGTGAGCGGAGCGAGGGTCGCCGCGATGCCGACGGCCGCCGTGATGGCGGCGTCGACGGCGGCGAGAATGACGACGATCAGGCGATGCATGCCCCATCGACCCTACCCAGGGGCGACGTGGGTTGCGTTGCCCGGCACGCCCCTGCGCGGCATCCGCTCAGCCATCCGGCCTTCAGGGCGGAACAGCCCAGCAGGACGGAGACCGCAGCGACGAAGGGACTACAGTCCGGCGATGATCTCGCGCATCAGGTCGGCAGTCTCGGAGGGCGTCTTTCCGACCTTGACCCCGGCGGCTTCGAGGGCCTCCTTCTTGGCCTGAGCGGTTCCCGCGGAGCCCGAGACGATGGCGCCGGCGTGGCCCATGGTCTTGCCCTCCGGGGCGGTGAAGCCGGCGACATAGCCGACGACGGGCTTGGTCACGTGCGCCTTGATGAACTCGGCTGCCCGCTCTTCGGCGTCGCCGCCGATCTCGCCGATCATGACGATCGCCTTCGTCTCGGGATCGGCCTCGAACGCCGCGAGCGCGTCGATGTGCGTGGTGCCGATGATGGGGTCGCCGCCGATGCCGATGGCCGTGGAGAATCCGACATCGCGCAGCTCGAACATCATCTGGTACGTCAGCGTGCCCGACTTCGAGACGAGACCGATCGGGCCCTTGCCGGTGATGTTGGCCGGCGTGATCCCGACCAGCGACTCGCCGGGGGTGATGATGCCGGGGCAGTTGGGCCCGATGATGCGGGTCTTTTCTCCCTTGGACCGGGTGTACGCCCAGGCCTCGGCGGTGTCGCCGACGGGCACGCCCTCGGTGATGACGACCAGCAGGGGGATCTCCGCGTCGATGGCCTCGACCATCGCGTCCTTCGTGAAGGCCGGCGGCACGAACGCGATCGACACGTCGGCCCCGGTCTTCTCGATGGCCTCGGCGACGGTCGCGAACACGGGCAGCTCGACCGCGTTTCCGTCCGCGTCGTGATGCAGCACGGTGGTGCCGGCCTTGCGGGCGTTCACGCCGCCGACGACCTGGGTTCCGGCCTTGAGCATCAGCGCGGTGTGCTTTGTGCCCTCGCCACCGGTGATGCCCTGGACGATGACCTTGGAGGTCTTGTCAAGAAAGATCGACATGTTGCTTCAGTCCTTATGCGTTCGCGAGCTCGGCGGCCTTCTCGGCGCCCTCGTCCATGGTTTCGGCCAGCGTGACCAGAGGGTGGTTCGCGTCGCGAAGGATCGCGCGGCCCTCTTCCACCTTGTTGCCGTCCAGGCGCACGACCAGCGGCTTGGTCGCGGTGGCGCCCAGCTCGGCCAGTGCGCCGACGATGCCCTTGGCGACCGCGTCGCACGCGGTGATGCCGCCGAACACGTTGACGAAAACGCTCTTGACCTGCGGGTCGCCGAGGATGACGTCCAGGCCCGCGGCCATGACCTCGGCCGAGGCGCCGCCGCCGATGTCCAGGAAGTTGGCGGGCTTGACGCCGCCATGGTTCTCGCCGGCGTAGGCGACGACGTCGAGCGTCGACATCACGAGCCCCGCACCGTTTCCGATCACGCCGACCTGACCGTCGAGCTTGACGTAGTTGAGGTCGTTCTCCTTGGCCTTGGCTTCGAGCGGGTCGGCGGCATCCCTGTCTTCGAAAAGCGCGTGCCCGGCGTGACGGAAGCCGGCGTTCTCATCGAGCGAGACCTTGCCGTCGAGGGCGATGATGTCACCCTCTTCGGTCAGCACGAGCGGGTTGACCTCGACGAGCGTCGCGTCCTCGCCCTTGTAGACGGCGTAGAGCTTGACGAAGACGTCGCTCACCTTGTCGACGAGCTCGGGCGCGAATCCGGCGGCCTCGGCGATCTCGACGGCCTTCTTCTTGTCGATTCCGGCGAGCGGGTCGACCGCGATCCGCGCCAGGGCATCGGGACGCTCGACTGCGAGCTCCTCGATCTCCACGCCGCCCTCGACGCTGCAGAGCGACAGGTACGCGCGGTTCGCGCGGTCCAGCAGCACGGAGAAGTAGTACTCCTTGTCGATGCGCGCGCCCGCCGCGACCATGACGCGCCCCACGACGTGGCCCTTGATGTCGAGGCCGAGGATGGCCTTCGCTGCCTCGTAGGCCTCGTCGGGGGTCTTCGCGACCTTGACGCCGCCGGCCTTGCCGCGGCCTCCGGTCTTGACCTGGGCCTTGACGACGACGACCCCGCCGATCTTCTCGGCGGCTGCCTTCGCCTCTTCGGGGGTGTCGGCGACGAGCCCGGCGAGCACCGGAACCCCGTAAGTCTCGAAGAGGTCGCGTGCCTGGTATTCGTACAGATCCACAGTGCGTTCTTTCGCTGAGGGCGATGGGGAGATGACGCGAAGCGTCGTGACGTCGAGCGATGTCGACCAGTCATCGAGCCTACTACCGGGCGATCGCGGCTCCCGACCGGCGCTGGTGCGACCGCGACGCCGACGAGCGGATGCCGATGCCCGCGCACCCCGCGGGGCTAGGCTTCTGTCGATCATGAGTGAGACCGCGTCCGCCTCCGCCGCGCGCACCGCAGTCGTCGCCGCCGCGCTCGAGCTGTTCGCGCGCCAGGGATTCGACGCGACGTCGGTCGAGCAGATCGCGCAGGCCGCCGGGGTGTCGCGCAGCACGTTCTTCCGTCAGTTCGGCGGCAAGGAAGACGTCGTCTTCGCCGACCACGAGGTTCTCCTCGACGAGCTCCGCGAGTGGCTCGACCGCGGACACCCGAACCCGTGGGTCGCGGTGTGCAGGGCGTCCGAGCGGGTCTTCCAGCACTTCGCCCATGATCCCGAGGTCGCGCGCCTGCGCTACCAGATCGTTCGGCAGGTGCCCGCGCTTCGCGAGCGCGAGATCGTGACGGTGTTCCGTTACGAGCGGCAGTTCGACGAGTATCTGCGCCGCTCGCTGCCCGAGATCGATCCGCTGGACGCGGTCGGCTTCGCGGCACTGGTCACCGCGCTGCACAACCACGTGCTGCGGCGCCTGCTGCGCGGTACCAAGCGCGTGCCCCTGACCGTGCTGCGACGTGCTCTGGACGATGCGCTGCGCCGCTACGGCGTTCACCCGGACGGGGCGGACGAGGCCGCCGATGATGTCGTGGTCGCGGTGTTTCCGCGCTCGATGCCGACCGCCGAGATCGCCCGCCGGGTACGCGCGCAGCTCGACGGCTGACCGCTGCCCACCGGACAGGGCGTCGAAGACGACCGAGGTGCACCTGAACGCGCTGGGCGAGGCCGGGATCGGCTGCCGGCCCGTCGCATCGTTCACAGGGCGGTGCGCATGCCCCCGCCCCCGTCGATGACGAGGGTCTGCCCCGTGATCCAGGCGGCATCGTCCGAGAGCAGGAACGCGACCGGTCCGGCGACGTCGTCGGGCTCGCCGAGGCGCTGCAGCCGATACTGCGCCGCCACCTGTTCCTCTCGTCCCTCGTAGAGGGCGCGCGCGAAATCGGTCTTGATCACCGCGGGCGCGACCGCGTTCACGCGCAGGCCCGGGGCGAGTTCATCGGCGAGCTGCATCGTGAGATTGATGATCGCGGCCTTGGAGATCCCGTAGAAGGCGATGTTCGGGCTGGCGCTCAGCCCGCTCACCGACGACAGGTTCACGACGGAGCGCGCGAGCCCTGCCGCGACGGCATCCCGGGTCCATTCCAGCGTCGCGAGGACGTTCACCGCGAGGATCTTGTGAGCGATCGCCGAGTCGATCTGCAGGAGCGGACCGAACGCCGGGTTGATGCCCGCGTTGTTCACGAGGTGGTCGAGGCGGCCGTGCCGCTCGGCGACGTGCGCGAACGCCACGGCGCGGTGCGCCGGGTCGTCGGCCTTGCCCGCGACGGCCGACGCGCGCTCCCCCAGCGCGGCGACGGCCGCGTCGAGCGACTCCTGCCTGCGTCCGGTGATGACCACGGAGGCGCCCTCCGCGACGAGTCGCCGGGCGATTGCGAAGCCGATGCCGCGGCTGCCGCCGGTGATCAGTGCCACCCTGTCGCTGAATCGCTCCACACCGCACTCCTTCGTGTCTGGTTCTGTCCGGGGACCTGGCTCTCGGACGCCCGCCCGGTGCGGTCACCGTAGCACCAGCCGAGCGCAGGCGCATCTCGTGGAATCGAGTCACATCGGTGGCGACACTGAGTGCCGGTACGCTGTCCTGATGAGCCACTCCCCCGTGCCCGGCGAACGCGTCGCGGTCTACGACGTCTCCGATCGCCTCGACACCGACTACTACGAGGTCTTCGCCGATGTCGCCGGTGACGACCGCGCGGTCTGGGATCGGGCGAAGGGCTTCGTCGACGAAGTGCTCCCGCGCATGGACGGCCTGTGGGACCGCGGCGAGTACGACCTCGACCTGGCGCGCCGGATGGGCGAACTCGACCTCTTCAACGACGGTCTGGTGCACGACGGGCTCGGCTACTCGTCGCCGCTGGCCGCCGGTCTGGTGAACATGGAGATCTCCCGCGGCGACGGATCGCTCGGCACGATCCTCGCGGTGCAGGGCGGTCTCGCGCTGCGCTCGGTCGCGCTGTTCGGCAGCGACGAGCAGAAGGCGCGCTGGCTGCGCCCGATCGCGCGGGGCGAGGTGCTGGCTGCATTCGCGCTCACCGAGCCCGATCACGGCTCGGACTCGGTCTCGCTCGAGACCGGAGCCCGGCGAGAGGGCGACGAGTGGGTGCTCAACGGGGTCAAGAAATGGATCGGCAACGGCTCCTCCGGCGGTCTGAGCATCGTCTGGGCGCGGGTCCTCGACCCCTCCGACCCGGACCACGACGGAAAGGTGCGCGGATTCCTGATCCCGCAGGAGACAGCGGGCTACGACGGGCGGCCGATCCTGGGCAAGGCGTCGGTGCGCGCGATCCACCAGGCGCACATCCGGCTGACCGACGTGCGGGTGCCGACGGATGCCGTCCTGCCGGGAACGCATTCGTTCAAGGACGCGTCGACCGTGCTGCACTCGACCCGCTCGGGCGTCGCGTGGTCGGCGCTCGGACACGCGGCCGCCTGCTACGAGGCGGCCCTGGCCTACTCACAGCAGCGCGTGCAGTTCGGCAAGCCGCTCGCGAGGTTCCAGATGGTGCAGGAGCGTCTGACGCAGATGCTCGACGACCTGACCGCCATGCAGCTGTACTGCCGGCAGATGGCCGATCTCGAGACCGCGGGTGAGCTGCGACCCACCCAGGCCTCGCTCGCGAAGTACCACAACACGCGTGCCGCGCGACGCATCGCCTCGGTGGCGCGCGACCTGCTCGGCGGCAACGGCATCCTTCTGCAGAATCGCGTCATGCAGCACATGGCCGACATCGAGGCCATCCACACCTACGAGGGCACCGAGAGCGTGCAGGCACTGCTGATCGGCCGCGACATCACCGGGCAGAGCGCGTTCGTCTGATGCCCCGAGCACAGTCCGGCGGCCGCCGCGAGCCGACCCGACCGGGCTGGTCGCGCGGATAGGTTCGTCTCATGGGACTCTTCCGCAACGACCCGCAGACCGTGCGCCTCGAGTCGCACGATATCGACCTCAACGCGACCCGCGCCCCCTGGAGCCTGTGGGCCGACGGATTCGGCAGGCTCGCCATCCGCGCCATCCAGATCATCGTGGTGGTCGCCGTCGCCGGCGGCATCATCTTCGCGATCCAGCAGCTCACAGTGGTCACGATTCCGCTCGTGATCGCGCTCATCCTGGCGTGCGCGTTCGCGCCGGTGATGGGCTGGATGCGGCATCGGGGTGTTCCCTCGGTGCTCGCCACGGTCATCACCCTGCTCACGATCGTGCTGATCCTGTCGGGCATCGGCTGGCTGATCGTGTGGGCAGTGCAGGACCAGTGGGACGAGCTCTACGCGCAGGCGCAGGACGGCATCGCGGACGTGATCGAATGGGTGCAGACCCTGCCCTTCTTCGACGCGGTGGCTCAGCAGCTCGATGACGTCATCGGCACCGTCACCGACTTCCTGACGAGCGCCCAGTTCGGCTCGGGTGCCCTGGCCGGCGTCGGGGCGGTCGCCAACTTCGCGACCGGCCTGGTGCTGATGGTCACGATCCTGTTCTTCTTCCTCAAGGACGGCCCGCAGATGTGGGAGTTCCTGCTGCGCCCCTTCCGCGGCGAGAGCTACCTGCGCGCCGAGCGCATCGGCGACAAGACCGTGACCGTGCTGGGCTCGTATGTGCGGGGCACCGCGACGGTCGCGTTCGTCGACGCCGTCGGCATCCTGATCGGCCTGCTGATCCTGCAGGTTCCGCTTGCGATCCCCCTTGCGGTGCTGGTCTTCCTGCTGGCGTTCATCCCGATCGTCGGGGCGACCGTCGCAGGCATTCTCGCCGCGCTCGTCGCGCTCGTCGCGAACGGGCCGGTCAACGCGCTGTTCGTGGTCGCCGTCGTCGTGCTCGTCAACCAGCTCGAGGGCGACTTCCTGCAGCCTGTGCTGATGGGCCGCACGATGAAGCTGCATGCGTTCGTGGTCCTTGTCGCCCTGACCGTGGGCACCGTGCTCGGCGGCATCGTCGGCGCCGTGCTGGCCGTGCCGATCACAGCAGCAGTCTGGGGCGCCGTCACCGTATGGGACGGCCCGAACCTGCCTGCCAGGTGGGCGCGGGCCAAGCACCCGGCCGAGGCCTGAGCCGACCGCGATCCTGTCGGCAGCCGGCGGGCCGCGGCAGGATAGGCGTATGCCCTACGAGATTCCCGCGCCGATGCTCGCCAAGTCGGTGCCCGAGGTGCCCGCCCAGGAGGCGGTGCCGGGCGGGCTGAGCTACGAGCCGAAGTGGGACGGCTTCCGCGGGCTGGTGTCTTGGGACGGAGAGAACGTCGAGATCGGCAGCCGCGGCGCCAAGCCGCTGACCCGGTACTTTCCCGAGCTCGTCGAGGCCTTCTCACGCCTTCTGCCCGAACCGTGCCTGCTCGACGGTGAGGTCGTCGTGCCGAAGGGCGAGCCGGGCTCGCAGCGGCTGGACTGGGAGTCGCTCACGCAGCGCATCCACCCCGCGGCATCCCGGGTCGACATGCTCGCCGAGAGCACGCCCGCCATGTTCATCGCGTTCGACCTGCTCGCCCGCGGTGACCGCGACCTGAAGATGGAGCCGTTCTCCGAGCGGCGAGCGCAGCTGGTCCACCTGCTCGCCGGGCTGCCGCATCCGATCCACGTGACGCGGACGACGATGGATGCCGACACCGCCCGCACCTGGATGAACGAGTTCGAGGGGGCCGGGCTCGACGGCGTGGTCGCGAAGCCGCTCGCGCAGCCCTATGCGCCGAACAGGCGCACGATGTTCAAGATCAAGCACGCCCGCACCGCGGATGTGGTCGCGATGGGGTACCGCATCCACAAATCGGGCGTAGGCGTCGGCTCGCTGCTGGTCGGGCTGTACTCCGACGACGGCGCGCTGTACCCGGTCGGTGCCGTCTCGGCGTGGACCAACGCACGGCGCCTCGAGCTCATCGATGAGCTCGCGCCGCTCGTGCAGACCGACGACGAGGGGGCGGCGCTCACCGGAGCGGGCCAGAAGTCGCGCTTCTCGGCCGCCGGCCGCGACTCGTCATTCGTGAAGCTGCGCCCCGAGCGCGTCCTCGAGGTGCGCTACGACCAGCTCGAGGGCTGGCGCTTCCGGCACACGGTGCAGTTCGAGCGCTGGCGGCCAGACCGCGACCCGGCCTCGTGCACGTACGAGCAGCTCGAGTCGGTCTCGGCGTACGACGTCGGAGCCGTGCTCGACTGATTCCTGCGTTCGACTGCCCGAGAAACGGCGTTCCGGCCGGGTCAGTCGGCCAGGATGAGGGCCGGCGGGTCGGCGCCGATCACGCCCAGTTCTCGGGATTGATCCGGCTGGGCTGCACGCGCGGGGGCTCACCCGGCATCTTCGGAAAATCCGGTGGGAACGGCAGTTCGCCCAGCCCGTTCGACAGGTCGCGCTGCCACCACTCCAGCAGCGTGTCCACACGCCCGGGGTTGGCGAGGAAGCCTGCCCACGGGTCGCCGGTGTCGGCGAGCCGCTGTGGCACCGAGCGGATCGTGAACGACGTCGGGTCGACGCCGTCGAGCTCGTCCCACGTCACCGGGGTCGCCACGGTCGCAGTCGGCAGCGCGCGCGGGCTGTAGGCGCCGGCCATCGTGCGGTCGCGGCCTGCCTGGTTGAAGTCGACGAAGATGCGCTCCCCGCGTTCTTCCTTCCACCAGCTCGTGGTCACCTTGTCGGGCATGCGGCGCTCGAGCTCGCGCGCGGCGGCGATCACCGCGTGGCGCACGTCGAGGAACTCGTGCGTCGGCTCGATCGGGCAGAACATGTGGATGCCGCGACTTCCACTCGTCTTGACCCAGGCTTCGAGCCCGGCTTCGCGCAGCACCTCGCGCAGCGCGTGCGCGGCGGGAACGGCATCCGAGAAGTCCGTACCGGAATGCGGATCGAGGTCGATCCGCAGCTCGACCGGGTTGTCGGTGTCGCGGGCCAGCGACGCCCACGGATGGAAGACGATCGTGTTCATCTGCACGGCCCATACGATCGCAGCGGGCTCGGTGAGGACGAGTTGCGGATGCCGCCGCCCGCTGTTGTAGGTGACGGTGACCGCCTCGACGTAGGCAGGCGCGCCCCTGGGCGGGTTCTTGGAGAAGAACGACTCGCCGTCGATGGACTCCGGGAAGCGCTCGAGCGACATCGGCCGGTTGCCGTTGGCCTCGAGGAACGGGCCGGAGACGGCGATCACGTACTCGGCGAGCTCGTGCTTGGTGATGCCCGCCTCGGGCCACAGCACACGGTTCGGGCTCGACAGCCCGACTTCACGGTCGCCCTCCGGGCCGGGCACGGTCAGGGTGATGCGCTCGCTCGCCATGCCAGGGAGTTTAGTTGGGCTCCGCCCCCATACCCCCGGCTCGCTGACGCTCGGCCGGGCCGGACCGGCAGCCGTCACGCCCGCCGACCGGGCGCCGCGGAGGACCTGTCACCTGGGCGCACAACTCCTGCAATGCGCTGGGGAGCTCGCCGACTCGTCAGGCGCGTACGCGAGTCTCTCCGAACAGACCGAACAACATGCAGGAGTTATGCGCCCCGAATCAATGCGACCCGAGCCAGCACGACTCGCCAGCACAACTCGTCGGCGCACGATTCGTCGAGCTTCTCTCACCCTCGGGTCCATGGCCCTGATCAGTCGGCCAGGGCGAGGAGCGGGGCCAGGTCTTCGCGGGACAGCCGGATCCACGGGCCGCCCGGGTCGACGATCACGCCGCCCAGCCCCTCGTCGGTGCGCAGCGCACCGGCCAGCTGCGCAGCGGTCATCGGCGCGGCCTGGTCGCCGCGGCGCAGCGACGCGACCTCGAGCGGGTGCGAGTACAGCTCAATGAGCCGCGCACCGTCGTCGGTGCGCGCCTCTGCGACGCCGAAGCGACCCTCGGGCGAGCGCTTGACGGCGACCCAGAACTTCACGTGCGTGAGCGCCTCGGCGATGTGAGATGCCGTGGCCGCGGTGCGATCGCCCGAGAGCAGCGTCTTGACCTGGAGCGCCGGGTCCGCCTGGTCGACCAGCTTCTCGAGCAGCTCGCGCGGCAGCACGGCACGAGCGGGCGCCGACGAGTTGTCGATGATGAGGCCGGCGTAGGTTCCGGCGAGCACGTATCTGAGCACCGCGAGCACGGGCTGGCCCATCGCCGACGTGTCGGTCACCCGATCGGCCGCGATGCTCGCGCGCAGCGCCGTGCCGCTGCTGTACGCGAGCACATACTGCACGCCCTTCACCTCGGCCACGCCCAGCGGCAGGTCCTTGCCCTCGGCCAGGAGGGCGCGCGCGTCGCCCTTCACTCGCAGGAACAGGTGACCCTGCATGAGCTGACGGGCGACTTCGAGCACGTCCGCGGGCTCCGCGGACACCGGCAGCGCGGCCAGCGCCTCGCGCAGCACCACGTTGTCGCGGAGCCCGGGTATCGTCTCGGTCGCGACCGGGGCCCGCTCGGCACGCGGCGCGCGCACGGCGGGCGGTTCGACGGATGCGCCGGAGGGGGCGTCGACCGGTGGCGCGGGGGCCGGGTCTGCCGCCGCAGCGGCTGCGACGGGCTCCACCCCCGGTTCGAAGTCGTCGGTCTTCTTCCGCCGCGAGAACAGGGCCATCGTTCGAGCCTAACCGGCCCCCATGATCGGCGCGGGGCGTCGTTACCGATTCAGAGCTTCTCGATCGGCGCGATCTTGATCAGCAGCTTCTTGGGCCCGGCAGTGTCGAAGCGCACGTGCGCGACGCGCTTCGCTCCCTCTCCGGTGACGGCATCCACGCGCCCTTCGCCGAAGTCGTCGTGCTTGATGCGGTCCCCCGACGCGAGCACCATGTCCCCGTTGTCGCGGACCTTCGCCGGGATGCGGTTCGCGAAGCGCTCGATCGAGGTCGACTTCGGCACCAGGTCTTCGCCGTAGCGTCGGCCGGGCGCGCTGCCTGACCCCCCGGGACCACCCGGCCGCCGCGCATTCAACGCCCGCGACTGCATGCCGCCACGGGAATTCACGTCGCCGGGCGACTGGCGCCAGTGCACCAGCTCGGGCGGGATCTCCTGCAGGAACCGGCTCGGCATCGCGACCGAGATCTCGCCGAACTGCGCGCGCGTCATCGCGAGCGACAGGTACAGGCGCTTGCGGGCGCGGGTGATTCCGACGTAGAAGAGCCGCCGTTCCTCTTGCGGACCGCCCGGCTCGCCCGCGGAGATGCGGTGCGGAATGAGGTCCTCTTCGACACCGGTGACGAACACCGCGTCGTATTCGAGCCCCTTGGCCGTGTGCATCGTCATGAGTGAGACCGAGCCCGAGGCGTCTTCGAGGTCGTCGGCGTCCGATACCAGCTGCACTTCCGCGAGGAAGTCGACGACCGTGCCCTCGGGGTTGTTGCGGGCGAACTCGCGCGCGACGGCAACGAGCTCGTCCAGGTTCTCGACCCGCGCTTCGTCCTGCGCATCGCGGCTCGCCCGTAAAGCATCGGTGTAGCCGGTCTTGCCGAGCAGCAGCTGCAGACCGTCGGCGACGGCGGTCGGCGGTGCCAGCTCACCAGTCGCGGGCAGCATCAGGTCGGTGGCCTCGGCCAGCACCGCGTCGAGGTGCGCAATCGCAGCCTGGATCTTCGGGCCGACGCCGAGCGCCGAGGAGTTGGCGAGCGCATCGCGGAACGTGATCTGTTCGTTCGCGGCGTACCGCGAGATCGCCTCGATCGTGACGTCGCCGATCCCCCGCCGCGGGCGGTTGACGATGCGGCGCAGCGCCATCTCGTCGGCGGGGTTCGACACCGCGATGAGGTAGGCCAGCGCGTCCTTGATCTCGGCGCGCTCGTAGAACTTCGTGCCGCCCATGATCTTGTAGGGCAGCGCGGCGCGGATGAAGATCTCCTCCAGCGCACGGCTCTGCGAGTTCGTGCGGTAGAACACGGCCATCTGCGAGTAGTCGATTCCGCCCCGGTGCAGCGTCTCGATCTCATCGGCGACGAACTGCGCCTCGTCGTGCTGCGAGTAGCCGGTGAAGCCGATGATCTTCTCGCCCGCGCCGACGTCGGTCCACAGCTTCTTGTCCTTGCGATCGAAGTTGTGGCCGATGATCGCGTTCGCCGCGCTGAGGATGTTCTGCGTCGACCGGTAGTTCTGCTCGAGCAGCACCACTTTGGCACCCGGGTAGTCGCGCTCGAACTCGCTGATGTTGCGGATGTCGGCGCCGCGGAACGCGTAGATCGACTGGTCGGAGTCGCCGACGACGGTGAGGGATGCCGGCGCCTTGCCGGGATCGTCGGCCCGGTCGGCCTCGAAGATCATCATCCCGTTCGACTCGAAGCCGGGAGCATCCGAGCCGATCGGCCGGGTCAGCTCGTGGATGAGCGCGTACTGGGCATGGTTGGTGTCCTGGTACTCGTCGACCAGAATGTGCCGGAAGCGGCGTCGATAGACGTCCGCCACGTGGGGGAAGGCACGGAACAGATAGACGACCTGACCGATCAGATCGTCGAAGTCGAAGGCATTGGCCCGCTGCAGTTCGCGCTGGTAGTCGCTGAACACGTCGACGAAGACGCGCTCGGCCGGATCGGTCATGTTCGCCGACCGGGCATAGGCCTCGGCGTCCGACAACTCGTTCTTGAGCTTCGAGATACGGCTCTGCGCGCCCGCGGGAGTCAGTCCATAGGCATCCGCCTCGTGCTCTTTCACGAGTCGCTTCAGCAGAGCTCGCGAATCGCCCGAGTCGTAGATCGTGAACGACTTGGTGAAACCGAACTGCTCGGCCTCGCGGCGCAGGATACGCACGCAGGCGGAGTGGAAGGTCGAGATCCACATGCCCTGCGCGCGCTCGCCGATCAGCTGGCCGACCCGCTCGCGCATCTCGCCCGCGGCCTTGTTCGTGAACGTGATCGCGAGGATCTGGCTCGGCCACGCGTCTTTCGTGCGCAGCAGCGACGCGACCCGGCGGGTCAGAACACTGGTCTTGCCCGAACCGGCGCCCGCCACGACCAGCAGCGCGGGGCCGCGATACGTCACGGCTTCGCGCTGTGGCGGGTTCAACCCCGCGAGGAGGTCCTCGTCGGAGCGCACCGATCCCGACGCACCGGCTGCGGGACCGCGGTCGCCGTCGACGATGACGATGGGGGCGGATGCCGCGCGCTGCGCGGCCGCGGAGGCGTCGGTCATGTCCCTCCAAGTCTAGGCGCGCGCCCCGACAGCCAGACTTCCGCGACGACCGGGCCGGCAGGATCGGGCGGATATCCAGCCGTCAGCCACCAGAATGGACTCGTGCGCACCCTGCTGAACATCATCTGGCTGATCTTCGCCGGCTTCTGGCTCTTCATCGGCTACATGCTCGTCGGGGTGGTGCTGTGCGTCCTGATCATCACGATCCCGTGGGGCATCGCCTCGTTCCGCATCGGCCTGTACTCGCTGTGGCCGTTCGGACGCGAAGTGGTGGCCAAGCCCACCGCCGGTGTCGGCGCCTTCGTCGGCAACGTCGTGTGGGTCATCCTCGCGGGCTGGTGGCTGGCGATCGCCCACATCGTTTCGGGCATCGCACTGTGCATCACGATCATCGGAATCCCGATGGGCATCGCCGACTTCAAACTCGTGCCGGTCTCGCTGATGCCCCTCGGCAAGGAGATCGTGTCGACCCGCGGTGGAGCGTTCGACAAGACGCTGACCAGCCGCTAGCTCATCAGGTCGCCGGAGGCCGCAGCCTCGGGCTCGGCGCGGCGATCGGCACGCCCGTAGGGCAGTGCCAGCAGCACGCCGACCACGGCGATCACGAACCCGACGCCTGCGGTGAACCAAGCGGTGGCGGGGATGCCGAGATGCACCGTGATGCCCAGGATCCGGGACAGGCCCCAGGAAAGCAGACCCATCTCGTCGTCGCCGACGGTGAGCGCCCCCTCGATGCCGACCAGCGCGACGATGAGTGCCGCAACGGCGAGCCCCGCACCGACCCCGGCCAACACCGTTCCGGTCGCACGCCGGCGCCCGATCTGCGACGCGAGCGCCCACGCTGCCGCGACCCACATCCAGACGAAGAGCGTGAACGCGACCGCGATGTAGACCGTGCGCCCGGTGGGTTCGGTCCAGAACGAGAACCAGTGGCCGTCTGGTCGGGTCACCGAGAGCGCGAGCAGCGTCACGACACACCTGAGCACCACGACCCCGCCGACAGCGGCGATGACCGGCCACGGCGAGCGGCGGCGCAGCAGCAGCCGCACCACGAGGACGAACACGACCCACGCCCCCATCACGACCACCAGGTGCGTCCACGAGAGGAATGAGGTCTGCACCGCCCGGGTCCCCACCAGCAGTGCCGCCGGGATGCCGAGCAGCAGCCAACGGTCGAGGGGAAGCAGTCCGAGTGTGGACTCGCGGGCGCGCCACGGCCGGGTCGTTGCGAGCCAGGCGGCGCGCGCGGCCGCCGCGCCGGGACGGCGCACCAGTCGTGTACGCGACGCCACGACGCCGATGATGATCCACAGCACCGCCAGCAGGAGCAGACCGCGCGCGATCCAGGCCATCACCATGTCGTTGTCGGAGCGCTGCACGCCGACTTCGGCGCCCTTCCCCCACTCGGCCGAGTACATCTGCGTCGCCGGTTCGGTGCGGATGCCGAGCGCAGCGTCGACGACGAGGCCGAGAGCGACGCCGACGGCGGCCAGGACGACGATGGTGACGACAGCGAGCATCGCCCGCCGCATCGCCGTTGTCATGGGTTCACGCTAGCGGCTCGAACCCGGCGCTCCCGACACGCCCGCGCGCGGCGTTACTCGGTGAGCAGTCCGACTCAGCCGATCGTCTCAGCCAGCGTCGGCGTGAGCTCCGTCGCTATCTCGCGAGCCAGGAACCCGATACCGGTACGTGCGGCAAGTCGGTCTCCGGCCCGGGCGTGAGTCCAGCTTCCCCACACCGCGGCGCGTGAGGGTTCGCCGCCGCGCGCGGCGAAGCCGGCGATCGCACCCGCCAGCACGTCTCCGCTGCCCGATGTGCCCAGACCGGGCCCGCCGACCTTCACCTGCCACGTCCGCCCCGTCGGCGTGGCCACGGTTCCGTAGCAGTTGACGATCGCGTCGAATCGGCGGGCGATCTCTGACACATCCGCGACGGGGTCATTGCTGAGGTCGCGGCCGAGAAGGATGGCCGCCTCTTCCTTGTTGGGGTTGAGGATCAGCGCCGCGGGCAGCTCGGATCGCGGGACTGCGGAGAGGATGCCAAGCGCGAACGCGTCCAGCACCAGACAGCGCACGCCGACCGACCCGACTCGCCGGAGAGTAGCCAGCGTCTGCTCGGCGTCATCGAAGCCGGGCCCCAAGAGGACGGCATCCGCGGATTCGAGTTCGGTCAAGACGACGTCATCGAAAGTGTCACCAGCGTCCTCAGGCATTGCGAAGACGGCAGCTTCCGGCATCGTCACCCCTAGCTGCCCATCGATCGAGCGTGGCACCACGAGTCCGAGCCGACCGGCGCCGACGCGCAGGGCGGCCTCACCGGCCAACAGGGCGGCCCCGGGTGCGCGGCGCGAACCGCCCACCACGATCACCCGGCCACGGGACTTCTTCGAGTCGCCCGGGTCTGGCAACCCCCAGTCGCGCAGCAGCGCGCGGGTAACCACCTCACTCGGGCTGGACATCGGGGCTCCCCGGGTGGACGGTGACCGGCGCGCCCTCGGCTTGCAGGTGGTCGACGGTCGAGAACTCGATCAAGTCCCACCCCGCGTCACGCCGCACCAGATGCGTGAGGGAGGCGTTGAGCACGGTGTGGGATGCCGCGAACTCGAGAAGCTGCGACTCCTCGAGCGGCAGCAGCACCGAGAGGATCAGCATCACGACCGCGTCGTGAGCGACGACCATCGCGGTCTCGCCGGGCGCGTTCATGGCGTCACCGAGAAAGGATCGGAGCCTGAGAGCGACATCCGCCCAGGACTCTCCTCCGGGTGGACGGTGATAGTACTTGCCGAGCCGGCGGCGACGTTCCGCCTCTCCCGGATGCAGCCGCGCAATGCCGTGCGTCGTCAGCAGGTCGAGAATCCCCAGTTCGCGGTCGCGAAGGCGTTCATCCACGACGACCACCGAGGGTGGGCCGGATTCGCCGAGCGCGATCGTGAGCGTCTGACGTGCGCGGACATACGGCGACACCCAGAACGTGTCCAGCCCGGATAGATGCTGCGCCACCCATGTGCCCAGAGCGGCGGCCTGATCTTCGCCCGTGTGCGATAGCGGAACGTCCGCATCGCGGGTTTCGATGGGGATGGCGTCGAGGCCATCCTGCTCCGCGCGAGTGGCGGCCATGTTCGCGAGACTCTCCCCGTGCCGCGCCAGCCACAGCTCTCTCACCGCCATCAGCTCACGTCCTCCCGAGCCGCGGTCACAGGTCACCCAGCTTGTGCAGGAGCGGGCCGGCAGCTGCGGCGAGGAATCTCCCCTGGCCTTCGTCGCCGACGTGTACCACCGCGACATCAGCGAACCCGGCATCCACGTACTCCTTCACTCCGGCGGCGACCGCGTACTTCACGAGCTGGCGGGCCCCGCTCTGTTCCGTCATCAAGGTGTAGCCGAACCGTGCCGTCACCCTCGCTCCTGCGCGTTTGCTCTCATGACCCTCACGGTAGGGGCGATCCGGAATCGATCTGAGGGGCTTGACACGGGTTCGACGACGGGTGTGGGGCTGTGGCTGCGCCCCACGCCGATAGGTGCCGATGACCGCGCGCGCAAGGCCTTGGCTGCAGGAGAACGGATGCGCATACTCGTGCAATGGCACGAGTGGGTACGTCCGGTTGGAGCTACGACCATTGGAACGGCGTCCTCTACCGGCCGGGACTGCCCGCCCGAGACCGCCTCGGCCGATATGTCGAGGTGTTCGACACGGTGGAGCTGAATGCGAGTTTCTACCGGTGGCCGCCACCCGCAAGCTTCGCGTCATGGCGTCGTCGGCTGCCTGAGGGGTTCGAGCTGACGGTGAAGGCACCGCGCGGCCTGACCCACGCCCGCCGGCTCTACGGGCCCGAGCAGTGGATCGAGCGGATGACCGCAGGTCTGCACGAACTCGCCGGCCGCCGCGGCCCGCTCCTCGTGCAGCTGCCGCCCGGCATGCAACGCGACGACGAACGGCTGGACTACTTCCTGAAGCGAGTGCCGTCCTGGATGAAGCCGGTGGTCGAGTTCCGGCATCCGTCCTGGTCCGACGATGCCGTGTTCACACTCCTCGAGCGACACCGCGCCGCGTACTGCGTCATGAGCGGGGCCAGGCTGCCGTGCATCCTGCGGGCCACCGCCGACGTGGTGTACATCCGTTTGCACGGACCCGACCCCGGATCCCTCTACGCGGGGTCGTACTCGCCGGAGGATCTGGCGTGGTGGGCCGAACGCATCCGTGAGTGGGAACAATCCGGGCACCAGGTATACGCGTATTTCAACAACGACGGCGGGGGCAACGCGGTGCGGGATGCAATAGCGCTGCGTGCAGCGTTGTCACAGTGAAGTGTTGCTGTCGGTCCATGCCCGCCTTGTCCATCAGCGGTCGTGCGAGCGCGTCGGGCATGAGCCCGACCGCTTTATGGATGAACTTCACGCCGGCATTGCCGTGGGCCTCCAAACCCACCGCATCGATCGCGGCGTCCGTCCCGCGACCTTCGGTCAGATCGCGTGCAATGCGCGCATCCAGGCTTGCGCGCCCGCGAGGATAAGGGTCCGCAGACGCCTTGTCCACCCCGGTGACCCGGTGAGAGTCGGGCGGAGAGTGGAGGGGACGCCGAGGAGGCCCCAGGTACTTCCCCTGCAGAACCTCATCAACCCGATCGAGCAGGATGAGCCGGATCCCGCGGCGGCGAACGCCCTGCAGGAGGGCCTCGGCGGCCAGTTCGGCGAGATGCGCACGATGATGCAGTACTTGTTCCAGAGCATCAACTTCCGCGGCGCCGGCGCGAAGCCCTACAAGGACCTGATCCAGGGCATCGGGACCGAGGAGATCAGCCACGTCGAGCTGATCGGCGCCACGGTCGCCCGGCTGCTCGAGGGCGCTCCTGAGTACCACGGCCGCAAGACGGACCCGGTGGACAAGCCGGGCCTGGACGACGCCCCTCCCCTGAACATCGCCCTGGACCCGAAGGGCAACATCCACCACTTCCTCGTGGCAGATCCATCGCGGTTTCACGCCGTCGTGAGCCATTGGCCGCAGCGGTTTCCGCCGGTGCGATGGTCGCGCCGAGTTCTTCACACACGCACAACGAAGGAGAGTCATGAACAGCACTGACAAGCCCTCGCACAACACCCACGGAACGCCCGATGGAGACGTCGAAGCTGATACCGCCTCGGGCGGGGCCCCAGAGGGCCCCGACGCGACGGACGAGAATGGGATGCCGGTCGACAATGGGGTGCGCTCACGACCAGAATGACGCACGACTCCGAGCTGGGGCGGAGCGGGCTAGTCGAGTCCGTCCAGTGCAGCGACGACGCGCGAAATCACGTCTCCGGCTTTCTGCGCATCCGCTTCGGGCACATCGTCGATGGCAGCGACTATTGCGGAGTGGTGCGCGGAGTGGGCGTCATCCACCCGGGCGATGGCTTCAGGGGTGGGAACGAGGTAATGCGCTCGACGGTCGGTGGGGTGGTGCACCCTGGTCACCAGTCCCCTGGCCACGAGTCTCCCGATGACGTTGGTGACGGTCGCGCTCGTGGAGTCGAGCATGACGATCACGTCCTTCGGGCTCAGGTGGCGTCCGTCCCGGTAACCCTGGACCAGGTACCGGAGCGCGGTGAGATCGGTGGCGGAAAGACCGGAAGCGCGCTGAGCCCGCGCGGTTTGCGCGCGTTCCGCCCGACTCAGATGAAGGATCGCATCGCTCAGTCGACGTCCTGCCTCGGTGCGCGGTTCCTTCGCATAGAGGTGTTCCTCTTCATGGCGTACAACGGTCTTGGGCATCTGGTCCTCCGTACGCGCCGAATGATCACCCGAGGCGCTATTTCGTTCTCTCACGATATATGACAGATATTGACAAGCTTCGGATGTGTGATAAGAGAGTTATGGGATAGACAGGCTTCGGGCAAGCCGGTTGGGACCGCTCGCTCGGGGTCGGAGAGAGAGGAATGGTCCGATGGCATATCTGTACTACGGAACCGAGTCCCTCCCGGTGGAGATGCCCGACGGCATGCTCGCTCATGTCAAAGCGGTGGTCGCCACCAAGCTGCGTCGCGGTGAGAGCTTCATGTTGACGTGGAAGCATACGGGGGATGCCGGTGCCTCCTCCATCTGGTTGCAGCCCTCGATTCCGCTGCGGTTCGTCTTCGACGTTGCCGATCATGGACCGTTGGAAAGTGAGTACCTTCAGACACTCGCTCGGGCGGCGAACTCCAGCGGAGGCCTGGTCCTCGAGTGGGACGCGGCGCTGCCAGTTGATCGCAGGCCACGCGAGGTCTTCGCCGCCTAGGCCGAGTCGCGCACCTCGCCGGTCGTGATCACTTCTCGAGCACATGGGCACACGACCTGTCCCGAACCCGTTTGTCAAGCCGCTTCTTCTCCACCAATGTGGGGCCGGAGGATTGAAGCCCTCGCATCGGATCGGGCTCGAGATCGGAGGACGGAGATGAGAGGCGATCTATCGGCCGACGGCTTCGCGCTGACCCGGTTCGACGCCAGGAATCGCAGATCATCAATCGCAGACACGCCTGCCGACACGCGGCACACCGTGGCCTGGATCACGGAAACCGGCGAGGGGGCACGTACGAGTCAAGTGGGCACGGGCGACACCGTTACCGAGCGTCTACCACCGCAACCGACGCCTTGAATGCCTTATGGCACGGGGCCGAACGACCCGATGGCGCAACTGGGCCGACGGCCATCCCGCATTTCCCTCCGCCGCCTCAC